>MDTG01136324.1_pt1 | contig 23659 bp, 21 predicted proteins | sample 811421 | NCBI WGS metagenome assembly MDTG01 (sample SAMN05326645, study PRJNA326480) | marine metagenome | isolation source: seawater | place: Pacific Ocean: South East | collected 2011
TAAAGTTATTAATAATTGGATATGGTCCAAATAAGTCTAAAATATTTGAATTTATAAAAAAAAATAAATTAGAACGTGTTGTTAAAGTCATGTCTTTTCAAGAAAATCCATACAAATATCTTAAAAAATCAGATTTATTTATTCTATCTTCAAAATTTGAAGGCTTACCAAATGTTCTATTGGAAGCTATGTCTTTAAAAAAATTTATAATTTCTACAAACTGTCCCACTGGTCCAAGAGAAATTCTTAATAATGGAAAATATGGTTTATTATTTAAGATCGGTGATCACAAAAAACTCTCCAGGCTAATACTTGAATATTCAAAAAATCAAAATAAATTTAATAAATTAGTCATTAATGGTTATAAAAGTCTAAAAAAGTATGATTATAAAAATAATTGTGAAAAATATTTAAATTTAATTAACAAAATAAATCATTAAATTATAATTATTTAATAAATTTATGTTTTATAAAAATATTAAAAAATATATTAAAAAAAAATTTACTTTACAAACGCCGCCAGTTTTACAAATTGAAAAAAATGCTTTGTACAAAAAGTATAGCAAATGTGAAACAGAACAATTCTCATTTGGTGAAAAAAATGCAGATAAAGTTTTTTATATTATTAAAAGAACGCCAGGAACTGGTTTTTTTTCAAATATTCTTTTTGTTATTAACCATATTATTAAAGCAAAAAAAAATGGTTACATTCCAATAGTAGATATGAAAAATTTTCCAAATATTTATAATGAATATAAAGAATTATTTAAAACAAAAAATTCATGGGAATATTATTTTGAAAATTTAAGTAATACAAGTTTGGAGGAAGTATATAAAAGTAAAAATGTTATTATATCTTCAAATTACTTTGAAAAAGAGTTTGAAGTAGATTTGATTTCAAATGAAATTAAATATGAGTTTAGAAAAAATCTTAAGATAAAAAAAAAATTTACTTATATGATAAATTACTTATCTAAAAAATATTTTGATGGTTCAAAAGTACTTGGTATCCATTTTAGAGGAACTAGTTATAAAAGATCTCCAGGACATCCTTTCCCAGCAACAAAAAAGCAGATGTTAAACGCAATAAATTATCTTTTGACTAGTGAAAAGTATGAAAAAATATTTTTAGTAACAGAAGAAGAAGATTATAAAAACTTTTTAGTTAAAAATTTTAGAGATAAAATATTTTATTTATCATCATCATTTAGATCTTTTAAAAATGATGCATTTAAAATTTATCATAGAGACAAACATAGATATAAACTTGGAAGGGAAGCTTTAATAGAAGCTAATCTATTATCCAAATGTGATGGTTTAGTTTATGTAACTTCAAATATAACTTCTGCTGCTATTGCCTGGAATCATAATAAATCTCAAAAAAGATATCTAATTAATAATGGAATTAATTCAAAAAATATAATTACTTCCCAATTTTTATGGTATTTAAAAAAAATTATGCCAAAAAATTTTGGTGGATTTAAAAATTTATTTTAAAAAACTTAATATTGAATTTTGATAATTATTTATAAATTTTATTCTTAGTTTTTTATTTGAATTATAATAGTTTTTATTAAATTTTTTTTTCTTTTTAATAAAATCTACAAAATTCTTATCTAAAATATTTCTTAGAGATGTATGATTGTTTGCGTCAAAAATAGTTGTGTTATCATTTTTTTGTTCTTTATGAACTTCAATATTAGAAATAATTAAATTTTTTTTCATAGCTTTTGCTTGTTCTACAGTATTACTCCAGCCTTCTGAGAGAGAAGGATTAATTAAAGAAATTGAGTGATACATAAAGCTCATTAAATCTAAGTATGGCACAATATTTAAAATTTTATATTCATTTTTCAATTTATTTTTTTCAATAAATTTTTTTATATTTAAAAAATGTTCTGGATGTCTATGATCAAAGGTATTGCCAGTTGAAATTATTTGATAATTTTTCTTTAATTCTTTCCTTATACTCAAAGCTTTTAGAACAACAATGTGATTTTTATGTATCCAATAATGATTTGGCAAAAAGAAAAAATATTTTTCTATTTTATATTTTTTTTTTAAATAACTTAAAGATTTAAGTTTATTATAGCTGGGCACATCTACGCTATGTTTTATTAATATTGAATTTTTATAAGCATTAAAATTAATTTTTTTAAGATCTTTTCTAACAGATTTGCTACTTATTAATATTTTTGTTGAATAATGAGCACAAAGTATGACTCGGACTTTTCTTATAAGCTTGTTAATTAAATTAAAGTTTTCGGGAAAATGAATTTCTTGAAAATCAGGAAGCCAAGGAAAATTAATAATATTTGTTTTATTACCAATCCAACCTGAGTGCGAAAGTACCTTGATATTATTTTTTTCTAAAAAAGAATCTAAAAAAATATTTTTTCCTAATAATATAATTAATATTTTGGAAAAAACTTTTAAAAGTAAATTAGATCTAGAAACTAAGCTTGTTTCTAATATTTCATATTTTGAAAATACACTATCTTTTTTAAGTTCATTTGGTTTGTCAGTTATTAATACTGGTATTATTTTTTTTTTTTTATATTCCTCTAAGCATAAAAACAAATTTTTAAAGTAATTATATCCACCAAGCCAACTAGTAGATTTAAAGTTTATAATAAATCCAACTCTTACTTTCACAAAATTTTTAAATTATATTTTTTATTATTTTTTCTTAAAAATCTTGCTGGATTTCCTGCTACAACATCATATGGTTTTACATTTTTAGTTACTACTGCTCCAGCACCTACAATTGCACCTTCTCCAATATTTATATCAGGAAGAATAGTTGAGTTTGCACCTATAGATGCATAATCTTCAATTGTAACTCTTCCAGCTATATAAGCTGACCCCATAATATGAACACCATTGCCTATTTTGCATTCATGATCTACGATTGAATTAACGTTTAAATAACAATTTTTCCCAATAGAACTTTTTCTATGTACTACAGAGTTTGGCATTGCCAAAAAACCTTCTTTAATTAAAGATTTATCATAAATTACTGCATCTTTGCTGATTATAGATAAAGATTTTAGACCTTTTTTTTTTAGTAGTTCAGAAATATAACATCTAAGTTTTCCGTCATACATGCCAATGCATACAAAAAAAAATTTACTATTTCTAATAAATAAATTTAAATCTTTTTTATTATTTGAAAATTTTGCCTTATGTTCAAAATGATCTTTGTCTAAATATTCATCAAATATATAAGCAACATTCTTTTTTTTTTCTTTGAGCATTTGATAAACAATTAGTGCAGTAGATTTTCCTCCATACAATAATATTTTATTTTTCATTATCTAATTAAATTATAAATAGTTTTAAATATATATTTAATATCTTTTTCTTTTAAATCTGTACTGGATGGAAGAACAAGTGTTTTTTCAAATATTTTTTTTGTAAGATTTCTAGTATGTCTATTTAGTCCGTTAACATAATTAAATTTAAATCCTTTTTGTTTGTTAAGTGGCCAAAATCCCGACCTTACTTCAATACCTTTTTTCATTAATAATTTTCCAATAAAAAAAACTTTTTTTTTATCTAAATTTTTAAAAAAAATACTATTTAACCAAAATACAGGAAAAAAATCTTTTGGTATTTTTTGCGTCATTGAGACTTCTTTTTTGTTAAATATTTTTCTATAAGTTTTACCAACTAGAATTTTTTTTTTAAGCATTTTATTTTTAAATGTTTCTATTTGACCTCGTGCAACAGCTCCAAGCAAATGGGGCATTAAATAATTATATCCTTCTCCACTAGAAAAATATTTTTTCCAGTATGGGTCTCTTCCTCTTCTAAAAGGAGCATGTCTTGAAGCAATTAGTTTTGCTTTTTCATAAAAAAATTTAGAATTAAATGTTAATATTCCACCTTCACCAACACCGATCATTTTTTCTGATCTTATCGATGTAACATTTATATCCCCAAATGTTCCGATATTTTTCCCCTTAATTTTAGAGCCAAAGGCTTCACTGCTATCTTCAATTACAATAATTTTATTTTTTTTACATAATTTTATTATTTTTTTTGTATCTCTGGCTGGATATCCATAGACATGGACTAATTGTAATACTTTTGGTTTGTATAATCTTACGGCCTTTTTTACACTTTCATAATCAAGACCAAGAGTTTCATTTTCAATTTCTACAATTACCGGATTGGCATTACATTGTGATATACATGATAAGTTTGAAATACATGTAAAGTTGGGCGTTATTACATTGTCATTTTTTCCTACACCTGCGGCTTTTAAAGCTACATGAATTGCAGAAGTGCCACTCTGAACAGCCAACCCGTAATTAAGTCCTAAAAAACGTGAAAACTTTTTTTCAAATTCAATTGTATGTTTGCCATTTGATGAAAGCCAATTAGATTTTATTACATCCAGTATATATTTTTTTTCTAATTTACCAGTTGTAGGTTTATTAAGAAAATATCTCATCAATTATATTTAACTTTTTTGTAATCTTTTTCATAACCATTAGAATTAAATAGCATTACAAATATTTTGATAAATGAAAAAAATTTTTTTCTAATTAAGATATTCTTTAACATAAAGATTGAAAAATTGCTTAATTTATTTTTTTTACTATAAAATAAAATATATCCATATTCTAAATAAACAGTATTATAATTAAACTTTTTAGCTATTAATCCTAGTGCCTTTTTTGTGTAAAAAAAAATATGCTGTCCAGTTTCATACTCAAAATAGTCCCAATTTTTTTTTTGACCATTAAATAGCTTGGTCGTTATCAAAACAACATTTGGTTTAAATCTAAACATTTTACTAAATTCTTTTTGTGGATTTGAAAAATGCTCTACTGCCTCAAATGAAGTAAGCATATCAGCTTTCTTAAAATTTGGTTTAGTGAAATTTTTTGCATAAACTGATTTTGAGTAAAAATCGTAATTATAACAATTAAAGTTATAATCTCTTAGTATTCTTGTAAACAAACCATCTCCACCACCATAGTCAATGATATTGGTTAAATTAAAAATTTTACATAACAAAAAACTTACTAAAAAATTATTTGATACTCTTGAAAAAATTCCTGTATCAAATTTTGTTAACCAATCTTTGTAAGCCTCTTTTAACCAATAAGGATTTTCAGTTTGTACTGATCCACAATATTCACATCTAAAATAGCTTACTATATATTTTTTTAAAATTTTTTTTTTAAATAATAAAATTGAACTTTTATTACATAATCTACATTTTAATTTTTTCATTTTTATTTTATTTTATGAATATTGTTTTTTTTGTACCAGTCAAAAGTAATATCGAAACCTTCGTTTATATCCATAAAATATTTATATTTTGTTTTTTTTAGTATCTTTCTATTTGAACCATGAGTTTTTATTATGTCCGCTATATGAAGAGGAGCTAATTTTACTTTAAATAAGTGATTTTCTTTAACTTTGTTTACCAAGTTAGAGATATTGATTGGATTATTTGAACTAAAATTATATATCGTATGTTTTTTTTTGGATTTTGTAATTAAAATATTTATTAAATTATAAATATCACCTATGTAAGTAAAATCTCTATCATGGTTTCCATAGTTATTTAAATAAAACACATCTCTTAATAATGCAGATTTAAAAAGTTTTAAAAAAAACATATCTGGTCTGCCCCACTCACCATAAATTGTAAAAAATCTCATGCCTATAAATTTAGTTTTAATTTTTTTAGAATAATAATCAGCAATAATTTCATTTAGTTTTTTACTTACACCATAAATATTTTTTGGGTTAAGTTTTTCAGTTTCCTTAAGTGGAAAATTATTATTATCTCCATAAACCGAACTAGAAGATGCGTAAAATAATGATTTAACTTTATTTTTACTTAATTGATTAATGATATTTAAATAGCCTATAAGATTTGCATTAATATATTTTTTTGGATTAATTAATGAATATCTTACTCCTGCTTGGGCTGCTAGATGAATAATATGATCAAATTTATTTCTTTTAAATAATTTTTCTATACTATGTTTGTTTGTTATATCTAATTTATAAAATTTAAATTTTTTATATTTTTTTAAGTTTCTTAATCTTTTTTTTTTCAATTTTATTGAATAATAATTATCAAAATTATCGATTCCTATTATTTGAATTTTATTTTTTTGTTTTAAAAATGAATTTGCTAAATTAAAACCTATAAATCCTGCTACTCCTGTAATTAATATTCTCATATAATTTTATTAATATTCTTTAAAAATTTGTAAATAAAAATAATTAAAATTATTAATTTACTTTGTTTATTATCAATTCTAATTTTAATTTCTTCCATAAAATGTTTCCAAAAAGGTATTTTGCTAGAAAAACCTCCTCTTCTAAAATGTCCAACCAATTCATCTTTTTTTGTTCCAATGCCTTTCATTTTATATTTTACAATCATTCTATAAAAAAAATCATAATCGGAAGAATATTTGTAAATTAAATTATACAATCCAACTTTTTGAGCTGAGGTAGTTTTAATTAAAAAACCAGTTGAATGACTGCTATAAAATCCCCAACTAAATTTGATTTTCCATGGTCTATACCCATGCAAAACACCCCAGTGTTTTCGAACAGATCCAAAAATAAAATCTAAATCTCTATATTTTTCAATATATTTTGAATATATATTTAAAGAATTTACAGTAAGCTGATCATCAGAATTTAAAAAACAAATATATTTTCCTCTTGCAAGTTGCATGCCTTTGTTAAATCCATCGTATATTCCTTTGTCATTATCAGAAATCCAATAGTCTATTTGTTTTTCATATTTTTTAATTATTTCTATAGTTTTATCAGTAGAATTACCGTCTATTATTATATGTTCAAAATTTTTATATTTTAAATTTTCAACACTTTTTAATGCTTCTTCTAAATAATTCTCACCATTTTTCACAACAGTAATAATTGTTATTAACGGATTTTTTTTTATATAAAATTCATTTTTATTTACTCTTTTTCCGCCTTCTTGGATATGCACATGAAACTTGTCAATCAAATTAAATTTATAATTGTTTTCCACGATAGATTATAGATTTATTCTTTATACAAAACATTTAGCTTATAAATAATATTATATGAGGTAATAATTTCATTTATAATTGTTTTTTTTAGTTTTGTTTTTTTAGTTTTATTTTTAACTTTTTTTGTATTTATTAAATATACTAAATTAGTAATATTTAAATTTCTTATTATCTCTAAATATTTTGCTATAGCTAATATATTGCCACTTAAATCATTGTTTAGTTTTAAAAATATTAATAAAATAGATTTTTTTTTGATTATTTGTTTAATAGTTTTTTTTTTATTATTTTTTCTTTTAAAAAATATATCTTTTGAAAAAATATTTTTTTTATCCTCTGACTTAATTTTGATACCAAGCTTATTCATGCTTGTATTGTCAAAATTTTGATTTCCTATAATTAAAAATTCATTTTTTATCATAATGACTATCTTTTAAATGTATTGGGTTAAGTTTAAAATAATTAGATTTTACAAACTTGTCGCATATTTGAATGGTATTCAAGTGTTTATTTATTTTAAAATTTTTAATCCATTTAATATAAACATCTGTTCTATAAATTAATTTGTCCCATCCAAATCCATTTTTAAACGTATTAAAAATTTTTTCTTCAAAGTTAAGCCAATTTAAAGAGGAGTAAAATCTTCTAATAAATAAAAATTCTAAAATCTCCTTTTTATCAGGTTTAATTTTATATTTTTTTATATTTAGTATTATTTTTTCAAATTCTTTTATACTTCTGGGATTTAAAGTAAAATTATAATCTGCATGTGGATTGTTTATACATGCGTTAATTACAGTAATATTTTTATAAGCATATTCATAGCCTATCGATCCGAAGCAAGTTAATACATATTTAATTCCAGACTTAATGATTTGATTTTGGTTTGTTTTATGAGAAATAATTTTAATTTGATTATTTTTTTCCAATAGTTTTTTTATATATTTTATATCTTTAATTGTATTTTCGGGATGAAGTTTAAGGTACCAGTTATAATCAGTCTTTTTACTTAAATTTATAATATATTTTAACCATTCATAAAAATCTGGAAAAAGCATTCTTCCAAATACATGCGGACTATCATAAAAGTTATGCATTGCAATCATAACTTTAATTTTTTTTTCAGAAGAATTTTTTGGAATCTTTAACCTATTAAAATTATACCCTAGGCCAGTTTTATTTTTCCCTCTAAACATAAGATCTATATGTCTCTTCGCAGTAAATAGTCCTATTTTTTTTTCTTTTTTATTCAAAGAATTAAATAATTTTTTAAATTCGAAAAATTCTTTACCTATAAAATAATTTTTCTGAGATATTTTATAAATTGTATAAAAATTTGGTTTGTATACTGGGATATTATAATTAAGTGCAACTCTCATTATAATTCCATATGTATAAGTGGAATGACTTATAATTACAGCTTTAACTGAATTTGTTTTAATGTAGTCTTGCCAATAAAAAAAAGTGAGAAGGCTTTCATAAAAAAAATTTTTAAATTCAGCATCATTTAAATTGATTGTTGGTAATTTTTTTATTTTCAAATAAGTATCATAAATTAAATCACCAATAATTATATTATTAATTTTGAAATCTAATAATTTACTTTTTGAATTAAATTTTTGGAGTTTATAAATTTTTTTTGCTTTTTGTATGATTTTAGAATTTACATTTACTCTAATAAAATTTGTTGTTCCTAAAGAGTCATAAACTTTAAAATTATTAATTTTAAATTCTTTTCCAATGTTCCATTTTAATTTTTCAAATATATTTGGATAAATTTTTTTAGATATTAAAGTATATCCTTCATAAGCGACGATTTTTGCTAAATATTTTTTTTTTAACGAGTTAAGTAAATAACTATAGCAAATATGAGATGAGCACCACGCATGAAATTCAACTAAAATAATATTATTAGTTTCTTTTTTTTTGTTTAGTTCTATAAAATTTTTTTTTATGTGATTGCTAAAGTTTAAAATATTTTTTTTTGAAAGCATTTAATAATATTTAATATTTAATAAAAAAATTAACCATTACTTTAATTTTTTAAATTTTTTTCTTATTTTGTAGATTGGTCTTAGGCCATCAATTGGGTCTGATCTCCAGTATCTTTCTTTCAGCTCAGATTTATTAAATTTTAATTTTCCATTTCCATCATACATTTTATTATTTTTTGTAATACTTATTACATTTTTAAATTCATTGGGAAGCCAACAGTGACCAGCTTTATACTCTGGTCCTTTACCATCTAAATCCAAATGAAACTCTATAATCTCTGCATTATAAGTTAATATAGCCTTTAAGATTACTGAACTATTTCTTGTATGATCTGACCAGCCAATTTTTATTTTTTTATTTAATAATTTTTTAGTAAGTTCTCTTAAAGTTTCTATTGATTTTAAGTTTGAATTATTGGGATCTGCTGGATAATTGCTTACACATCTCAGAATAGAAAAATTGTAAAATTTTTTACTTTTAAATAATTGAATTATATTTATGATTTCGGCTTTAGAAGCCATACCAGTCGAAAAAATAACTTTTTTATTAAGTTTTATTATTTTTTTAAATAAGTCTCTTCTCAATATTTCATAAGATCCTATTTTAAAAAAATCCACATATGGACTTAAAAATTTTAAGTTTTCTAAATCGAATACACTACAACCAAAGCCTATTTTACGTTTTTTTGAATAATTATATAATATTGGAATAATTTTTTTTTTTAATTGCAATTTTTTTATATTTGAATGATCTTTACTATTATTCAAAACTTCCTTACAAAAAAGTTTATCGGCTTCAAAGAGTTGAAATTTTACCGCATCACAGCCAATTTCTTTTGCTTTATCGATTAGTTTTTTGCATCTGCTTAAATTATTTAGATGGTTTGAACATATTTCGGCTATAAAATAAGTCATTATTAATTTACAAATTTTTTAATTAAAGAAAATGTTTTCCGAATAATTGATTCTTTTATGCCAAAAAAAATTGGTATTGAAAAGGATTTTTCATAATAATCCATACTATTTGGGAAATCATTTTTTTTAAATTTATAATTTTTAATAAAATATGGGTGCAGAAAAAGTGGAATATAGTGGACTTGAAGAGAAATTCCATTTCTTTGAAATATTTTAAATAGTTCAGATTTATTTTTATTAATTTTTTTAAAATCAATTTGCAAAACATACAAATGATATGAATGAGTTCTATTTTTTTCTAAATATGGAATAGAGACATGATTTAAATTAAAAAAAAGTTTGTTATATTTTTTTGCAATACCTTGTCTGAACTTGACAAACTTTTCTAATTTTCTAAGCTGTGAAATACCGAGTGACGCATGTATATCAGAAAGTCTAAAATTATATCCTAAATCAACCATCTCATAATACCATTTTTCATGCTCATCTTCTTTTATGATTCCGTGAGATCTTAAAACTTTACTTTTCTCAAAAATTTCTTCATTATTTGTTAATATCGCTCCACCCTCGCCTGATGTAATATTTTTGACTGGATGAAAACTCATGGCTGTGGCATCTGAATATTTTGAGGCATAGCCAGTTAAATTCTTATATTTTGAACCTATGGAATGGCAATTATCATTAATTAATTTAATTTTATACTTTTTTCTTAAATAAAATAAATCATCCCAATCAGAAGGTTGTCCCGCAAAATCGGTAACAATAACTGCTTTTGCTCTTTTTTCTTTTTTAAGCTTATCCTCTAACCTTTGTGGGTCCAAATTAAAAGTTTTTTTATTAATATCTACAAAATCAGGAATTGCCCCACAATGCATTGACGTTGCAATTCCAGATAAGAAAGTAATAGGTGAAGAAATAACTTTGTCTCCAGATTTTAATCCTATAGACCGATTAATTAAATGAAGGGCTGCGGTACCGGATGACACAACTAAAACCCTTTTTGATTTAAATTTTTTTTTTAAATTATTTTCAAATTCTTTAACTTTTGGTCCTTGAGTTAAAAAATTACTTTTTAATGTTTGGACAACATTTTTAATATCATATTTATCAATATATTGTTTTCCATAATTTATCATTATTTATCAATTTCAAATGTATCCATATTTAATTTTATGACTTTTGCAAGCTCCTTGGATGTCAAAAATTTATTATTTTCACTTGAAAAGTTTTTGATTTTATTTTTAAAATTAATTTTTTTATATGAAGGATAAATAATATAATAATCTTTAAACTCTTTGGTACTAAATGCATCGTTTGCTGATATCATCTCCTCGTGCAATTTTTCTCCAGGTCTAATCCCTATATAACTTTTCTTTTTTAAGTTATTTATAGAATTAACTAAATCCAATATTTTATATGAAGGAATTTTAGGCACAAATATCTCTCCGCCCTTCATAAGTTTTAGAGATTTTAAAACAAAGTTTACTGCTTCGCCTAGTGTTATATTGAATCTGGTCATTCTTTTATCTGTGATGGTAAATGCTTCTTTTTTTTCATTTTGTTTTAATAAAATTGGAACTATTGAACCTCTGCTTCCCAGGACATTTCCATATCTAACAACTGAAAAGGATATTTTGTTTCCTCCTTTAAATAAATTAGCGGCTGTAAAAAGTTTATCCGAACAAAGTTTAGTAGCTCCATACAAATTGATTGGTGAGCATGCCTTATCAGTACTTAGTGCAATTACTTTCTTAACTTTATTTTTAATAGATGACTCAATAACATTTTGCGCTCCTAAAACATTTGTTTTTATAGTTTCAAATGGATTATATTCTGTTGCAGGAACTTGCTTTAATGCAGCAGCGTGTATTACTACATCTATATTGTTGCCATTCATTGCTTGATTAATTCTATCCTTATCTCTTACGTCACCAATAAAAAATCTTATCTTTTTTTCATTTTTATTAATGATTGGTATTTTTTTCATTTCAGACTGCTTAAATTCATCTCTGCTAAAAATAATAATTTTTTTAAAAAATTTTTGTTTTATAATTTTCTTAACAAATGCTTTGCCAAAAGATCCTGTTCCTCCAGTTATAAAATATGATTTCATAATTTTTTTTCTACTAGTTTGTAAAAAATACTAGATTTGTTTATTTTTTTATTCATAAAATATCCACAAAATTTATTTTTAATAATATCTACTTTAGTAATTTGTTTAAATAAAGACATATTCAGATCTATATTGTAAAGAGAATTTCTACTTATAGATGGATAAATATTGTCTGCAAATCTATCTCCAGATAAGCCAATGTTTATTTCGTATGGAATTATATTGTTTTTAGAAATTTTTGAAGTAATAGAAATTATGCCATAATAAGTTTTAAATAAATTTATTATTTTCTTATCTATAATTTCTTTTTTAATCAATTTTGAAGTTTTTATACCAGAAACAGGCGAACATATACCAAAACTATATATACTTCCATTTTTATCAAACTTGTTAATTTCTTCAATGTGAGAAATTTTTTTTATTTTTTTTTTATAATTATTAACTAGATAAAAAGTTGATATATCTCTTCCTTCTATGTAATTAGATAGATTAACTTTACTATTAAAACTATTTTTTTTTGCTTGTAAAAAATACTTTTTTTTAACTTTATTTAAACCTGAATAATAAATAAATTTTTTACCTTTTATAGGTGCATCTGGTTTTATAACTAAATTTTCTTTTTTCCTTACATTTTCGTATTTTTTTGATGTTTCAGATTTCAGTGCAGAAATTTTATTATTTTTTAAAATTTTATAAAAGTAACTTTTGGATAAAATAGAATAGGCAAGATTTTTATCAATTCTTTTAATATTAAAAAAATTTTCTAATTCAAAAGCTGTTAAAATTGAGGGACCTGAAGATCTATACAAAATTGAACTGACAGAATTATTTAAAAATAATTTTTTGAATATTTTAATTACTTTTTTTTTATCATAAATACTAGATCTTACGAAATAGTATAATTTGTCTTTTATATTATTTGGTAAGAATCTATCTACTCCTATTAACTTAAATTTTTTTAAATTTATATGCTTAAGTAATTTGTTTTGGTTTTTTCCAAGTCCAATAAGTATTAAAAAGTTTTTTTTCATTTAACTATTAATTTCATAACATTTTTTAAAGATTTGTTTATATCAATTTTTAAATTGTTTTTTTTTGTTAAGTGACACTTGAAATCTATTGGTGATACTAAATTATTTTTAATTAAATAGTTAACGTCTATTACTGTTTGATTATTTCTAAAATGATCAATTATAATTGGTTTTTTTCCTAAAGCTATTACTTCAAGTGCTGTAATTCCAAATTTACAATAAATAATCTTAGATTGTTTTATAATTTGAAATAAATTGTTAGGATTTAAAATTACATTTTTAGTTATTTTTTTAATTTTTTTATATTCTTTTTTTTTTATTAATGAACCTAATAAAATTTTAATATTTTTATTTTTAGAAATTAAATCATAAGTTTTTTTATCAATATTATTACTGCCACTTAATACAAGCAATTTTTTATATAACAATTTATTATTAATTGAATTTTGATAGTTTATATCTCTTGATAAAATTAAATAGTCATTCCCAGAATATATATTATTTTTTTTAATACTATACTTTTTAATAGATGGAATAATAAAATTTATTTTTTTAAATTCTTTATAATAATTATCTACAATTATAATCTTACTATTGTCAGGTAATTTTTTTTTTTCCTTAGATAAAACTTTTTCTGGTAAATCTATAATTACTTTATCGGCATACTTTAACAAATTTCTCGATATTTTTTTTATGTAAAATACATTTTTTTTTAACATAACATCATCTGATCTAGCAGAATTTAATAAAAATATTTTTGGTATTGACTGTGTAGTTTCTTGTATTTCTCTAAGTAATACTTTTGATCTTGCCATGTGTCCTAAGCCTAAACTTTTAGAAAAAGTTGTAATAATTATTATGTTTGGTATTTTTTTTGGATTAGCCACCCTCTGAAAAACATGTTTATTAAGAACATTTTTTTTTTTAATTTTAATAACATTTATAAGATTAAACTTTCTTTTTTTTCGTTTTAATAAATTATGTAAGTAATTGAAAAAATCAAAATCAGATTTTGTATCAACTGAAATTCTAAATTTTTTTTCCTTCTCATATTTTTTGGGTAAATAAGTTTTAATATTAAACTTTTTGCTATATTCTTTAACAACATATCCCGGATGTTCTTTTTGATATTTTTTTTTTGTTAATTGGAATACTTTTTTCCAAATATTTGTTCTAAACAACGTTAAGCCTTCATGAATAATTTTTTTTCGGGGTTTTATAAAATCGAAATCTGAATTTTTAAGTCTATAATACATTCTGTTTATAAAACTATTATCTATTAAACAACAATCTCCGGATACAAGTAATGAAAATTCAGTTTTTATATTTTTAGTTATAAAGTTAATTCTTTCGGTAACATCATTCTCATTTTTGTGGTAATAAATTTCAAAATTTTTATATTTTTTTTTTAAATTTGAAAAAATAAAATTTTTTTTTTTTGTCCCTGTTGCTAAAATAATATGGTTTATTAATTTATTTTTTTTTAGATTTTCTATAACAAGATCAATAACTCTTTTATTTCCAATTCTTGCAAAATGTTTATTTGGATATCTTGTTGAGCTTGCTCTTGCTAAAATTATTGCTGTAATCATTTAATTTTAAGAAGTTGATATTTTTAATTTAAAATTTAAATTCTTTTTTAATTTCTTTGAAGTTTCATTATATTCTTCTGTAGAAAAAAAAATTCTTAATAACTTATGACTACTTATCTTCTTATATTGAATCATTGGTAAAGCAAAACATTTGGCATTATCCCAACTAAATTTTAGTTTATTTTTTCCAATCACAAAAATTAATTCTGAATTTGTGCACCCTAAACCTGAATTAACACTAACATATTTTGTTGGTGGCGTAGTCTGATCAAAAAAATTATTTAGTTTAAATTCTTCATAGTCGTATCCACCATTTTTTAAATAAAATTTAATTATTTCATCTTTAAAATTATTGAATGTTATATTATTCATTTTTATCGAATTCGTAGTTTTGTATTTTGATATATATTTTTGAGCCAATTCAATTTCTTCATTATATTTTGAAATTGCAATAGTTTTTTCCAAATTTCCAAGTTTAAGTTTTTGTGTTGTCAAAAAAAAATATTTATCCTTATTTTCGAAACTATGTATTTTAATTGGATTTAAATCAGTAATTTTAATAAATGGATTTAATGACTCCTGCAAAAAATGACCAGTGTAAAAATCAGCACCATATTTTATATTTTTCCAATTCTCTGAATTAATAGTGCCGATTAAGGGCAAAAATTTCTGGGATTTAAACGACAAGCTATCAATACTCATTCCTCTTCTTAAATTTAATGTAATTTGAATCTGATTATTTTTAAAAAAAATTTTTGTTCCTTCTCTATTAAAATTGAATATTTCTTTTTTTATAATTTTTTTTTTCTTGTTTATTTTAGTCTTAGGCTTAGAAATTAATCTTTCAAACTTTTGAAGCTTTTTATTAAATATTTTCCATCTTTTTTTTGTAATATGAGTCCTTAAATCACTACCCATAAAATCTAATAATGTTTCATAAAATAATTTTTTTTTTATTTTTTTAAAAAAATATTTTTTATTTTTTAAGATATTGAAACATTTTGTATTAATTTCTTGATTATTTCTTCCTGCTAAAGCCCATCTTGCTATATTATATTTAGGTTGTTTTTTTACTATTATCGTCTGATAATCTTTTGTGATTGTAGATAATATTTTTTTTCCTTTGAATTTTAAATCAGGTATTAATTTAAATTCATAAATAGATTTCTTTTTTAAGAATTGAATTAAATCATATATTCTATGCCACTCATTAAAAGTTTTTTTTCTTTCTGCGTGAAATCTATTAGTTCTAAAATTAAAAGTTTCTGCATCTCCGCTGTATAAAGGGAGCGAAATATTAATGTATTTATCATATTTGTTTAAAAATTGTATGTATTCATCTTGGGATAAATCACCATAAACATAGTTTTGAAATTTTTGAAACATGAATGAACTTGCCCAAATTATGTTTAGCCTTTTATTTTTTGCACTTCTGGAATAACAAGAAAAAGGTATTTTTTTTTTATTATCGAAATCTATAGAATTATCAATATCAAGTATAATGTTTTTATAACCTGCATCATAATAAATTTCTGCTAAACTTTCTGAATAAGCCATTTCATTTACTAGTGCTGTATTAGAATTATAATTAAAATATTTTTTATATTTTTTCTTACCTAATTCTAAATTATACTTATTTATTTCATATGGAGCAATTGGTGCAATAATTTGATTTAATCCACTTTCAACAAAGTAAATTCTTTTTAAACTTATTAACTTTTTCAATTCGAAAATAAATTTTTTATCTAATTTATGAATTTCTTCTATTGTTCTCGCTGATGCTTCAATATTTATAGGAATTTTTAACTCTTTAGCAATGTAAAGAATTGGCCAGTAACACTTTGATATTAATTTTTTTCTATCTTTAATATCAACAGATGAAAACAAAATATTAAGATGAAATAAAAGATAAGTTTTTTTTATCATTTATAAATAAATTTTATTTATCTCCTTAGAAATTTTTAAAATATCCTTATTTTTAAGATCTACATAAAGTGGTAAACAAATTATATTTTTTGACAAATAGTCAGAGTTTTTAATTATATTTTGTTTTGTATTAAAATAATTAATTCTATTTGCAGAATAAAAACCATTTCTAGTTTCAATTTTTTTTTTTAATAATTTACTCATAATTTTAGAAATTTTTTTATTCTGTTTTTTTTTATGATATATGGCAATTGTCCAAGGGACAAAATCTACATTTTTTTTGATCTCTTGAAAAAAAAATTTATCTTTATCGATTAAAGATAAATATTTTTCATAAATTTTTTTTCTTTTTTTTATGATTAAATTTAATTTTGAAAATTGAGCTAACCCCATTGCTGCTTGAAAGTTTGTTAATCTAAAATTATGGCCTGGTACAATATGGAAATATCTTTTTTTATTAACTCCATGACTTCTAAATAATTTAATTTTTTCAGCGATTTTTTTACTATTGGTTATTACAATTCCTCCTTCTCCTGTGGTAATATTTTTAGTAGCATGTAGGCTAAAAGTACCTATATCACCAAATGTTCCTGATAGTTTTTTGTTAAATCTTGAACCCAGAGACTCTGCGGCATCTTCAATTAATTTTATTTTTTTATCTCTACACCAAGATCTTATTTTACCAATTTCAAAAATATTTCCATATGTATGTATAATTACAACTGCCTTAGTCTTTCTGCTATAAACAGACTTTATATCTTTTAAAGAAACGCAGTAAGTTTTTTTATTTACGTCAGCAAATTTTATTTTTAATCCCATTAATTTTGCAATATTTGCTGCTGCCATATATCCAAATCCAGGGACAATTATTTCATCTTGAGGTTTTAAACCAATCGATAAATAGGACAGATGTATCGCTGTAGTTCCACTACTAACTAAAAAAGCAAATTTTACTTTAAAATATTTTTTTAATTTATCTTCTAGTCTATTAATATATTTTCCACCAGAAATCCAAGATGAATTTAATGCATCAACTACATATTTTTTTTCTTTTCCGAATAGTTTTGGTTTAGACCAAGGTAGCATGTTTTTATTGTATATTTTACTTATATTGATATTTCATATAAAAAAAAATAACAATAAAGATTATAAATACAAGTCATATGACAAAATGTAGAAATTGTAAAAAACAAAAAATTAAGCAAGTATTCACATTAGGAAAATTATATTTTACAGGAAAATTTCCACCTAATACCAGGTCTTCGCTTGGCAAAGGAGAGCTGGGTTTAAGTTTTTGTACAAATTGCAAATTAGTCCAGCTTAATAAAAATTATAATTCATCATATCTTTTTTCAAAAGACTACGGTTATAAAACTGGAATAAATTTTACTATGAGAAATCATATGAAAAATATATTTAAACTTTTAATTAAAAAGGTTAACACTTATAAAAATGATCATATTTTGGATATAGCTAGCAATGATGGTACACTTTTAAATTACTTTCCAAATAATTTAATAAAAGTAGGTATAGACCCAATTCTCAAAAGATATCAAAAAGAATATAAAAAAGTAAAATACAAAATTAGTGATTTTTTTTCACATAAAATCTTAGAAAAAAATAAAATAAATCATAAATTTAAAATAATAACCGCATTATCAGTTTTTTATGATTTAGATAATCCAAATTTATTTCTAAAAGATATAGAAAAGATTTTAGATGATGAAGGTATTTGCTTAATTGAGCATGCTGATCTCTATTCTATTATTAAGTTAAATATGTTTGATACAATTTGCCATGAACATGTGGCGTACTACTCAACAAAAATAATGATTGAAATGGCAGATAAAAACAACCTGAGGATTTTCGATCTAAGAAAAAATAATATAAACGGTGGAAGTACTCAGTATTTAATTTGTAAAAAAAATTCAAAAAGAAAAAATAATTACAAAACAATTAAAAAATTTCTTAAAAAAGAAAAAAATTTAGGTTTAAATAAAATGAAAACTATCCAAAATTTTTATAAAAGAATTTTAAAATTAAAAATGGATACCAATAAACTTTTAAATAATATAAAAAAAAATAATAAAAAAATAATTGGCTATGGCGCATCAACTAAAGGAAATGTACTTTTGCAATATTATAAAATAAATAGGAACAATTTAAATTTTATTGCAGACAGAAATCCCTATAAATTCAATAAATACACACCGGGTACAATGATTAAAATTATTTCTGAAGAAAAAGCCAGAAAAATGAAACCAGACTATTTTTTTGTATTGCCTTGGCATTTTAAGAAGGAAATACTAAATAGGGAAAAAACAATAAGAAAAAAAGGAACAAAAATAATATTTCCTTTGCCTACACTTAAAATAATTTAATTGCTCCATTTTTCACTAAATTTTTTATAATCATTAATAATATCGGCTACCTTTTTTGCTATATTATTTTCATCAAAAAAAACTTTATAGTGTTCTTTAGCTAAAAGAATTTTTTTATCTACTAAACTTTTATTATTTTTTATATATTTTAAAATTTCTCCTAAATTTTCTTCTCTATTAATATCTAATAGGAATACTTTGTCTTCTAAATCTTTATCTATTGTATCTTTGTTATATATAACAGGTTTGTCAAAATAGAATCCTTCAAATAAAGGAAACGAATGTGAACCTACATAAGATGGAAATAAAACGGCATAACAATTTTTGTATAAATATCTTATCTCGCTATCATGCAAGTAATCATAAACCTTAATTTTTTCAGATAATTTATTTTTCAAAATATATTCTTTTATAAAATTCATATTTCCCTTATTTATTCCAGTAAATATACAATAAAATTCATCCTCAATTCTTTTAAACGCATCAACTATATATCTATGATTTTTATGTGACCAATATTGAGCTGGATAAAAAACAAATTTTTTATTTTTTATAAATTTATCTAATTCTATATTTGAAATTTTTTTTTCATCTTTGGAAATAAAAGGAGGAAACATCAATGTGTGTAATCTATCTAGGTCAACATTATAAATTTTACTAAAATTATTTTTATCAGTATTATTGGCTGTAACTATTTTAAAAGCTTTTTTAATTGCAAATTCGTTAATTGTTTCCTTACTATCAACATAATTTGATTTGTACTCTGGAAAAAAAGGGGTTAGTTTATGTTGAAACTCCCAAATTGTATAAATAAAATTTACATTTTGACATAATAAAACTAATGAAGAGGGGGATAAAAAAAAAACTAAGTCTATATTGTTTTCAATTAAAAATTTTTCAAAAATATTCTTTTTTTTAAATTTTATATTTAAATATTTAATTAAATTAAATTTATTTAAGTTAGTTAAAATTCTATTAGTTAATTTTTTTTTATCAAATAACAAAGTTTTAATATTTAATTCTTTTTCTAAAATTTTTTTTAATTCTTTATTTGTAACTATATAACTTATCTCTACATCTTTTATATTTAATTTTTTGAAAGTAGAAAAAGAAGTTAAAGCCATATGCAATCCTCCACCTGAGCTTATTAATACATCACTTAAAATAGCTATTTTCATTTTTTTTTAACTTCAAGTACAAATTTTTTTCCATGTATAATTACATATGGTTTAAAATCTTTAATAAGTGTTGACTTAATTTTTTTATTGAGTTTTTTTTTAGATATATTTTTACTTATCTCATAAAATTTTTCTAAATCTTTCATTGTATGAAATTTCTTTCCCCATTTATTCTTATTCATTTTAATTTTAATTTTAAGATAATTTTTTTTCAAAATAATTCCATTTATTACTTCTTTTAACTGATTAAACTGTAAAATGTATGTCTTATTTAATAACTTTTCTAAGCTACTATACTTGTTAATTTTAAAAAATTTGCAATCGATTATAGCTCCTTTGTCTATTTTTTTTGACATGATGTGTGCTGTACATCCAAAATATTTGTCACTATACATTGCAAAATTTACTCCTCCTGCACCTCTATATTTTGGTGAGCTTGGATGAAAGTTTATAGCCGTATAGCGTACTTTTTTTAATAGTTTATTTAATTTGTAAAAACTTCTAAAGCAAAAAATATAGTCTATTTTTGTATTAAATATTTTTGAATTTTCATTAAGTCTTTTTCCAATTTTTTTAGATTCAACATAAATAACTTTTTTAAATTTAATTTTTAAAAAATTTAAAATTTTTTTTGATGTACTACAATTTGATCTCCCAAAAAAAACTACCTTATTCGACATTATTATAATTTTTATAATTTAATTTTAATTAATTTTTCACTAATCATTTTCTCAATTAAAAATTTATTTGAAAAGACTGAAAACTTCTTTTTATTTGCTATATCTAGTAAATCAAGCTTGCCTTCCGAAAGATTCAATATTTCTAGTAAAATTTTTGTAATTTTATCCTTTTTTCGCTTGTAAAATATTGTGTCGTATAATGAACTTTTTCTTCTAGAAAATTGGTGAGTTCCATATTGTACAGTGCTTTTCGGTATTGCATTTAACTCAATTGTTTCAATTACTTTAATTATAAAATTAACAGATTCATAAAAAATATCTAAGTTGAACTTTTGAAGATTGTCTAGTGAGGTATGATATTCTTTAAAATTACTATAATCACTTCTAGAAATTACTCCTACAGGTAAATTAAAACCTGGACTACAAAACTGCCTTTCATCTGAACCTTCTGGGGAAAAATCATTTATAGAAAATTTATTACCTAAATTATTTAATACATTGATCACAGCTTTGTCGGGCAATGAATTTCCTAATCTTGATCTCTTATAAGTAAAACTTTTTCCGTTAGCTAAAAAATTTAAAATAAATCCTGCTTTAATTTTTTTTTTTATATTTTTTTTGTTTTTATGTAAAAAAGCAGCAGAACCAATATTTTCTGGGCATATTAAAAATCGATAAGTATATTTTTTGTTTTTTTTTTCCTTTAAATATTTATAAATTGCCATCATTGCTAGCGGACCTGATAATTCATGATTTGCCATTTGTGGGTGACAAAGGTATGTGGAAAATAGTATTTGTTTTTTTGATTTACCTTTTAAGGTGGTGTCTGAATAAGTCAAATATCCATTCTTCAAACTAGACTTTATAAAAACATTATAATTCCCAGGTTTAAGTTTTTTATACTGATTGTAAGTTAAGCAAAAACCCCAAAACCTTTTATAGTATGATGTAACGTAAGGAATTGCTTTAGGAATTTTTTTTAAAAAAAATAATCTTTTCTTCAATTCGTTAAACTGAATTTTTTTATTAACAGGTTCAGAATAGTTTACAACATGAAGAGTATGCTTTTTAAAATTTGCAATTTTTTTTCCTAATGGCGATAATATATAACCATCTTCAATATTCCACTCTTTTGGTATCACCCAATCTAAAACTCTTGATCCTGATTTAAATTTAAATATTTTTAAGTCAATTATGTCTCCTAATATTTTAAGACTTCTATTAAATCCTTGGCCGGTGATACTACGGCAAATTGGGTATAGTTTTTCAAGATATAATTTAATAGTATTTCTATCTATTAATTTATTTTTTTTCATTTTCTTTTTAATAATAAATTAATGAATAATTTAATATATTAAAATATGCAAGATTTATTCAAAAACTACAAATTACAAATGAAAGATTATGAGATATTGAATAAATCAAAAATTTGGAGTCAAATTACTACTAACTCTTTTAAAGATATAGATATTGAAAAAATAAAAAATTTTTTTTCTAATAATCTCTCTGATGGAATTGATAATTCAAGATTTTTTGATGAAAAAATTGTAAAAGAAAATTTTTTAAAACTATGTAAGAAATATGATGAAAAAAAAATTTTAGATTATTTTGTTGATGAAAAAAATAATATTGGTAACTCAGAAAAACATTATTCTTATCAAAAAAAAATTATAACTTTTAATGATATTTTTTTAATTAACTTTTATTTAGAGATTGAAAATTACTTTTTAAAAAAGAAGAATATAGTGCTAGAAATAGGAGGGGGATATGGTGGATTAGCTAGAATTATTTCTAGTAATAAAAATTGTAGTTATGTTTTGGTAGATTTGCCTGAAATAAACCTTTTAAGTAGCTATTATCTAACAGCACATTTTCCAGATAAAAATTTTTTATTTTATGAAGAGTATAAATTTAACAAGCAAATTAAAATAGAAAATTATGATTTTATAATATTGCCCCCTTGGTGTTTAGATAGAGATATAAAATTTGATTTTTGTATAAATATTAGGTCAATGATGGAAATGAACACGGAATCTATAAATAAATATTTTAAATATATCCAAAAAAATTTAAATATTGATGGATATTTTTTAAATGTAAATAGATATTTCACAGACGGGAATGATTATAATTTTTATTTTTATAAGTTTCCTTATAATAATAATTGGAAAATTATTAAAAGTGAAACTTCTTGGCTTCAAAAAAATATTCATTTTTTATTAACAAAAAAAACTAAAGATAGTTTAGAAGATTTAAGAAATTTTATTTTAAATCTTAAGAATTTTACTAAAAATAGATATAAATATAAAAAAAATATTTATTATAAATTAAAAATATTTTTTAAAAAATTATTTAAATAAATTATGCAAAAAATAAATTTGTTTTATGAAAAATTATTTCGAAAGCTAAAAATTAAAAAAGGCGATCATGTTGTTGTGCATTCAAATTTATTTACTTTTGGTTTTAATAATTCAAAATTACCTAAAATTGTAATAAATAATTTAAAAAATGCTGTAGGAAAAAAAGGTACTATTGTAATGCCAACTTATACTTTTGGCACAAATTCAAATGATATTTTTGATAAAAAAAAATTATATAAAAATAAATATACTAGTTTGCTATCTGAGACTTTTTTTAAAGAAAAAAATATTAAAAGAAGTAATTGTCCAATTCATAGCCACATAGGTATAGGAAACAAGTCAAATATTCTCTTAAAATCAAACCCGAGAAACACATATGGACATAACTCTGATTTTGATTTAATGAAAATTAATAATTTTAAATTACTTTTACTTGGATGTTCTGCTCA
>MDTG01083034.1_pt1 | contig 23657 bp, 20 predicted proteins | sample 811421 | NCBI WGS metagenome assembly MDTG01 (sample SAMN05326645, study PRJNA326480) | marine metagenome | isolation source: seawater | place: Pacific Ocean: South East | collected 2011
AAACGGTTTTTTCAGAGACATAAATAATGCCTACTATATGGGTGGCGGTACTGGAATCGCAGATGGAATGAAGTTAAATAATCAATTGCTGAGTTTTGATAGCCAATCAAGCTGGATTGCTAAAACTTGGGAGCTAAAATCAAGCAATGGAAGTTCTATTGAGTCTCTTATATCAATGCCAGCAATCAATAGTCTTTCAGAAAAATCTGTCATATCTATCAGTAAGATTTTAGCATTGTTGATTTTTGAAAGAGTCCGGACAATTTATGAAGGTTGGGATAATCAGTTTATTATAGAAAGAAAGATTGATAAATCACATTCTTATCATGGAATATTATTGGATCGAATAGTTATTGGGCAGAGATTATCACAATATCTTAACTCCAATGTTGGAATTAATATCTTTCAACAAGTAAAAACTAGCTTTAATGAACTTTGCGCACATCATGGTGGAGCTATTAAAGAGCATTTTTTAAATGATGATAGGATTGTATTGTCAAGCTTAAGAGAAGCTCCCATTATTGGATTAGGATCAAAAGCATGGATGGAAATTTCATGACTTCTATAATCGCTCCATCTAAAGAACCTATTATCAGAGTAGGTATAATCCTGCCAGCAGATAATATTAAAAATATCGAGCTTGTTTTATCAGAAAGTGATTCTTTTGAAATTGAGACGAATGAGAAGATTTACCCTTCTTGTAAAAATAATTCTAATATAACAATCTCTCTTAATGATGAGAAGATGAGGATAAATGAATTAGGCGTTATAACAAAAAAAATAGTAATAAATCCAACCATTGATTCAAGCAAAAATTTTTCCATGATCAAGGAAGTGGTGGCTGGCAGAGGATTTCATTGGGAAAAAGTAGTCGATATAAAATATTGGGGAAGTCTTGAATTTGTGATCATTGAAAATAATATAATGGTCATAAATGAATTAAAACTAGAAGACTATCTAAAATGTGTTGCAACTTCAGAGATGAGCCAATATTGCCCGAAAGAATTTCTCATCTCACAAACAATAGTTGCTCGCTCATGGCTACTCGCAAGCTCTGAGCAAAAACATGAATCGCAAGGCTTTGATGTATGCAATGATGATTGCTGCCAAAGATATCAAGGTATGGATAATTGTACTATTGAATCAATAGAAGCTGCTAATCAATCACATGGTAAGGTATTAATTTTTGATAATTCTATTTGTGATACTAGATACTCAAAATCCTGTGGCGGTAAAACAGAGAATTATGAAAATGTCTGGTCCGGCAAGCCAGTTCCATATCTGATTTCAATTAATGATTGTGATGAACAAGGAGTTAATTATTGCAATCCATCACAATTTCCCGAGAAATCAATTACAAGATTTATTGGATCTGTAGATGAAGATCTAGAGTATTATCATTGGAATCATGAAGTTAAAAATCAATCAATTATAAAGCATCTAAAGAATTATTATGACACGTATGCAAAAGCGATTGTAAATATTATAGCTTTGGAAATAGGAAAATCAGGCAGGATATATAACTTAGATGTTATTTACATAGATCAAGAAAATAAGGAAAAGAGCTTGATTGTTGAATCGGAATATAAAATTAGAGACCTTTTATCAGATTCTTTCCTATTCAGCTCGGCATTTACTATAGAAAAAAAAGAGCAAGGATTCAATCTAAATGGCAAAGGATGGGGACATGGAGTTGGTTTGTGCCAGATTGGTGCTTTGAGCATGGCATTATCAGGAAAAAATTCAAATCAAATACTTAGTCATTATTATCCGGGAACAGAAATAATAAATATATATTAGATGAATAGCTATTCAAAAACAAAAGGATGGTCTTGGGTTCCTAGTCTATATTTTGCAGAAGGACTGCCATATGCATTCGTGATGATTGTATCTGTAGTATTATATAAAAACCTAAATATATCCAATACAGATATAGCTTTATATACCAGTTGGCTTTATTTACCATGGGTTATTAAGCCGTTGTGGAGTCCGTTCGTGGATATAATTAAAACAAAGCGATATTGGATAGTGCTTACACAGCTCATTATTGGAGCAAGCCTAGCAGGTGTAGCTTTCGCGATACCTACTACTAATACACTACAATATACATTAGCATTCTTTTGGCTCATGGCATTTAGCTCATCAACTCATGATATCGCAGCTGATGGATTTTACATGCTAGGATTATCCAGCCATGATCAATCCTGGTTTATTGGAATTAGAAATACTTTTTATCGGTTTGCGATTCTTTTTGGACAGGGAATTATTATCATTATTGCTGGTCAATTAGAGAATATCACTGGAAATCTTAAACTTGCTTGGTCATTAGTTTTTGGAATTTTATCAGGGCTATTTATCCTTTTAGCTATCTATCATAAATGGGTTTTGCCTCAACCGAAAAATGATCAAGAAGAATTCAATATTTCTAAGAAGGATATTATAAAAGAATACTTTGAGATTATTAAAGCTTATTTTAAAAAGCCTCAAATTTTACTGATTATTTCTTTTATCTTACTCTATAGATTCGGAGAAGCGCAGTTGGTAAAAATCGCTCCATTATTCATGCTTGATTCCCTTGAATCAGGAGGATTGGGCCTATCAACATCAGAATATGGGTTCATTTATGGCACTCTAGGCGTAGCAATGCTAACCCTGGGAGGTATTGTTGGTGGATTTTTTATAGCAAAGAATGGATTAAAGTATTGGATAATTTGGATGGCGCTAGCAATGAAATTACCTGATCTAGTTTATATCTATATGGCCTATTCGCAACCAGAGAATATGACACTTATAGGTTTTCTCGTATCTGTAGAACAGTTTGGTTATGGATTTGGCTTTACTGCTTATCTACTTTATATGATGATGATTGCTGATGGTAATCATAAAACTGCGCATTACGCAATATGCACAGGGATCATGGCGTTAGGTATGATGGTTCCAGGTATGTTTAGTGGAGCAATTCAAGAAAGCTTAGGTTATACAAACTTTTTTTACTGGGTTATGTTTTCCACCATCCCGGGATTAATTTTGATTAAATTTATTTCTATTGATTCAAGTTTTGGATTAAATAAGGACTCAAATAAATGAATAAGATAAATAGAATATTAGCTCTAGATACTTTTCGTGGTGCAACTATTGCATTGATGATTATAGTAAACAACCCAGGTACTTGGTCACATGTCTATGGTCCACTTAGACACGCTCAATGGCATGGATGCACTTTGACAGATTTAGTTTTTCCATTTTTTCTTTTTATTGTTGGCATAGCAATGAGTTTTTCATTTAAAAAGTATGATATTTGTAAAACCGGTCCATTATTTAATAAGATAGTATTTCGAACAATATCAATATTCTCCCTTGGACTGATTTTGAATGCATTTCCATTTATTAGACAAGATTGGGATTGGTCTTCATTTAGAATTTTAGGAGTATTGCAAAGAATTGCTCTTGCTTATTTTATTGCTGCATTTATTATTCTAAGAGCAAATGTAAAGGGATTGGTTCAAATATCATTTTTTATATTAATACTATATTGGATAGCTTTATATGCTTATGGGCTAATAAGCGGTCTTGACCCATATGCCTTGAATTCTAATTTACCGCTTGTTATAGATAGAATAATTCTTGGAGAGAGTCATTTGTATGGAGGAACTGGAATACAATTTGACCCAGAAGGCCTCCTAAGCACATTTCCATCCGCAGTTACTGTAATTATAGGGTTCCTCGTAGGTACAATGATTAAAACAACAAAAGATCACAATGATAATTGCCAGAGAATGCTCATTTTGGGCTCTCTAATGATTATTTTGGGATGGATTTGGGGATTTATGTTTCCTATCAATAAGCAATTATGGACTAGTTCTTACGTTCTCTACACTGCAGGAATAGGAACGATTATATTGTCAACAATGATATGGATAATTGATATTTTGAAATACAATAAATGGGCATTCCCATTTATTGTATTCGGATCAAATTCTATTTTTATATATGCCTTATCAGGTATTTGGGCGAAGATTCTATTGAAAATTCGGTTTAGCCTAAATGGTGATGAGATTTCAGGTTATTCATATTTATATCAAACAGTCTTTTTACCAATAGCTGGAAATATTAATGGGTCTCTTTTATTTGCAATCTTTCACGTATTTGCATTTTGGTTAATTTTATTTTGGATGTATAAAAAGAAGATCTTTATCAAGCTTTAATCTAATCCATACTTTATTGAGGCGATAATTGACGTGATAATAATTATTGCTCCAATAGCAAAGAACTCCATATTAATACTTTTTGAAAAAAATATTATTTCAACAAATAAACCTATGGGGACAACTAAATTATTCATTACAGCTAAAGTTCCATTATTAACGAGGGTTGCCCCGTAATTCCAGAAAAAATATCCCAGTCCAGATGCAGCAATTCCAAGCCAAATTATTAGTATCCAATGCATAGATGAGGTTGGGGCAGAAAAACCATATGGTGAAATTATTAGGCCAATTGAACTCGCTATTAAGGCTCCTAAAAAGAAAAAAGCAAAATCATTTCGAATGTTTAGTTGATTTGGATCAGTTATTTTTATTCTTCTATAAAGAATTTGTCCACACGCAAAACACAGATTGGCTAATTGTATCAATAAAAACCCAATAATATCATTTTGGTCAAAATAAGTACTGCGGATTAATCCAGCTCCAGATATTGATAAAAATGATAGTGCGAAGATCGGTAATTTAAATTTTCTATCTAGAATATTTGAAATCAATACTACATAAAATGGTGTTGTTACAGTAAACAAAAGAATTCTTTGCACTGTGGTATAGTTGAATGCACTTAAATAAAATATATACATTAATCCTAATTGTAATGCTCCAATAGAAATCATTCTAATGAAGTAGTTATAAGGAGTATTGATTTTTAGCCAAGGTAGAAAAAATATAAATGCCAGTAAGGAGCGTAGAAATGCAAGTGTCCAAGAATTTATTTCGGGTGTTAAATAATTACCGATTAAACTAAATGATAAGGACCATATGATTGTTGTGATAATAAGATAAAGCATCAATTCATTTTAAATAAGAATAGATATTCATCTTAAATCAAATAATTGACTGTATTTTATAATTAGTGATTTTGATTTAGAATCAATTGGAATACCATCATAATCCTCCATTTGGTTATAGACAATATATAAACCAGAACCTGCGGACTGTTGAAGAATAAATCTCCAGTTAATAGAACTTACGCCTGATTGATTATTATATTGCAAAAGCGCCTGTAGGTACATCTTTGGAGAAAAAGCATAGGTTAATCTCGCTCGTGAAAGATACGTTTTGAAATCTCCTTGAGGAAGTGTAACGCTATTATAATTATAACTGAATTCAGAATTAAAACGATCACCAAATCTCACCTTAAGAGTAGGTCTAGTATTCAATCTATCTCCACCAAAAAACCCTCCAATTCTATTCATTGCACTCAAACTAATAAAATTAGTTTGAGGCGTTGTTATATAGAACTGCCCCTCTATTTCATCGTATGTTCCAACTGGAACAGAAATTTGCTTATCTGAATTAATTAAAAATTCTTCTAATAATCCCTCTTTAATAAAATTTACGCCTGTATGAAATTCATAACCAGATCTAAACTCAAAATGGCTATCCACATGCAATTTACCACTTTCATGAAAACCATCTAATTTCCAAAAACCATCATAATTGGTATGGGGTCGAACTTCTAATAAGCCAAACAGGTCATCTGGTCGTAATCTGGTGAAGATTCTACCGGACCATTTTCTATACCCTCCGGTTCGTTTTAAAAATCCCATTTCAGGATTAAAACTTTCACCAATCTCAGTATAAGAAAGGACAGTTTCAACTTGCTTGCCATTTCTACTGGCTCTAAGGCGATAAGAATAGGCTTTATCTTTTTCTAAATCTGGAGTATTAGATGTTGCAATAAATCCATCTACTTGACCTAATTGACCAATGCCTAATTGACCATCAAGCGCATAAACCTGATTAGAATAACCATTGCTATTTAGATTAAGAAGATTCGTGGCCATAGCACCAAAAAAGGTTCTATTTGGCATCTCTTTTTTAACTCGAAAGATAGAAAATTCTTCTGATTGAGTACTCATTGATAGTAAACCAATTCGCATATTTGAAAATGTACCAGTAAGCCTTCCGCCTGCAGTAATTGGAATTTGCTGGCCATCATTCCCTATTCCAATTCTTCTACTAAAAAACATTGAAAGCTCTGAACCTCCGCGATCAGCTTCTCCGATTGAAAATAAACCTGCGTTTTCTAGGAAGAAGGCTCTTTTTTCTGGGAAGAAAAGACTAAATCTGTCCAAATTGATTTGCTGCTCATCTGCTTCTGCTTGAGCAAAATCAGTATTGTATGTCACATCTAAAGTAAGGCTAGATCCAATATTTATTTTTCCATCAAATCCGATATCACTATCATTAGAGTTATTGCTAGTTGAGTCTGATACGACATTTGTTTGGCCAAGCACATAGGGTATAAATTTATAACTCCTTGAAGAGGGAATATTGATTCCCACTAGCTGTCCAGCAGATAATAATCGGTTAATTGTGAATTGTCGTGAAATTTGTGACCACTGGGCTTTTTCTTGATTGCTACTAATAACACGTTGGAAGTTTATACCCCAAGTTTGATCTTCTTTTGAATTATATCTTAATGTTTTTAGCGGAATTACAAATTCAGTACTCCAACCGAAATCACCTATGAATGACTTGACATTCCATGCAGCATCCCAATTGATATTATAACCACCAGCAGCGCCAGTTGAAAATCTTCTACTAATTGATCCGCCTTCGCCTCCTTTTGTGATTTGTGCATCATATTCTATTCCCGCTGCATTTGTTCCAAAAGCATAGCCATTTTGAAAATCTCTAAATGTATCTAAAATAAATATAAAGCTATCCATATCATCTAATGGTGAATCTCTTCTAGCATCAGAGATAATTATTTTTTCTGGCTCGTTATGATAGCAAATCGCAGCAACATATAAATTATCATCAGAAAACATAATTTTAACTTCTGTTCTTTCTGTTGCAGGCTTTCCCTCATCAGGTGACTGCTGAATAAATCCTGTTGCTGGGATAATATTTTTCCAAGCTGGGTCATCAATAACCCTTCCATCAATATTTGGAACGATTTCAGCTTTTATTGCATTAATCGTATTTTTTTCCAATGCAATATTTTGCCCAAAAATAGACTGTACAAAAAAAATGAATAAATAATACCGGTATAATTTCATTAATTCATCTATTCTTTATATAGTTCTTCAGTTAGTTTAGCCATATTAAGACATTTTTTAGTTACACCGCCCAAGTCATGAGAGGTATAATTTACTTCTACGGAACACCATCCAATCAAAATGTCTGGGTGATGATTTTGCTTCTCAGCAATTAAAGCTATAGCATGAACAAATTCAATACCATCCATATATGAATCAAAAGTGTATTTTCTAGATATTGAATTATTATTATAATTCCATTTAATCAAAACATCTAGCTCTTGATCTATTTTATTTTTATCTATAAGGCTCATTGATTTAATTCTAAAGCTATGCTATTGAAAGCTTCCTAAAGGTATTTATAACCCATACTATCGAAATAATAGTAGCAAAAATACCAGAAATAAACATACTATACCAAATCCATTCTACAGGCCTATTCTGAATGAAAGTAAAATAATAAGCTAATGGCCCAGCAACTCCAATAACCCTAATAGTTGTAATGATAAGAGATGGCATTCCTTGTCCAAGGCCTTGCAATATCCTACCAATGGTCAGACCAATAGAAATAAATGGAAACAATATTGAGATAATTCTTAAGTAATCTATAGATATTCTTTGTATTAGTGGATCTGCAGTAAAAATACTAATAACAATTGGGGCAAAAATATATAATATGACAGAGCATATACTGGTAATAATCAATGAGCTTTTTATACCATACCAAGATATAAGCCTAATTTTGCTTATTTCATTTGCACCATAGAACATTCCTACCATAGTAGTTAGTGCTGAGGCAATTCCAAAGATTGGGAGAAACACTAACATATCTATTCTTCCGCCAATCTGATAAGCAGCTACCGCATTCGTGGAATAATTTACAAGCAATCGATTGAATACTAACTGACCAATTGCCATTACGACCATTGACATTGATACTGGAATTCCAACTTTAATTATATCAAAAATAATGTAAGTGGATAGAGAAAAATCTTTGAGCTTAAACTTAATATAGGTGTGATGTTTAATAAATAACATATAAACAAAAATAAACCAAACAATTATTTGACTAATTGTTGTTGCCCAAGCTGCACCAACGACTCCATAGTCAAGATAAAAAATGAATATTGGATCAAGGATTGTGTTTAAAATTGTACCTAATCCTGCAATGATCATTGGTAGCTTCATTTCGCCTTCACCTGCAAGGATGGATCTAAAAAAGCCGGAAAAGACACCAAAAGAGATACCGTAACAACTAACTCTTAAATAGCTCCAAGCTTGTGGCAAAACTTCCTGAGTACAGCCCATAAATGTTAATATCTGCTCTCCATAGATTAATCCAAGGGATGTAAGTATTGCGCTAATCAATAGCGCCATCACTACGGCATGTTCAGCAGAATTATCTGCATTAACCTTATCATCTGCGCCAATAAACCTTGCTATAGATGCAGTAACTCCATTTCCTAAGCCAAATGAAAGGCCCATTACAAGGAAAAAGATAGGCATGTTAAATGCAACTGCAGCAATGGCATCGCCACCAAGCCTGCCAATAAAGATCATATCAATGATTGTATACAGTGTTTGAATGCCCATCCCTGCCATTATTGGAATTGCTAAGCTCCACATCGACTTTGAAGGGTTTTTTAAAAATGATTCTAACGGGGTCTTTCTTTGATCAGTATTTTTCATTATTGAATAATCAATGAGTTGAGATAGCGCTAATTTATAAGATAAAAACTGTATTCTTCAGACTAATTTAGAATGGCCAAATAATTGGAATAATCAATACGGCTAGAATCCAAAAAGTAAGGGCCAGCGGGATACCAGTTCTCATATAATCTGAAAATCTATACCCACCTGGACCATATACCATTAAATTGGTCTGATAGCCCACCGGGGTACTAAAAGATGCTGATGCAGCGAAACAAACACCAAAAATAAATGGCCTTGGATCTAGTTGCATATCAGCAGTGATTGCTATAACAATTGGGGTCATAATAATTGCAGTCGCTGTATTGGAAGAGACTTCTGTCATAACCATGGTTACAAAATAGACTAAAGCAAATAATACATATGGCTGCATAGAAGGAGAAAAAGTATCTACGAACTGGGTAATCGAGCTAGCAATATAGGATGCTGTACCAGAAGATTGAATAACTATACCAAGCGGAATCAATGCAGCGATTAATACAATAACCTGCCAATGAATAGATTCATATGCTTCATTTGGAGAGATTACCCTAAATATCATTAACACTACGGCACTAATCAAAGCTCCTTTTAAAATTGGTAAAACCCCAATCGCAGCAAGCAATATAGTTAATACTATTGAAACTATACTAATCCACCAAAATCGTACTTTTACTAAATCAGCCTGCATTTCACCAAGTAAAATAAATTTACCTGATTTAGCAAGTTCTGAGATTTGTCTTTTTCCTCCATAGATGAGTAAGGTGTCATATGTATGCAAAACAACATGGGCAATTTTCTTTCGAATAATTAATCCTTCTCTTCTTATAGCAAGAATAAACGCTCCAAATCTTTTTCTAAAATTTGCCTCCCGAAGCGTCTTTCCTATTATATCAGATTGATCAGATACCATACACTCCACTAGAATATTATCATCTTGCTCTAGCTCTGCTTGAGTTAATTTTTCATCAGTAAGGAGCGTGACTTTCTCCACTTCCTTCATCCGTAAAAAACTTTCAACGGACCCTTTGACAAATAGTATATCTCCAACTTTCAATTTTTGTCTTCCGACATTATAAGTTATAAGTCTACCATCGCGCTGAATATCAAGAACAATGACGTCATAGCTTTGGTTAACATTGCGCTCTTGACAAGTAGACCCAACCAAAGGGGAATCATTAGAAATTTTCATCTCTGTTAAGTATCCAGCCATATGATAACTTTGTGTCAAGCTTGAAGTAACAGTGCGTGAAGGTAGAATTTTAGGTGCAATCCATAAAACATAAATCAGACCGACAATCAGTGTTACCCATCCATATTTTGCAAACTCAAACATTCCAAGCGGGCTTCCACCATTTTCAATATAAATTGCATTAACAATCAAATTCGTTGATGTGCCAACAAGGGTAAGGGTTCCACCCATGATTGCTGCATAACTAAGTGGAATTAATAGCTTTGATGGACTCATATGGTATTGATGGGCTAATCGAATTGTTACAGGCATAAATACTGCCACGATCGCTGTATTATTCATTAATGCACTTGCGAAAGCAATGGTTAATAAATATACACCTAACCCAAGATTGCGTGACTGCGATACAAGCTTATTTATCCTTACAATAAGATATTCTAATACGCGAGTCTTTTGAAGTCCTTGACTTAGTATAAACAATAAGCAAATTGTAATTACCGCAGGGTTAGAAAAGCCAGAAATAGCTTCTTCTACAGTTAAAAATCCGCCAGTAAATAAGATAGTTAATATGAGGAGCGCTGTTACATCAAGGCTAAATTTTTCAGTAACAAAAAGGATGAAGGCCAATAATATTAGGCCAAGCACAAATACTATTTCAAAAGTCATTTCTTAAATTTTCTAATTATATATTGACTTCATCAATTTGTTCAGGCTCTAAAAACCCCTTAGCATACTTCATATAAATCTTTTGTTTAACAAAAATATCAAAGAGATCTACATCGATATGTGCATCATCTTTCATGAAGCCTAATATTCGCATGGCCTGACTTAATGTCTTACCTTTTTTATATGGCCTATCACGAGCAGTTAAGGCTTCAAAAATGTCTGCAATTGCCATGATGCGTGCCTGAATTGACATTTCTTCTTTCGTAAGGCCTTTAGGATAGCCTGTTCCATCAAGTTTTTCATGATGTCCTCCAGCAAATTCGGGAATATTCTTTAAGTGCTTTGGATAGGGGAGCTCATCAAGCATATTAATTGTTACAACAATATGGTCATTGATAACCTGTCTTTCTTCGGGAGTAAGAGTACCTCTTGGTATAGTTAGATTATAGATCTCATCTTCAGAAAGAAAATTTTGCATCTTTCCATTTGGTTTCCAGCGATATTGCGCAATTTCATGAATTCTTTGTTTTTTATCATCAGACATGAATTCCCCACCAACATTTGACTCTTGGACAAAGGAAAGGTCATTTTTAATCTTTCTAATTGTTTTGCGATAATCCTTTTTTAGCATATCCATCTTCTTTTTCTTGTCTTTATGGCTTAAGGATTCATCTCGTTCAATTAGTAATTCTTTTTTTAATCTTTTTATCTCATGATCACGCTGAAGAACAGCAAAGCGCGTTTCAACTTCATTGATTCGATCATAGATGGTTTCAAGTTTTGTAGATTTATCTACCACAAATTCAGGAGTTGCCACCTTGCCGCAATCGTGTAGCCATGCTGCAATCTTTAGCTCATACATTTCCTGATCAGATAATTTAAAATCAGCAAAAGGCCCAGATTTTGTTTTTTGAACAGCATCAGCTAGCAACATCGTTATTTCAGGAACTCTTTCACAATGTCCGCCGGTATAGGGAGATTTTGCATCAATCGCTGAAGCTATCAGTTTAATAAATGATTCAAATAAATTCTCGAGGTCTTTAATAAGATTTTTATTCGTAATAGCTACTGCAGCTTGACTTGCAAGGGCCTCAACCTTGCCTTGAATTTCTGAACTAAATTCAATGATTTTTTTGGATTTGTTTGTTTGCGCATTTAAAAGTTGTAATACTCCAATAATTTCATCTTCATGGTTCTTTAGGGGAACGGTTAAAAATGATTTTGAATGATATCCTGTTTTTTCATCAAACATTTTTGTTCCAGAAAAATCAAAACCTTCTGCCTTGTATGCATCTTGAATATTGACTGTTTCTCCAGAAATTCCAACATATGCAGCCACCATAGAGTTATTTGGCTCACCCTCATCATCAAATAATTTTACAGGATAAAAAGGTATATCCTCACCTGAAGTTCCACCCATATGGAAATTGAGAGAATCAGTCATCATAATTTCAAATTTTAACCGTTTGTCATCAGTCATCATGTACAAGGTTCCTCCATCGGAGTTTGAAATACGTTTCGCCTCTAACAAAATCATCTCTAGCAATTTAGACATATCTCTTTCTTTTGATAGCGCTAAACCTATCTGTGCCAAATTGCTAATCTGTTCTTCTAGATCGGTAATATACGCATGGACCGCCTTTGGTGCGCTTGCAAGATATTTTGCTACTTCTGTCGTGGAGTATGTTTGTTTTTTTGTCATTGAATACGCTTAAAAGTAATATATACTAACTTACTGAAAGATTCTAGATTGAACAACTATATGATTATTAACATAATAATTGAGATCAATAAAGCATAAAATAAATTACAACACCTGTAACCGACACGTAGAGCCAAAGTGGAAGAGTAATTTTTGCAATTTTTCTATGCAAAACAAGATTATCTGTCCATCCTCTATAAAGAGTCAGTAAAGCCAACGGTATAATGATTGTTGCTAAGATAATATGCGTCAATAGGATGATATAATAAATTAGTGTATACTCACCTAGATATTGCTTAGGCCCCGCTTTAAACCAGTGGTAAATAATGTAGCTGACCAGAAATGCAGCTGAGGTTGCAAACGAAACAAGCATTACATTTTTATGCAACCTACGTTTTTTCTGAATAATTAATATATATCCAAGAACAAGTAGCGCAGTGGTTAAAGCATTTAGGCTTGCATTGACTGTTGGTAGTGCAGAGACATCTAATGAACCATTAATTCCATCCGGCCTTGGGCCCAAAATAAGAAAGGCCACTGCCCCAGAAATAATTATGGATACTATATAAATTATCTTTATCCAAAAATTATCTTTCCTATTCATGAATTCTGCTTGAGTAAGCTATTAATGTCTTTTTTAAGTTTTTTCATATCTTCTGTTTTCATGCCATTGTAGTACGCTCTAATCATGCCCGACCTATCAACTAAAGCAAATTTCTCACTATGAAAAATTATGTCTTCATAATCCCCTATCTTAAACCCGTCTTTGATTACCTCTTGAACAGTACCTTCTTCGCCAGTTAAAAAATACCATCGATTAGTATCTGCATTATATTGTGCGGCGTATTTTGTTAAGACCTCTGGTGTATCATACTCAGGATATACTGAAATTGAAACCAATCTTACATCATCATTTTGTTTATATTTTTTATGAATAATATTCATGTTCCCAGTCATGATTGGGCATGCCATATTGCAGGTTGTAAAAATAAAATCAGCAACCCAAACCTTACCTTTTAAGCTAGTCAGAGTTATAGTTTCTCCTTCGCTATTAACGAATTCAAAGTCAGGAATATTTCCTATTACAGGTAGGCTATTCTCTGGTTCAGAGTTTTTTAATAAATATGTAGCAATTAACAATGCGGCTATGGCTATATATATTTTTATTCTTGTGTTTTGATTCATGATGTAACCCCTAAATCAATTATGATAATTAATAATAATATTGGTAAATAAAAAACAGACGCTTTAAGCAAAAGTAATGCGCTTTTATTTGATCTATTTCGAGCTAATGGCAATGCAGAAATAAAAAAAGCAGAAGTTATGATAATCACGCCAAACAAATATATTATTCCAAGAGACCCCTGAATAACTGGAATAATTGAAATTGGAATCATTAAAAGCAAATGCCAAAATATTTGACGCATAGTACGATTACCTTCTGGCTCTAATACGGGAAGCATTTTCAAATTTGCTTCAGCATAATCTTTTCTACACATCCATGCTATCGCATAAAAATGAGGATGTTGCCAAAGATACATTATTCCAAATAATACCCATGCCATTGATCCAATAGTTCCGGTAGATGCTGTCCAGCCCCCAATTATTGGTAATGCTCCGGGTATTGATCCAATCGATGTATTAAGCCATGTAACTTTTTTTAATGGTGTGTATATCACTATATATAAAAATGAAGTAAGAAGCGCTATAAATCCCGTAAGAATATTAATCAATGAGACAAGAAGCATGGTTCCAAATAAGACCATCAGGACTCCATAGATCATGACCTCGGATGGAGAAATTAAGCCTGCGGGCAAGGGTCTATTTTTTGTTCGCATCATTCGTTTATCGGTTTCACGTTCCATATAATGATTAAGTGCGCCAGAACCAGAAGCAGTCATGGCAGTCCCAATGAGGGTAATCAGTAAATGCTTCCAAGAGCTTATTCCCTCAGCGCCAAGATAATAACCAAGAAAAGTAGCAATCAAAACAAGCGATAGTATATTCAGTTTGCTCAGCTCTAAATAAATACTAATCTTTGATTTGGCTTTTTCTTTAACAAGCTTCAAAAGCTTAATTCCTTTAATTTATTTGACTGAGTAAATATTACAAGCATTGTACAGCAACCAAGTAGTGCAGCCCCATTGACTACATGGAAACTGGCTATATAGGGCATACGCTCAGATAAAACAGTTACGGCTCCTAGGATAATTTGAATAAATAAAATTATTGAAATCATAATCAACATCTTTAATTCCATAGAATTCTTTTTAACAATTTTCCCAAATTTATAAATAAAGAAAGACAATACTAAAGTGATTATAATAGCACCCAAGCGGTGTAAAAAATGAATGGTGACTTGCCACTTTGAAACCATATCTAAATTCTTATCAAATAACTCAGCATTAATATTATCTATCATAATATCAGAAAAAGTAGGAATCCACATACCCCCCATTGTAGGAAAATCAGGAATGGCAAGACCGGATGCTGTATGTCGCATTAAAGCGCCTAAAATTAATTGAATATAAACCATGGCAGTTAGTATTACTGCACCACGTTTAATAGATAATGGATAATTAATATTGTTTCTATGGCTTCTAATAGATGAAAGGCTGTAAGCAATAAATATCGTTGAAACAAAAAATGTCTGCGCAAGTATTCCATGAACAATTGAAATTGGTGCCGGTAAAAAGAATAGCACTGTCATTCCACCAAGCAGTCCTTGAATGACAACTAATAAAAGAGCAAAAAAACCCATTTTTTTTATCCATAATGGTTGATTTGAAAAACCTAATAAAATTGACTGAACTAAAGTCAAAAACCCAACTATGGTTGCAAAAAGTCTATGGCCATGTTCATAAAATATTCCACCAACCATTTCAGAAACTGGAAAGGAAAACATTTGTTTGCCATAGGATGTTGGCCAGTCTGGCACAGATAATCCGACTTCATGACTTTTAACTAATGCGCCGACAAAAATTAAAAATAATGTAGATATTACAACTAACTTTGACAAGCGCCTAAGGCTGGAGTCAACTAATGATTGCATGAATAAATTATATCTATTAATAATTAATGTAAAAATTGGATGTCAAACAAAAGTTTGACTTAATATAAATTAATTATATGACCTACCATTCATCATCGCCCCAATCATCTTCATCTTCTGCTTCTTCAAGTAAAAACTCCTGCTCTGAATCCATCCATTGTTTATATCCATCTTCATCAAAAACTGTCAGATAACCTCTCATTTGAGCATGCTGCGCCCCACATAATTGAGCGCAAGCAATTTCAAATCCCTTATATCGATCAAGTGGCTTTTTTTCTTCGAAATCCTCTCGCACAGTGCCTTTTATTGTTTTTAAAAAATCATCTGTGGTCATTGTTGCTTCAAACCAGACCGGAATTGTCATTCCAGGAATCGCATCTTGAGAGACTCTAAGCTCGGGGAGTTTAAAATTATGAATAACATCTCTTGATGATAGCAAGATATTTATTGGTGTATTCACAGGAATTTTTAATTGGTTCTGCAAAACAACATCATCCTTAGCATATTCATCAGTGCGATCAAGTCCAATGAAGTTTTGTTCTTCATCATTAACTAAATCAATATTGGTTGAACCGAAAACATTATCTGGTCCTGGGTAATGTATATTCCAGGCAAATTGCTGAGCGACTACTCTAATCTGAATAGAATCAATTGTATCGGGAACATCATTTACCCTGCTCGCCCATATAGGAAATGCAAAACCTATCAATAATACTACTTCAATTAATGCAACTGCTACTTCAGCATATGTAGAATAGTGATTTTTCACTCCATGGTAGTCTGCTTTTGGCTGTCTTGATGAACGAAATCTAATAAGCGTATATATAAAATAAGCTCCCCAACCAACAAATAGTATCAGCATCAACCAGTGAACCAGTGAAATTACATTATCAATAGCAGGTCCTTGCGTTGAAGCAGAAACAGTTGGTAGTCCTAATTTTCTAAGTAATTCTAACATTAGGCTATAGCTTTAAATATTCTTTTTTCTTTTTGATAAGGTTTTTGCATACTCTTTAGCTCTTTTATTCAAAACATAAATAAATGATACAAAGCTACTTAATACTCCTCCGGTAATTGTAAGCATAGTAATAATAGCCAAATTCATTCCTTGTGTTGCCTTTGCATTTGGGTCGCCAAAACACGTGGAGCATGCATAAGCAATTTCAGGTACAACAATAATAATGGCTAGCGTAACTACAATTGTTCTAATCATAACTAAATCGTTCTAAACTTCTTATATACTTGTATTCCATAATAGACTAAAGCAACACCCCCTACAAATGATCCAATGCTAATTATAGGTGATCTATTGACCCCCCAAAAACCTACACCCAATGAAAGACAGGTTGATAAAATTATAAATAAAATATGAAAAGATTTAATTGACATACTTAATAGATCCTGGCTTGAGCTAGCATTGTACCAATAGGTAAAATAATTAAAATTAAAAAAGCAACAGCAGTTGCGATTAAAGTCCAGTATATAGTGGTTTTCTCATCAATTAAATGCATGAAGTAACACGCCACCAAAGATGCCTTGACGCTTGCAACAAGCAAGCCAAGAGCTATTCCTGATTTTACACCAATATCTAGATAAGAGATAGCTACCGTCACTACAGTTAAACATGCCAGGGCAACAAAAACTATTACATATGTCTTTATATGATGTTTTACTTCTTCTGGTGTCATAAATAATTCCTCATAATAAATATAGAACTGGGAAAAGAAAAATCCAGACCAAATCAACAAAATGCCAATACAGACCAACTATTTCTATTCTATTTGTAAATCGTTCAGGATCTGTATTCCACATTTTTGAACCTGGACCAAAAAAATAACCGATTACAATAATTCCTCCAATTACATGGAGAACATGCAAACCTGTCATTGTAAAATAAATACCTAAAAAATTATTCGTGCTAGGATAATAATGATGGCTGAACTTTGCTGTATATTCAAAATATTTAATTACCAAAAACCCAAAAGCAAAAAGCAAAGTAACACCAGAGTAAAGTTTAAATTTCTTAAAATCATTTAATTTTAATGATGCCCAACTCATAACCATGGTTACTGATGATGAGATTAAGAATAAAGTGTTTAAGGTAGCTAAGGGTACATCAAGATATTTTGTTCCAGGAGGCCAATTATCTACACCAGTCCTTAAAAAGATATAGGCGGAAAATAATCCACCAAATAACATGACTTCGGATGCTAGAAAAAGCCATATTCCTAATTTCCCATTGTATAATCCTGTATCAGGACGCTCTTTAACATTAAATGGAATATCCATACTAATTAACCTTTTTGACTTTGTGGTAAGAAATCGTTTTTTTGATTAGGAACGCTATATTCATACGGGCCTCGATATACTGTAGGGACTTTTTCAAAATTGCCGTGCCCTAAAGGCGGTGATGTTGTATCGGTCCAATCTATAGTCGTCGCACCCCATGGGTTTGATTCACCTGTTTTTTCAGATCGAAGACTAATTATCATATTTACAATAAAGAACAACTGGGCAACGCCTAATAGCCATGCAGATATTGTCATAAATTCATTTAAATGAATTACTCCAGCAGCATGCGCATAAGTTTCTCCTCCATCATTCATTCTCCTTGAAAGACCTGCTAATCCTTGAATAAACATAGGCATAAAGACGCCGTTCATAAATATAAATGAGAAATAAAAATGAAGTTTTCCAAGGGTTTCATTCGTTCGCTTTCCTGTAATTTTTGGAAACCAATAATAAATTCCTGCAAATAAGGCAAAAATTGTTCCTGGGGCTACTACATAGTGAAAATGACCAATTACATAATAAGTATCATGAAGATGTATATCAGCTGCAGCTAAACCAAGAGGAAGGCCTGTTAATCCACCAATTCCAAACATTGGCAAAAAACCAAGGGCGAACAGCATTGGAGTATTAAATCTGATTGAACCACCCCAAAGTGAGAGTAATAACGCGGTTAAAATCACAACAGAAGGAATTGATATAATCATTGTTGTTGTTTGAAAGAAAGCTCCAATTGTAGTACCCATTCCAGTAAGGTACATGTGATGGGCCCAGACTATAAACGACATAAATCCTAGAAATACCATCGCATAAACCAATGATCTATAACCTTTAATAGGTTTTCTTGTATTGTTAGCAATCACTTCCGTAACAATACCAAAAGCAGGAAGAATTAAGACATATACCTCAGGATGTGCTAAAAACCAGAATAAGTGCTGCCAAAGTAAGGGGCTTCCACCGCCTGCATAAGGACCTCCGCCGCTTACTACTAATCCGCTTGGCATAAAAAAACTTGTTCCGGCTAAGCGATCCATTAATTGTAGAATACCTGCAGCTTCCAATGGAGGGAATGCTAAAAGTAATAAAAAGGCTGTAATAAACTGAGTCCATACAAAAATAGGTAATTTCATCCAGGTCATTCCATCGGCACGTAGCTGAATAACAGTTACCAAAATGTTAACTGATCCTAATAATGAAGATGTTATGAGCATAACCATTCCCCATAACCAGACAGTTTGCCCCATTGTTGCAATATTTGATAAAGGAGGATATGATGTCCATCCAGAGTTTGCTGCTCCACCTGGCACAAAAAACCCAATTACCATAATAACCGATCCTAAAAAATACATCCAATAGGATGCAGCATTAAGTTTAGGGAAGGCCATATCGATTGCCCCAATTTGCAATGGGACAAAATAGTTTCCAAATGCACCAAAAGCTAATGGAACTACACCTAAAAATATCATTATTGTTCCATGCATTGCACCCATAGAATTATATGTTTCAGGTGGAAGAGCTCCATCTGGACCTAGAAGACTTCCGATCAATGGGATTGGTGTTCCTGGGTAGGCAATCTGATACCGCATAATGGAAATAAGAACAAATCCAAACAGAAGCCAAACCAGAGAGGTAATTCCATATTGAATACCAATTACTTTATGGTCAGTTGACCAAATATATTTAGTCCAAAAACTCTGCTTATGATGTCCTTCGCTCATGATTACCTTTAATTAAATATTTAGGGGCTATCGTGTGATATGTTTTTGAGTTCAATTATAACTATAATTAAATAAAATTTACGGTTTCAATGAAGTATCTACAAAGTTGATTTTACTAATTTTTTATTATGCTTTAGTTTGTTGTTTTAGTTTTGTTACTTTATCTAAATTTAATTATATAGTACAGTTAATATTTTAATCATTCGGAGAAATAATGAACAAAATTATCATCAATATTATAGTCATCTCTTTGGGGGCAAATATTTTATTTGCAGGAGAAGTTAAAGGTAGCGTGAAATATGTAGGCAAACCACCAAAGGCGAAGCGCTTAAGAATGGATGCTGATCCTGTATGTGCAGCCTCCCACCAGGAAGCTGCAAAAGCTGAATCTTTTGTTGTTGATGCAAACGGAAATCTTGCTAATGTTATCGTTTATCTTAAAAATGTTAAATACGATGGAAAGGCTCCAGCAAAGGCAAAAACTCTTGATCAGGCAGGTTGTGTTTATACTCCCCACGTACTAGGTGTTCAAGCGGGTCAGCCAATTAAAATTCTTAATAGTGATGCAACCATGCATAACATTCACGGCTTACCAAAAGTAAATAGAGAATTTAATTTTGGTATGCCTAAGACATTGAAAGAGAAGACCATCACTTTTGATAAAGCAGAAGATGTATTTGTGGTAAAATGCGATGTACATCCATGGATGAAAAGTTATACTCAGGTGTTTGATCATCCATATTTTTCTGTGACAGATAAAAGTGGAAATTACAGTATTCCCAATGTACCTGATGGAACTTATGAAATTGTCGCATGGCAAGAAAAATTTGGAAGCAAAAGGACTCTTTCTCAAAGCGTAACTGTTAAATCCGGTAAAGCAGTAGTCAACTTTGAATTTAGTCGACCAAAACCAAAGAAATAGTAATTTAAAGCTACTTAATTCAATAATAAAAAAGCCTCGTTAGTGCGAGGCTTTTTTATTGCAAATAGTAATTAATTAAAATGGATTATTATGATCATGTAAGAATTACCAATCGTCATCTCCCCAATCATCCTCTTCTTCTATGATAAATCCATATCCTTCGGAATTAAGATGACGCCTTACTATATCTGATACATCCTGCTTTCCCCCCATACCCCACATCCAATCAATAAGTGCCTTATAAAGCAAGGTACTATCAGTGCTAATTTTAGCAACATCCCTACCCCATACTTCTCTAATTGAATTTATCGGTTCTTCAGTTGGTATGTAAGGCGCTGGCATTTTAGTTCCAGGCATTACATCTTGAGGGTTGATAAACCATTCTACCAGCCATTCGGGTCGCAAACGCTCCTTAGTTAATGTTAAATTTGGTGCCCATGTTAAAGCTGCCTGTTTTGGTTTTTCTGAACCGTAAAAATGACAATTATTACACGCACCCATTTCAGCAACTCTCTCTCCTGCTTTAAATGAGGAAGAATTCATAACAAATTGATGAGCATCTTCGTATTTTAAATCTTGACCGTCTTTGTATTGAAAATAAGATATAACTTTATTCCACTCTTCATCTGTATAGTCAAAACTTGGCATTCTCACTTGAAGGTGAGGTCTCACCATACTAATATCCTTGAACCAATCAAGTAGCCATTGTGGTTGTGTTTTTCTTCCTTGAGTATTTAATAAGGGTGGGCTAAAGCTTTGCACAATGCTCATATCCTCAGAATTTGTCTCATCAGCAACTACTTTGATCCATTCGGCTACTGATGGCCAAATTGCTCCCCCTTCACCATCTAGCTTATGACAACCAAGGCAATTATTTGTATGTATGAATTGCTCTCCTTTGGCAATAGCTAAATACGTTGGTGATTTCTCTGGAAGCTTAGTCTGAGGAATTTCATCCTTTACGAGTCCCATAATTAACGTAACAAGGGACTCTATTTCTTTACGTTCTAATCCAAAGTGCGGCATTCTAGACTTCTCTAGAGGCTTTAATTCTTTAATTCCAACCGAATGATCTTCATTTGGAATTAAATCAAATTTTTCTGGTTGATCGATTTTATTATAAAACCAATCCCATTTAGTATGGGGTATTTCATCATGCCAGAACCCAAAATCTAACTTTGAAATAAGCTTACTTCCTTCATGATTGAGAGCAATCCCTATTGGTTTTTTATCTTCAAATCCTTGAATATTATGACAGGAATAACATCCATAATGACCAATTAAATTTTCTCCAGAATAAACAAGTTTTTCCTTTATTGTCATATCTTCAAGTAGGTTTTTTACCTGAATAGTTGAATTTAATTGGGATAAAAAATCAGATGATATTTCATTCAAGATATTTTCATTAACTGAAGGAACAGGTGTAGAGTCAAATTTTTCACTTTTATCAGCTATTAAGTAGCTAGCAATATCGCTTGCCTCTTGATCAGTCAAGCGCAGATTAGGCATCTTTGTTCCAGGGTGATAGCTATAAGGGTTTTTCAGCCAATTGAATAGCCATTTTGCGTTTGTTTTAGAACCAATACCTATCAGGTTTGGTCCTTGTTCTTTTCTTAGGTTTTGTAAAGAGGGTTCATAGCTTGGGTCTGCTTCGGGTTGAATTTGGTGGCAACCCATACAGCCAAGAGACGAAACTAGTAATGCGCCATTTTCTGGATCACCAATTTGATTATTGCTTTTATCATATTTAGAAGATTTAGCAAATAAATATTCGGTCATCGCTAAGACTTCTTGTTCAGTTCTAAGTAAATCCTTAGGGCTGCTGTTATTTCCTTTCTTAAAGAAATGAGGCATCCAGGTGTTATGTCGAAATGCTCTAGGCTCCATAATCCAGCGATATGTCCAATCTTTAGTAGTTTTTGAGGCAACCTTATACAAACTAGGACCAGCTTTAGGATAATCTTCTCCCCACCGATCCATGCTATGACAAGTATAGCATCCAGCTTTCTCAAAAGTTGACATTCCAAGACTAAGTTTTTCAGCGCCCTTAATTGGCATATTGTCACTATGGCATTTGAAACATCCGGCCTCTGCATATTGTGTTGGCAACATTTTATTACCCCAATAATGCAAAGCTTCCCAGCCATACTTATCATGCCAATCTTTAGCTTGTTCTTCATTTTTTGGCATATGACCTGCAGAAATAAAATCTGTACCTCTTCCTCGTCCTGCATGGCAAGTTGTACATCCATATTCACTTGTTGGATGAGGCGAACTTCCACCTACAAACTCTTCTAACCTTGGGTGGGTGGTGTATGGTTGTGGTGCATCTTCAAATCCTTTTTTATCAATACCCACATGACATGTTATGCACCTATCTACTTTAGGCATACCCATATATACAAGATCATCCTCAAGGTCATTTACCACTGTCTGCTTTACTTCATAGTAGGGGTCAATAAAGTCTATAACGGGAACATCTCGAACGATATTGGCTATTTTATTGGCAAAAGTCATAGCTTCAGGATCTAATTTTGACAACTGTCTTTCTAATAATTGTTTTTCACTACCTATGGCATATAGCGCGTCATTCGTTTGTTTAATGAATGAATTGATTACTTTCAATTCTTGATCAAGACTATCAACCAAGGACTGATTTTTTTCAGCAATTAAAAATGCGGCATCTGTTTTTTTCTTAAGTCTATTGTAATTCTTTTTTGCTTTTTCAAGATCACCGTGCCCGAATTGAGATTCTTCTAAAGTATATTTTGCAGCATCGAAGTCCGCCTTAGCAAATTGATAATCTTGATTTGACTGATAAAGAGTAGCATCCAAATCATTGATTTGCGCTTGAATTCTTTCAACCTTATCAGATTGATTTACTAATTCAGTTTGTCTTTTTTCTAATTCACTTAATAGATTTTGATAGTCAGAATTTTCAGAAAGAATTAATTCTTGATTAGTTAGTTTCTGCTTAACATTTTCAATCTCCAATTTTCTAAATTCATATTGATACTTTTTCCATGGCCGATTATAGTCATCTGCAAATGTAATAATCCAAAAAGCGGTAAACAGTAAACTGGATATAGCAAACCACTTATTGAGTTTCAATACATTATAATATCTTTCTTCTTGGTTAATCGGCATATATCAATAAATTAAAAATTGAAAAAGAACT
>MDTG01024549.1_pt1 | contig 23655 bp, 19 predicted proteins | sample 811421 | NCBI WGS metagenome assembly MDTG01 (sample SAMN05326645, study PRJNA326480) | marine metagenome | isolation source: seawater | place: Pacific Ocean: South East | collected 2011
ATCCGGGTAGCTTAATGCAGAAAGAGTCACGAAAAGTCCGCGAATTTCGTCGTCGCGAACAGGAAATTCTGGATAGTGCCCTGCGCCTTTTCCTTGAGCAGGGCGAGGACAGCGTCACGGTGGAGATGATCGCCGATGAAGTCGGGATTGGCAAAGGCACCATCTACAAGCACTTCAAGTCCAAGGCCGAGATTTATCTGCGCTTGATGCTTGATTACGAGCGCGACCTTGCCGAAATGATGCATTCCGAAGCGATCGAGCGTGATAACGCTGCCTTGCCGCGGGACTACTTCGAGTTTCGCATGAGCGATCCGGAGCGCTATCGCCTGTTCGACCGGTTGGAAGAGAAGGTGGTCAAGTCCAACCAGCTGCCGTCTATGGTCGAAGAGCTGCATCAGATCCGCACCTCCAACTTCAATCATGTAACCGGCATGATTCAGTCGCGTATTGATGACGGCAAGCTCGAAGATGTTCCGGCGTACTTTCACTATTGTGCCGCCTGGGCGCTGGTGCACGGCGCTATGGCCATGTACCACTCGCCGTTCTGGCAGGATGTGATCAAGGATCAGGAAGGGTATATGCAGTTCCTGATGGATGTGGGTGTGCGCATGGGCAACCGCTTCAAGCGGCGCAAGGAAACCGAGGCGGCTGACCCCTCCTGAACTCCCGGTCCAGGCGACAGTCTGAGCTTTCGGAGCCCACGACAGGAGTCGCCCCGTGCCCTTTATTCGCAGTTTCTTGACCGGCGCTGTTTGCGCCGGTTTGCTGTTCTCGACGTCGCTGTCTGCGCGCGAGTACAGCTACAGTGACGCCCATCTGCATTTTGTTGATTTCTTCCAGGAGAGTGCCGGGCTGGACAGCCTGATCGAGGCCATGGATGAGGCCAACGTCGAGCATGTGATGTTGTCCGGTATTCCGGTGGCCAAGCAATGGCATGAGAACGAGCCCAAGCGGCCGCGTTACTATGCCGGTGATGACGGCAGTGCCTACTGGTTCAGCGCCACTGATCTGCTGATTGCCAAGGCGCTGGAGCAGGTGCCGGCTGATCAGCGCCACCGGTTCCATCCTTTTCTTTCCGGCTTCAACCCAAACGACAAGAATGCCGATGCGCACATACGCCGTATGCTGGAGTTGTATCCGGGCGTGTGGCAGGGGCTGGGGGAGGTCTTTACGCGCCATGACACCTTGACCTCGCTGATCCACGGCGAGGCGCCGCGTGCCAATAGCGAAGCGATGAACCGGGTATATGATCTGGCCGAGGAGTTTGATCTGCCGGTGATGGTGCACAGCAACATTACCTCCTGGCGCGAGCGAAATCCGCTGTATCTGCAGGAAATTGAAGAGCCACTGCGTAATCACCCAGGCGTCCGGATCATCTGGGCCCATGCCGGTACCAGCATGGAGATTCACCGCCATCAGGATCGTCTGGAGTTCTTGCTGCCCACGCTGCGGCGCATGCTGACGGCCTACCCCAACCTGTATATCGACATGTCCTGGACGATGCGCGAACCTTATCTGCTGAATGCAGAGGGCGAGCCTGACCCGGAGTGGGTGCGGTTGGTGGAAGACTTTCCCAGCCGCTTTATGCTCGGCTCCGACGTAGTCGGTCGCTTCGACAGCCTGGGTAAGTATATGAGCGGGTTTGATCCCTTTCTGGATGCCTTGAGCGAGGATGTTGCCCGCGCTGTTGCGCTGGACAACTTCCTGGCGGTATTGCCCCGCGCGCCAAGCGAAGATTGAACGGCCCCGCTGGTGGCGGGGCCGTTGCTGGGGTTACCGCGCTGCCGGCAACGTCAGTGGCGGCGCCTGCCAGTAGGCGCAGTTGTGGTAGCCCAGGAAGGTAAGGGCGCTACTGCTGGCGGCATTGGGTACATCCAGTACCTGCAGGTTGCCGGTGGCGGCCTGGGCCCAGCTGGCAGCAACGCCGTCGGTGGTGTTGGGGTCGCCGGTCTTGGCGAACTGTGTCCAGTAGTCGACCATTTCCTCGGACAGGCTCAACAGATCAGCCGTGTCACCAGAGTAGCGTGTCTGCATTACGCTATCCGGGTAGAGCACGTACGGAATCTCGCCGGCATGGGTGGCGCCCAGCGGGAAACTGACGGCCACCGGCGGTACCAGTGTCCAGGGCGCGTCCTCATCGCGGAACCAGTACTGAAAGGTGTTCATGCTGGCACCCGCGAAGGTGCTGGCATGCACGTAGGCGTTGCAGGCAAACATGAAGTCGGTCCAGATCGCCGATAGCGCCGCTTCAAAGGGCTTGGCACTGCCGGCTACCCGCGCCAGGTAGTCGGTCGCAATCTGATCGGCGTCGTAGGGAACGCTGGCCTGATAGGGCTGAAAGAAGGCGTCGACACGGCTGCGGTATTCGGCCTCGTCGTCGATCGGGTTGCCGCCAACCTCATCCAGCGCCACGAACAGCGTGCCTTCGTTCTGGTTACTGCCGATCAGCACATCCAGGCTGTCATTGAAGCTGCCTTCGTTCAGTGCCTGCATGATCGACTTGGGTAGCAGGTCGGAGTCTGGGTCGACAGTCGGCATGGATTGCGACCCTTGAGCGGCCAGCAGGCTCGACACCGGCAGGGCGCGCAGACAGTCGGCGGCGGTGTCTAGGTCGGTACAGCCCAGGGCGTTGGCGACGCCCACACCGCCGGCCTGTGCCGCAGCCTTGGGCACCTGGAAGGGAGCGTATGAGCCGCTCTGCACGATGGCGCGCTGGAACAGGCCCTCGGTTTCTGCCCGTGGCGAGACGATGTGGCTCATGACACTGTGGCCGCCGGCGGACTCACCAAAAATGGTGACGTTATCGGCATCTCCGCCGAAGGCTTCGATATTCTGTTGCACCCAGCGCAGGGCCTGCTGCTGGTCCATCAGGCCGAAGTTGCCGCCGTTGGACGCGAGTGAGGGGTGGGCAAGGAAGCCCAGGTTACCCAGGCGATAGTTGAGGGTAACCACCACCACATCTTCTGCCGCCAGGCGGGTCGGGTCATACTCGCCACCGCCGTTGCCAAAGACAAAGGCGCCGCCGTGAATCCACACCATGACCGGCAGGTCCTTGGCGTCGGTTGGCGTGTACACATTGAGGTACAGGCAGTCTTCGTCGCCGGCTGCGGCGCCGGTGGTGATGTCGCTCTGCGGGCAGCTGTTACCGAAGTCCTGGGAGAGGGTCAGTGTGCCGTTGCGCGCCTCAGGTGGCTCTGGCGGTGCAAAGCGCCGTTCGCCGACCGGGGGCTTGGCGTAGGGAATGGCGCGGAAGATACGCAGGTTGTCTGTCTTGATGCCGAGCACCTGGCCTTCCGTGGTGCTCACGGCCAGCGGGTTGGGCGTGGTGTCGTCGCCACCGCCACCGCTGGACAGGCAGCCGGTTAATGACAGCGCGGCAACCGCCAGGCTGAGGGTCTTGAATAGGGGGAGCCCGTTCGGGCGCGGGAAAGCAGCGTTCATTATTGTTGTCCTGTGCTTGGAAAAGGTCGGGGCAATTGCTCAGGTTGTCTCGTGATGGAGCAAACGCCTCGGCTGGCACGCAGACTATATGTGAAGTGCATCACGCCGGGCTAAACACGTCCGGGTGGTGTGAAAAGATGGGGCAGGTGGTTATGATGTCCGGTTTTTGTCGTTTGCAGTGCCATAAGAAAGAGATGCCCTGATGATGCAAGAAGCCTTTCCTGTCAGTTACATAGAACCGGTTTTTCGTCCGCCAAGCGAGGCGCACTCGCTGATACTGCCGGTAACCAACGGCTGCTCCTGGAATAAGTGCACCTTTTGCGAGATGTACACGGCGCCGCAGAAGAAGTTTCGCGCCCGTGATGAGGCCGAGGTGCTGGAAGAGATTCGCAAGGTGGGTGAACGCTATATTGTTCAGCGCATATTCCTCGCCGACGGCGACGCCATGGTACTGCCGACCCATCGCCTGCTGCGCATCCTGCAGGCTATCGCCGAGCACATTCCCAGTGTCGAGCGAGTGACCTCTTACTGCCTGCCGCGCAACCTTAAGCGCAAGTCGGTAGAGGAATTGCGCGAGTTGCGCGATGCCGGGTTGGCTATGCTCTATGTGGGCGCCGAGTCGGGTGATGATGAGGTGCTGGAGCGGGTCAACAAGGGCGAAAGCTATGCCTCCACAGCCGACGCCCTGAACAAGGCCGGGGAAGCGGGGCTGAAGCGCTCGGTGATGATTCTTAACGGTCTGGGCGGCAGCACCTTGAGTGATCAGCACGCCGACCACTCGGCTCGTCTGGTGAATGAAACCCAGCCCGAGTTCGTCTCCACCCTGGTTGTCAGCTTCCCTCAGGGCATGGAGCGTTTTCAGGCCCGTTATCCGGATTTTGCGCCGCTGACACAGGAGCAGCTGTTCCAGGAACTGCTGCGTTTTGTCGGTGCGCTGGAGCTGGACAACACTACTTTTCGCAGCGACCATGCATCCAATGCGCTGGTGCTCAAGGGCGAGCTGGGCCGGGACAAGGCGCAGTTGTTGGGGCAGATCGAACAGGCGATCGCCCGTCCGCACTCGGCGGGTCTGCGGCCGGAGTGGATGCGCGGTCTCTAGCTGATAACTGAGGGCAGGTCACATGCGCACCTTGTTGATTGTATTGGGAATGCTGTCACTGACTGGCTGCATGAAACCGTCTGACATGCAGCAGCAGGCCGGCTACTACATGGGCGATGCGGGCCTGCTCAATCATTATCGCATCGAGCGCAGCAGTACCTGGGTGCTGCAGTCTGACTCCAAACTGTACATCGCTCAGGGGCATTTTCTGCCGATTGGCGAACCCTACGCCCGCCCTAATGTCGTAGCAGAAGAGGCGTTTGCTGCTGCGGTTGAGGTGTTTCCGGTAGTACGTCGCTCACCCCAGCCGTTAGGGCTGGAGGAAGCGCTGGCCGAAGCCGGCAGCTTTGGCTACGACTACCTGCTCTATACCCGCTTTGCCGCCGCCGACGATGCGGTGGGCAGCCGGGAAGAATGGGAAACCTCGGAGCAGTGGGGCGATGTCGGTCGAGACCGCGGTGTGCTGCAGCTGATGCTGCTTGAAGTGGGCTCGCGCCATCTGGTGGACTACGCCCGCATCGAGACCCGTGGCGGTTTTCTGCAGTTTTATAACGCCTCGCCCGATGACCTGCTGCGGCCACCGCTGCAGGACTACACCCGGCAATTGCTGGGTCGGCACTGACAGGCTGGGCAGGGCATTACGCGCTGCCGGTTCGCAGTTGCCGTCCGGCAGATCCAACAGGAGAGCTCATGTCCCGTCGTGCACCACCCCCGCAATCCCTTCTCGACAGCATTCCTCAGCGTGGCGCGTTGCAACGCCGCGAGCCCGCCCCGGTAGAGCAGTGGGATACACCGTTGAGCGGCGAAATGGACATGCGCATTGCTCGCGACGGCACCTGGTATCACGAAGGTGACGCGATTGAGCGCAAAGCGCTGGCCCAGTTGTTTTCCAGCATTTTGCGGCTGGATGAGGATGGCCGCTACTACCTGGTAACCCCGGTCGAGCGCTGGGGCATCCAGGTCGATGACGCGCCCTTTGTGGCTACCCGCCTGCGTATCGAGGGACAGGGCGAGCAGCAGCGCCTGCACTTCACTACCAACCTGGAAGACGAGGTGACGCTGGACGCCGAACATCCGCTGCGCGTGCAGGTCGACCCCGACACCCAGGAGCCGGCCCCCTACATTCTGGTTCGCGGCAATCTCGAAGCGCTGATCGGACGTAACGTGTTTTACGAGCTGGCCGAGCTGGCTGTCGAGCATGAGCAGCAAGGGACTGCCCGCACCGGCGTCTGGAGCTGTGGTCAGTTCTTTGCCCTGGACGGCAGCCAGACGAACTGAGCGTCTCCTGTACCTGCCTATCAAACTCCCCTATATCCCCCAACAGGGGGGTAAATCCTCTTGGGTGACGTCTTCTAGCATCAGGGTCTGATCAGCCGACCGGAGCATGCGCCCATGGCGTACCTGATGGTGAACGACGTCCGCCTGCATTTCGAGCGTTACCCGCAGCCCGGCAAGCCGGTTCTGGTGCTGAGCCATTCGCTGTTTTTCGATTGGCGGATGTTTGAGCCGCTGATCGAGCAGTTGCACCAGGACTTCGAGATAGTGGTCTACGACCATCGGGGGCAGGGGCTGAGCAGCTGCGCCGGCAACCTGGATATGGATACCCTCACCGACGACGCGCTGGCGCTGATCGACGCGCTGGAGCTCGCGCCCTGCTACTTTGCCGGCAACTCCATGGGCGGCTTTGTCGCCCTGCGGCTGGCGGCACGTTATCCGCAGCGTCTGGCCGGTTGCATCGTGATGGGCAGCAGTGGCGACCTGGAGCGGCAGCTGGCCGAATTCGAGCCATTGGTCGAGCAGCTGGCCCGCGAGGGTGCTGCCGATCAGATCGATACCCTGATGTTCATCATGTTTGGTGACGACACCCTGCGCAGCCCGTCGCAAGCGGCGCTATGCGCTCGCTGGCGGGCGCGCATGCGCGAGCTGGGGCCGCGTATTGGGGAGGCGGCGCGCGGTGTTATCCATCGTCGCTCTGTATTGCCAGAGCTGATCGGCCTGCGCGTGCCGTTGCTGGTGCTTGCCGGCGAACAGGACCATGCCTACAGCGTCGCGCAGTCGCGGCAGATCATCGAGCACAGCGGCCACGGCGACTGCCAGGTGGTTGCTGGCGCAGGGCACTCGGTTGCCCTGGAACAACCCGGCCAGGTGGCCGAAGCCATTCGCCGTTTTGCCGGCAAGACGACCTGATCGCTGCATGCCATCAGGTCTGCACAATAAAAACAATGACAGACGAGTAGCCCATGACACACCTGACCACCCGCGCCCTGCGCAATAGCCTGATCCTTCCCCTGTTTGCCCTTGCTGGCGCCATGCAGGCCGCGCCAGTGGATACTGCAGCCATGCTGGCCAGCGAAACCGACGGCAGCCAATGGCTCAGCTACGACCGCACCTGGGCCCAGCAGCGCTTCAGCCCGCTGACGCAGATCAGCACCGAGAATGTCCAGCAACTGGGCCTGGCCTGGTCAATCGACCTGGACAACAGCCGGGGGCTGGAGGCCACGCCCCTGTATCACGAAGGTGTGCTCTATACCTCGCTGTCCTGGAGCCGGGTGATGGCGGTGGACGCCGACAGCGGCGAGATTCTCTGGAGCTTTGACCCGGGCGTAGACAAGGCGAAGGGGCGTTCAGCCTGTTGCGATGCGGTTAACCGCGGTGTTGCGCTTTGGCAAGGCAAGGTCTATGTCGGCACCCTGGATGGCCGCCTGATCGCGCTGGATGCCAAGACCGGTAAGCCGCTGTGGACCCAGCAAACCACCGATGACAGCCAGCCTTACACCATTACCGGAGCGCCTCGGGTGCTCAAGGATCTGGTGCTGATTGGCAATGGCGGCGCCGAGTTCGGCGTGCGCGGATATTTTTCTGCCTACGACGCGGCGACAGGGGCGTTGCGCTGGCGCTTTTACACCGTACCGGCGAACCCGGCCGATGGTCCGCAGGACAGCCCGGCGCTGGAGGCAGCGCTCAAGACCTGGAGTGACCAGACGCGCTGGGATCTGGGCGGGGGCGGCACCGCGTGGGACAGCATGGCCTATGACGCCGAGCTGAATCTGTTGTACGTCGGCACCGGCAATGGCTCGCCATGGAATCGCGAAGTGCGCAGCCCGGGTGGCGGCGACAACCTGTATCTGTCGTCCATTCTCGCCCTGCGACCGGAAACCGGCGAGCTGGTCTGGCACTACCAGACGACCCCTGGAGACAGCTGGGACTACACCGCCACGCAGCAGTTGACCCTGGCGGAGCTGGAGATCGACGGCAAGCCGCGTCAGGTCATCATGCAGGCCCCCAAGAACGGCTTTTTTTACGTGCTGGACCGGGCGACCGGCGAGCTGCTGTCGGCTGAAAAATTCGGCAAGGTAACCTGGGCAGAGCGTATCGACATGGCGACCGGGCGCCCGGTTGAAGCGCCCAATGCGCGCTATGAGAATGAGCCGGCGCTTATTTGGCCAAGCCCGTTCGGTGCGCACAACTGGCACTCAATGTCCTATAGCCCGCTGACCGGGCTGGTCTACCTGCCGTATCAGGAAATCCCCGCGACCTACGCCAACGAGGGCGGCAACTTTGTTGTGCGCAATGCCTTCAACACCGGCGCTGGCTTGGAGAACCGCTCGCTGCCAAGAGAATATGCCACTGGCGCGCTGATCGCCTGGGACCCAGAAAAGCAGACGCCGGCCTGGCGTGTAGAGCGACCCAATCACTGGAACGGCGGCACTCTGGTGACGGCTGGTAACCTGGTGTTTCAAGGTACCTCGGCTGGGCAGCTGGAGGCTTATACCGCAGACAAAGGTGACCTGCTCTGGCAGTTCCCGACCCAGACCGGGGTCATCGCCGCGCCTATGACCTATCAGCACAATGGTCAGCAGTACATTGCCCTGATGGCGGGGTGGGGCGGTGCGGCGGCGCTGTTCGGCGGTGATGCTGCGGTCGCGACGGGTACACGCAATATCAGTCGGATGCTGGTGTTCAAATTGGATGGCAAGGCGCAGCTGTCATCGCCGCCGCAGCAGCAAGCAATCGACCGGGTGCCACAGCCGGTGGTTGCTGCCGCCAGCGATATTGAGCAGGGCGCGTTGAACTACGGTATTTACTGCACCGTCTGCCATGGCGTGGGTGCGGTCGGCGGGGGAACCATCCCCGACCTGCGCTATTCCAGTGATGCGGTGCGTGACGCCTGGGAAGCCATCGTGCTGCAAGGCGCCTTCCGTGGAAAAGGGATGGCCTCCTTTGCTGACAGTCTCTCGTCAGAGCAGGCTCAGCAAATCAAGTTGTACATCATGCAACGCGAATACGAGAGCTGGGCCGAGGTGCAGCAAAAGAATGCCCAATAAGCCACCGGTGGTCAGACCGTGACCGTTTGCGCCAATTGAGTATTTACTCTAAATGATGGCGTTCGTATGATGGGGTGACCGTGCCGGCAGGTCACCCCCGGATCGCCCAGTGTTCCTGCCGCGCTAGTGAAAATAACAATAAAAAGGCTGCCGCAGGCAGCCCGTGCTCGGCATGGACGGACTTCATGAACAGGAATCGCGTAGCCTGGATTGCGCCGCAATCCACCCCCGGGCAGAACGGGGGAAACGAACTGCCTTTGCTGTTGGCCACCAAGATATCTCCGCCACGCCGTGGTCGAGGCATTCTGCCCCGTCCCCGCCTTGAACTCTACGCAGATCAGCTGCTGGAGCGTCGCCTCGCGGTGCTGGAGGCGCCGCCGGGTTTCGGCAAAACTACCCTCGCAACCATCTGGGCAGAACGTCTGAGCGCGCTGGGTCAGACTGTCGCCTGGCTATCGCTGGACGCCGAGGATGACAGCGCCCAGCGGCTGCTGTACTACATCTGCGCTGCCATCAACAAAGTGCTGCCAGAGGCCGGTCGGCGCTGCCTCGACTTGGGCGCCGAGCTCGGTTTTTTCAGTGCCGAGGCGCTGAGCAGCCTGTTGATCGATGATCTCGCCAGGCAGCCGACGCCATTGACCCTGTTTCTGGATGACTATCACTGCATAGACGACGAGGTGCTGGTCGAGGCGTTGCGCGTGTTTGTGCAGCGCGCGCCGGAGCATGTGCATCTTGTGCTGGTCGGCCGCAAGGACGTGCCGGAGCCGATTGTTGAACACCTGTATGCCGATGATCGTCTGGAGATCGACAGCACCATGCTGCGCTTTGAGCTGGAGGAAACCCGCGACCTGTTTCGCAAGGGCGGCGTTCAGCCGGAGTTTGGTGGTGATGTCTGCAGCATTCAGCAGGCATCGGACGGCTGGATTGCTGCTCTGCGGGCCTACCTTCTGACCCCTGCGCAGGGTGCGGGGCGCCATCTGCCACGCAGCATCAGCAACCTGTTTGATGACATTCTGGCGCAGCTGCCTGAGGCCATGGCGCGCTGCCTGTGTGCGGTCGGCGTGCTCGACAAGTTCAGCGCCGGCCTGCTGCAGGAGCTGCTCGGCGAAGCACAGGCCGATGAACTGCTGCTGCTCATGCGACGACGCCAGCTGTTCCTCAGCGTGCTGGATGAACACGACACCTGGTTCAGCTTGCATCCGCTGTTCCGTGAGCACCTGCGCGCTGCCTGCCTGCGGCAGGATGAGGTGGCCGCACGCAAGCTGATGCTGCAGGCCGCCCGCTGGTTTGCCCAACGCCAACTCTGGTTTGATGCTATCAGGTTGGGCATGGACAGTGGTGATGTCGCGCAACTGCGCGAATGGATTCAGGATTGCGCCACCACGCTGATCGAACAGGGCGATTTCAGCACCCTGGTCGTGCTGGAAAAGCGCTGGCAGATGCAGGCGAGCGACAGCCCGCTGCCGCTCAAGGTCACCCGCGCCTGGGCCATGGGGCTGGCGCTGGAGCATGGGCCTGCGATGCGGCTGACCTGTGAGCTGGAGGCGGAGATTGAGCAGCATACACCCAGCGAGGAGTCCAGCGCCATCTACTGGGAAGTGCAGGCGATCAAGGCCATGCTTTGGGCGCTGGATGATCGCTATGCGCTGGCGGCCCCGCTGGCCCGCGAATGCGTCGAGTCAGGCTACTGCACCCAGTGGGCGGCCAACGTGTTGCTGAATGTCATCTGTGGCGCGCACATGCGTGCCTGCGAGTGGGATCAGCTCTACGCCTTGCCTCCAACCCAGCGCCGCAGTCAGGGCAATCGGGGGTACTTCCTGCATGAGTGCTATCGGCAGTCTTTGTATGGCCTGGCCGAGATGTATCAGGGTCGTATCGTGCAGGGAATCGCAGCGCTGGACGAGCTGCAGCAGCAGGCGGCTAACCAGAGCGCCGCTGACATGCGTCGACCCAACCCGGTCTTGACGGCCTTACCCAAAGGCCTCGGTGCATATGGACATTACCTGCGCGGAGACTATGCCGAGGCAGAGAACCTGCTGCAGGAGTGTCTGCCCTACATCAAGATGGGCAGCTTTATCGAATGCGCGGCCTTTGCCTATACCGCGCAGGTTCGTCTGCTGGCGCAGCAGGGGCGCTTTGCCCAGGCCCGACGACTATTGGATGACCTGGAGTCGCTCGCGCTGGCACGGGATTGGCCGCGCCTGCAGGCGCGCGCGCTGCTTGAGCGGGTACGCTTGCATCTGCTGGAGCGCAAGCCACGCGAGGCGCAGGTGTGCAGCAATCTGCTGCAGCAACTGGCCAGCCTGGAGTGGCCGGATCAGTGGGTCGACCGGGAGTACTTTGCGCTGCTGGCACGCCTTTGGCTGGCGCTGGATGAGGACTGCTGCGAGCCGGGCCTGCTGGAGCAGGCATCAGCGCTGCTGGAGCGTTTTAAAGCGTCCGGGCTCTGGCTGTACTACCTGGAGTTGGGCGTTGTTGGCGGCTTGCTGATCAGCCGCGATCAAGGCGCCAAGGCTGCGCTGCCGTTACTGTCGGCGGAGCTGGACCTGCTAGAGCAGAGCGGCGCCATCAGTCTGCTGACGGATCTGCCGACGCAGGATACCTGTGCGCTTCTGGCGCGCCTGTGCCCGTCCGCGTTGCAGCAGCGGGCCGCCAACCTGCTGGGCATTGATGCGACTGCTCAGAGCGAGCACTGCAGCCAGGCGTTGCTGGCGCTGACAGTCAAGGAGCGGCAGGTCGTTCAACTGGTAGCCGAGGGCAAGTCGAACAAGCAGATTGCCCGGGATCTGAACGTGACCCCGGAGACCATCAAGTCGCATATGAAGAGCATCTTCGCCAAACTCAAGGTGGATAATCGCGCGCAGGCGGCGGTGATGTTGCAGCAGGCGTAGCGGCCCGCGGCGGCTGCCGCGAGCCGCAAGCCGCAAGCCGCAAGCTTCAAGCGAAAAGCAAAGCAGGGCGGGGGAATGAGTGAGATCGGCTTGCCGCTTAAAGCTTGCAGCTTGCCGCTAAAAGAAAGGCTCCCCCATGCCGCCCGGAGCAGCGGAAACGGCAGGGGGAGAGCAAAGGGGGTTAGCGGATACCCGCGGCGCGCAGCGCGTTGGGAGTAAAGTCCGCAGAGGACGCTTCAAAGCTGAAGTCGTAGTTCTTGCGTTCTTCGTTGGTCATGCCCAGGGCCATGTAGCGGCCGTTCTGCAGGTCGTACAGGGTTTCCAGTGCATAGCCCGGGATCTTCAGGTCAAAGCGTTGCAGGGCAATAGCCTCGGCCACCCGCCACAGGCCGCCGCGGCCATCGTAGTGGTCGATTTCGCCGGCTTGCCAGTTGTCTTCGTCGATAAAGAAGTGGCGCTTGGCATAAACATGCCGTTGACCTTCCCTAAGTGTTGCTTCCACTTCCCACACGCGATGCACTTCGTAGCGCACCAGGTCCTGATTGATGTGGCCCTGCTGGATGATGTCGTCGTACTTCAGCTCGCGTGAGGCGATGGCGAAGTTGTTGTAGGGAATCAGCAGCTCGCGTTTGCCGACCAGTTTCCAGTCGTAGCGGTCAGGTGAGCCGTTGTACAGATCGTAGTTGTCCGACACGCGGGTACCGTCGGCGCTGAACGCCGGGCCGTCATAGGCAACCTGTGGGGCGCGGCGTACGCGGCGCTGGCCTGCGTTGTACATCCACGCGGCGCGCGGCTCCTTCAACTGGTTGATGTTTTCGTGCACCAGCAACACGTCACCGGCCAGACGCGATGGCGACAGGATGCGCTGGGTGAAGTAGAACATCAGGTTGTCGGAGATCTTCGGGCCGTAGTCAGTCAGCGCGGTGGCGAAGCTGAAGGCATCCTGCAGGATCACCATGGTATTGGAACCGTTGGCCTGCGGTGTGGCCTGGGCAATCACCCGCTCGAAGCTGCCACCGCGGTAGCGAGTGATATGGTTCCAGATGACCTCGACGCCACTCTGCGGGATCGGGAAGGGGTAGGCGGTATCAAAGTTCTCCAGGCCGTTGCCCCCTTCGACCAACCGGGTGTTGACCGCGTTGCGCGCTACCGCATCGAATACTTCCTGCGGTACGGTGGCGCTGCGATTGGTCTGGAAGACGCGCAGCTTATAGGTGTCCGGGTAGCGCTGCAGCATGGCCTTCTGCCCCGCTGTCAGCAGCTCGGCGTACTGGTCCATATTAGCGGCTGTCACGGTATACAGCGGCTGTTCGCCCGCGAAGGGGTCGGCAGAAAAGCCATCACTGTCAACGGCGGCAGCGTCGGTGGCCATGCCGCCGGTCCATTCCGGAATGGTCCCGCTGGCGTTGCCGGCGCGCTCGGCGCCCATCGGCGTCAAGGTGGTTTGCAGTGTGGCGGCCTCCTCGGGGGAGACGGCGGCACTGACAGACAGCGCCAGGGTGCTGAGCAGGGCACCGCCAAGCAGGTGCAGGGATTGTTTATGCATCATTTTCATCGCTTGCTCCGTTTCTTATTAGAAGTTCACGCCGACGCTGACGGCGACGAAATCGCGGTCGGTGTTGGGGTTGTAGTCGCCGCCGAAAAAGTTGGTGTAGTTGATGCTGGCGTTGTACTTGTTGTTGTACACGCCGGTCAGACCAACGCTGGCGGCCATGGAGCCTTCAACAAAGTTCGGGCCAGTGCCGTCGACATCATGAGAGAACGCGAAATTGGGTTTGAGCGCGACGCCAGCGAAACCTTCGTACTCCATATTGACCACGGCGCGGTAGCCCCAGGAGCTGCTGGTGTAGAAGCCGTCGTAGGTACACTCGGACGGGTCGGCTGCGTTCAAACCTTCACAGACGCCGGGAACTGCCAGCGGGCCGGAACCGTAGAGCGAGTCGCGACCGTAGCGCAGTTCGTTGATGCCTTTTTTGACCCCGCTAATATGGTTGTAGCCGACTTCTCCAATGACAGTCATGCTGCGCGCACCCAGGATGTTGTCGAAGATTCGGATCGCAGTGACCTGAGCCTGAGTGACCGGCAGGCGCTTATAGCCCTGGATGACGGTGCCGGCAGGGATAGGGACACCCAGCGTCGCGCCAGGTACATGGCCGCTGGTGGTGAGCGGGGTGGCGCTATTGCCCAAGGCGGCACCGGTCAGGTCGTTTGAGCTGATCTGTACGGGCTGGTTGGGGCGGTAGCTCACCTCGCCAGATAGCGCAGTGCCCCCCAGGTTGGTCTGGAAGCTCATGCCGTAAATGCGGATGTCTTCCGGATAGGCGAGGAAATAGTTGCCCAGCATCGGCACATCGACCTGGCCAGTTTGCGAGTTCAGCTCAGCGTCACCCAGCTGCGGGAACTGTCCGCCTCCTGAGATCGTGTTGTACGTCGGCAGACGACTGTGGATGTTCATGAAATACAGGCCAAACTCGGTCTGGTGCAGCTGCTCGGCGTAGTAACGGAAGGAGACGCCAAACTGACCTTCGTCTTTGGCATCAACGTCACCGGCTCGTGGTACGTAGACAAAGGTCGGGTCACCGTTGGCACCGTTTTGACTGCCGCCAACGCCCACCTGATAGCAACCGTCAGCCAGGGTGTCGCTGGGTGAGAAAAAGGTACCGCAGTTGTCGATGACGGTCTGATCCCACTCCAGCTGATAAAACGCCTCCATACCCAGGTTGTCGGTCAGGCTTTGGGACAGATAGATCATGTTTACCGGGATCAGGCCTTCCTTGATCTCGGCACCGGGACGGCGGAAGGCGGCAACGTCGATGGGGTTGATGCTGTTGATGCCATTCTGAATAAAGGTACTTTCACCCCAGCTGACCACCTGCTTACCGATGCGCACCGAGCCCGGCATGTCGCCAATCGCGTAGTTGTGGTAGAGGAAGGCATCAAGTAGCTGAATGCCGGATGCCTTGGCGGCGGTCTTGCGGTTGTCGTCGCTGATGTCGTAAAGGTCCTGATGGCCGTCCTTCAGCTCGAAGTCATACCAGTACTTGCCGCGCAGAAATACGCCGGTGTCACCGTATTGCAGTGACAGATCGTGAATACCCTTGAAGATCGTCGAGAACGCGTCGCCCTTGTCGAAGTTGAGTCGGTTGTCGTCGGTATTGGCAGCGTTGGCGTTGCCACCGCTGTTGGCCCAGATGAAGTCCTTGTCGGGGCTGGCAGTGGCCCAGCTTGAGCCTATTGAAATACTGGAATCGAACTGCCCCTCAATATCGCCGATATCAAATCGCACGGCGTGGGCGGGTAGGGCGGTGGCCATCGCAACGGCGACGACCATGGGTTTGAGACTGGCGTGCGCTATGGTTTTTGTTCTTATGCTTTTCATGTCTGTCCTCGCGTCGAGCGCTTGTTGTTATTGAGGAACCTTGCGGGCTGACAGGCGGTTTTTGCCGTCTATCAGGCATCGCTGTCATCGACTCTATGCGGATGTTTTGGTGGTTTATCCCCCCCTAATGGGGGAGCGCCGGGGCGTATGTCGAGTGACTGTGCAGTCAGCGGATTGCCCGGGCGCGCTTGCGCTACCAGCGGCCTGGTACATAATGCGTGCGGAGCAGGTATCCGGGTCTAAAGGAGAGTGGCTGATGACGATTCCCCCGTTGTTTATTGGTGCCAATGCCAGTACTGGCGTTGCTATTGCGCCGCGCATGGCCAATCGCCATGGTTTGATTTCCGGCGCTACGGGTACTGGCAAGACCATTACGCTGCAGGTACTGGCGCAGGCCTTTTCGGCCCAGGGGGTGCCGGTGCTGGTGCCGGACATCAAGGGGGATTTTTCCGGCATCGCCAAACCGGGCGTGGTGTCGGAAAAGCTGCAGCAGCGTGCTCAACGCGTCGGCATTGAGACGCTGAAGCCCAAGGCTGCGCCGGCGGTGTTCTGGGATGTGTATGGCGAGAAGGGGCATCCGCTGCGTCTGACCATCTCCGAGCTGGGGCCGCAACTGCTGTCGCGGTTGTTGGGGCTGAATGAAACCCAGAGTGGCATCATCGATATTCTGTTCCGGGTTGCCGACGATCTCGGCTGGCTGCTGCTCGATATGAAAGACCTGCGCGCGATGCCTAATCACGTATACGAGCAGCGTGCTGAACTGGGGCCGCGTTACGGCAATATTTCACCGGCCAGCGTCGGCGCCATCCAGCGGTCGTTGCTGCGGCTGGAGCAGCAGGGTGGCGAGCAGCTATTCGGTGAGCCCGCCGTCTCGCTGGATGACTTTCTGCAGGTGGATGCGCATGGGCAAGGCGTGGTCAATATCCTGCATGCCGAGCGCCTGTACCGCGAAAGCCCGCTGGGGTACGCCTGTATTCTGCTCTGGTTGCTGTCTGAGCTGTTTGAGCAGTTGCCGGAGGTCGGTGATGCCGACAAACCGCGTTTCGTCCTGTTCTTTGATGAAGCGCACCTGCTGTTCAACGACACGCCCAAAGCGTTGCTCGACCGGATCGAACAGGTCGTGCGGCTGATTCGCTCCAAAGGCGTGGGTGTCTACTTTGTCACGCAAAGCCCGCTGGACTTGCCCGACACCGTGCTGGCCCAGCTCGGCAACCGCGTGCAGCACGCGCTGCGTGCGTTTACTCCACGTGACCAGAAGGCCGTGCGTGCGGCGGCTCAGACCTTCCGCGCCAACCCGGCACTGGATACCGAAGCGGTGATTACCGCGCTGGGCGTGGGTGAGGCGCTGGTGTCGGTGCTGGACGAGAAGGGTTCGCCGTCCATCGTGCAACAGATCTGGGTGCGGCCGCCGGACAGCCAGATGGGGCCGATCACTGATGCGGAGCGTGCCGCGATGATCGACGCCTCTGCACTCAAGGGGGCGTACGACGAGCCTGTCGACCGTGAATCTGCCTATGAACTACTGCAACAGCAGGCCGAGCGCTCGCTGTCCGAGGACAAGCCGCAGACACGCACCCAAGGCAGCGCAAGAGCACGCAAGGAGAAGAGCATGACCGATGAGGTAACTGACATGATCACCTCCTTCGGACGCAGCGCCATGCGCTCCATCGGCACTCAGCTTGGCCGGCAGATAGTACGCGGATTGCTGGGTTCACTGCGCAGTCGCTGAGGGCGGTTACATTCAGCGCTGAGCACAGGGATAATGGCCGCAGCTTAAAAGGAGAACTGAATGCCCGCGCTTGACTTGACCCTGCTGTTACCCGTGCTTTCACTCGCGCTGTTGGCTGGCTGGGGCGTGACCGCCTGGTTGATGGTCCGCCGCAGCAGCCTTTTGCAGGAGCAACTGAGCGAGACCCAGGCGCGTTTGGCCGAGACGCAGACGCTAGCGCAGCAGGCGCAGCTCGAGCTGCATCAGCAGGGCAGCGAGCGAGTGGCGCAGTTGACTCGCATTGAACATCTGCAGGAGTCACTGGCCGAGCTGCGTGAGCAGCAACAAACCTTGCAATCCCGGCTCAGCGAGCAGCAGGCCCAACAGCAGCATTGGCAACTACAGGCCGAGCGCGCGCAAACGCTCGGCACAGAGCAGGGGCGTCAGCTCGACGAATTGCGCAGCGAACGCCAGCGGCTGCAGGGTCGTCTGGATGCAGTGCAGCATGAGCATGAAGCACTCAAGGTGCGTTACTCCACGTTGGAAAGCTCGGTGGAGCAGCGCCAGCAGCACTTTGCCGAGCAACAGCAGCTGCTCAAGGACAGTCGCGACCAGCTGAAGATGGAGTTCGAGCAGCTGGCGGGCAAGATCTTTGAAGCCAAGGGGCAGGCCTTTTCGCAGACCAGTCAACAGTCGCTGGATGCGCTGCTGAAACCCTTCCGTGAGCAGATCGACCAGTTCCGCGCCAAGGTTGAGGATATCCACCACAAGGATACCCAGCAGCAGGCGACCTTGGCGGCGGAGCTGAATCACCTGAAAGAACTGAACCGCCAGATTACGCAAGAGGCGCATGACCTGAGCACTGCGCTGCGCGGCCAGAAGAAGACCCAGGGCAACTGGGGCGAACTGATTCTGGAGAACGTGCTGGAGCGCTCGGGCCTGCGTGCAGGCACTGATTTCCAGCGCGAGGTCAGCTTCAACAATGCCGAGGGCAAGCGTCAGCGCCCGGACGTGCTGGTCTATCTGCCGCAGGACAAGCACCTGATCATCGACGCCAAGGTGTCGCTCAACGCCTACACCCGCTATATCAACAGCGAAGATGAAGCGGAGCGACGCATTGCTCTGAGCGAGCATGTGCAGTCGGTCAGTGATCGTATTCGTGAATTGTCGGACCGTAACTACTTCGAGCTGCCGGGGCTGAACGCGCCGGAGATGGTGTTTATGTTCATCCCCATCGAATCGGCCTTTGTTGAGGCGTTGAAGGCTGACGAAAGCTTGTTCCAAAAGGCCATCGAGCAGAATGTGCTGGTGGCAACGCCGACCACCCTGCTGACCAGCTTGAATATCGTGCGCCAGCTGTGGCGCTTTGAAGACCAGAACCGCCATACCGCCGAGCTGGCTGAGCGCGCCGGCAAGATCCACGACAAGCTGCGCACCTTTCTGGCTAGCATGGATGGTATTGAAAGCAGTCTGGACAAGGCCTCGCAGGCCTATCGCAAGGCGCGGGACCAACTGGTGGACGGACGCGGTAACCTGGTCAAGCAGGTCAACGAGTTCAAGGAGCTGGGGGTGTCGGTGAAGGCGGAACTGAGCGAGGAGTGGACCGAGCGAGCCGCGCTGGAGCTGTCCCACGAGCGCGGCGAAGAGTTGCCCTGATTCGGTGCGTTGCCCCGCTCAGGGGGGGCGTTACTCAGAGGTGAAAATCACCGTTGGCTTCCGGCTGATAGACCACGTCGATGATCTTCAGTCGCAGGGGGCGACCGGCCGGACCCTGCCAGTTGATGCTCTGACCAACCTTCAAGCCAATTAGCGCCATGCCGACCGGTGCCAGCACGGAAATGGTGCCGGGGCGGCCTGCCTGATCCGGATAGACCAGGGTCAGCACCAACTCCCGGTCATTGGCCTCATCCACAAACCGCACCGTTGAGTTCATCGTGACCACATCGCTGGCAATTTGCTTGTGGCTGATGACCCGTGCGCGCAGCATCTCGTCCTCCAGCGCTTCGAGCATTTCCAGAGGGGCTGGTATCTCAGCCATTACCTTTTCCAGACGTTGAACATCCAGACGTGTCATGACGATTGCAGGGGATTTGTTCATGGCGAACGGCATTACTCCTTGAGCAGAGTTGGGTAAAAAATAAAATAGGAAAACGTCGGCAGAACACCGACCTCCAGACCCTACCAGATTGGCGCTTACTTACAAGATCGTGAGTGTGTCTAATTGTGCGCCAAGGTGGTGCAGTGAAAAGCTGTCCGAATGGTCGGTGCTTCAAAGTGGTGCGCCTTGGCGTGCGCTGTCCTCGTGCGTCTCCCGGAACTCGGGAGCGCTTAAGTGGCATGGCACTTGCTCTATAATCCGCGTTTATTGGCTGGAAATGAGTACGCATGACACACGCCTGGCACCTTGAGCAGCACGACAGCGCATTAAACTGGCAGGCAGGGCTGCGGCTCGGTTTTGTCCGCGCTGGCACGCGCACCCAGCTGGCGCATACCAGCCACCGCGGCCCGTTGCGCGTGCAGCGTCCGTTCACCCCGGAAGGGGTCGATTGCCCGCACCTTTACATCCTGCATCCACCCGGAGGCATGGTCAGTGGCGATAATCTGCGCTTGCAGGCCGACATGCAGGAGAAGGCGTGTGCTGTCCTGACTACGCCATCCTCCGGCAAGTTCTACCGTGCCCGTGATAACGGCACCCTGCAGGTACAGCACAACCGCTTTACCTTGGCTGCGGGCAGCAGTCTGGAGTATCTGCCGCAGGACACCATCGCCTTCGAGGGCTGCAACGCGCGCATGATCACCCGCATCGATCTGGCCGTGGATGCTCGCTGCGTGGCCTGGGATTTGCTCTGCCTTGGGCGCCCGGCAGCAGGTGAGGGCTTCAGCTATGGTCAGGTAGACCAGCGGCTGGATGTCTGGCGCGATGGCCGGCCGATCTACATCGAACGCAACCAGTTCATCGGTGGCGACCCTCTGCTGGCGGCTCGCTGGGGCCTTGGCGGTTGTGGCGTCAGCGGCACCTGGCTGGCGACCGTACAACTGGATCGTCAGCAGATGGACGACCTGCGCGAGAGTCTGACCGATTGCCCCGAGCTGGCGCTGACCCAGCGTAACGGGCTGCTGATCGGCCGTTATCTTGGCCTGCATGCCGAGCATGCCCGTAATACGTTTATTCGCCTGTGGCAGCAGTTGCGTCCGTTGATCAACGGACGTGAACCCTGTGCACCACGCATCTGGAACACTTGAGACGGAGCCCTCTTCATGGAGCTGACACCCCGCGAGAAAGACAAGTTGCTGCTGTTCACCGCTGCGCTGCTGGCCGAGCGCCGGCTGGCCCGCGGCGTGAAGCTGAATTACCCCGAGTCGATGGCCTATATCAGCGCCGCCATCATGGAAGGTGCCCGTGATGGTCGCAGCGTTGCCGACATGATGAATTACGGGCGCACACTGCTGACCCGCGAGCAGGTCATGCCCGGCGTGCCGGAGCTGCTGGCCGAGGTGCAGATCGAAGCCACCTTCCCGGACGGCACCAAGCTGGTGACCGTTCACAACCCGATTCCGTGAGGAGCGCAGCATGATTCCAGGAGAAGTGCAGACCCGCCCCGGCGTGCTGCAACTGAACGAAGGACGCGAAACAGTGGTGATCAGCGTTGCCAACACCGGCGACCGTCCGGTACAGGTCGGCTCCCACTACCACTTTGCCGAGACCAATCCGGCGCTGCAGTTCGACCGTGACGCGGCCCGTGGCTTTCGCCTCAATATCGCCGCCGGCACCGCGGTGCGCTTTGAGCCGGGGCAGAGCCGCGAGGTAGAACTGGTGGCGCTGGCGGGTGAGCGCAAGGTCTATGGCTTCCGTGGCGACGTCATGGGCAGTCTCTGAGCAGATCTGGGAGAAGCGAACAATGGAAATCAGCAGACAGGCCTATGCCGAAATGTATGGCCCAACCACCGGCGACCGCGTCCGGCTGGGCGATACCGAACTGTGGATCAGCGTCGAGAAGGACCTGACCCGCTACGGCGAGGAAGTGAAATTCGGTGGCGGCAAGGTCATCCGTGATGGCATGGGGCAGAGTCAGCGTACCCGCGCCGAGACGCCGGATACGGTCATCACCAACGCCCTGATCGTCGACTGGTGGGGCATCATCAAGGCCGACGTGGCGCTCAAGGATGGCAACATCCAGGCCATCGGCAAAGCCGGTAATCCGGATATCCAGCCCGGCATCGACATCATCGTCGGGCCAAGCACCGAGGTGATTGCCGGTGAGGGCATGATTCTCACCGCTGGCGGCATCGACGCGCACATTCACTTCATCTGCCCACAGCAGATTGATGAGGCGCTGATGTCGGGCGTCACCACCATGATCGGTGGCGGCACCGGCCCGGCCACCGGCACCAACGCGACCACCTGTACGCCGGGCGCCTGGCATATCGGCAAGATGCTGCAGTCGGCCGAATGTTTCCCGATGAATCTGGGTTTTCTCGGCAAGGGCAACGCCAGCCTGCCGGACCCGCTGGAAGAGCAGATTCAGGCCGGTGCCATGGGCATGAAACTGCACGAAGACTGGGGCACCACCCCCGCGGCCATCGACTGCTGCCTGAGCGTGGCCGATGCCTTCGACGTGCAGGTGGCGATCCACACAGACACCCTGAACGAATCAGGCTTTGTGGAAGACACCCTGGCGGCCATCAACGGCCGGGTGATTCACACCTACCACACCGAAGGGGCCGGTGGCGGTCACGCGCCGGACATCATCAAGGCCTGCGGCGAATCCAACGTGCTGCCGTCCTCGACCAACCCGACGCGGCCTTACACCATCAACACCGTCGACGAACACCTCGACATGCTGATGGTCTGTCACCACCTTGATCCGGCTATCGCCGAAGACGTTGCCTTTGCCGACTCGCGCATTCGCCGTGAGACCATCGCCGCCGAAGACATCCTGCATGACCTGGGCGCTTTCTGCATGATCTCCTCCGACTCGCAGGCCATGGGCCGCGTCGGTGAGGTGATTACCCGCACTTGGCAAACCGCGCACAAGATGAAAGTCCAACGCGGCCCGCTGGAAGGTGATGACGACTGGTCCGATAACGCGCGGGTCAAGCGCTACATCGCCAAGTACACCATCAACCCGGCTATCACCATGGGCGTCGGTCACGTGGTCGGCTCGATTGAAGTCGGCAAGCTGGCGGATCTGGTGCTGTGGAAGCCTGCCTTCTTCGGCACCAAGCCGAGCCTGATTCTCAAGGGCGGGGCCATTGCAGCGGCGCCCATGGGTGATCCGAATGCCTCCATCCCGACGCCGCAACCGGTCCACTACCGGCCAATGTTTGGCGCCTTCGGCCGGGGCATGGATACCACCTGCCTGACCTTTGTCTCGCAGGCTGCGATTGATGGCGGCGTGGCGGAAAAGCTGGGCCTGAAGCGTCGTCTTGAGGCCGTGCGCAACACCCGCAATATCAGCAAGGCCGACATGAAGCTGAACGATTATCAGCCGGACATCAGCGTGGATCCGCAGACCTACGTGGTCAAGGCCGACGGCGTTGAGCTGCTCTGCGAGCCGGCTGACGAGCTGCCATTGGCGCAGCGTTACTACCTGTTTTAAGGAGAGCACGATGCTGGAATGTCATGCCTGGCTGGAGGACGAGTCTGGCCCCCATGACCACGTACTGGAGCTGACCTACGAGTTGCGCACCCGCAGCCGTCTGCGTGCCAAGACGGTTGCCGGCGACGAAGTCGGTCTGTTTCTGCCCCGTGGCCGCGTGCTGGCGCAGGGTGATCGGTTGCAGTGCCTCGATGGCAGCGTGCTGATGATTGCTGCTGCGCCGGAAAAACTCTCGCGCGTCGTCTGTGACGACACCCTGAAACTGGCGCGCGCTGCCTATCACATGGGCAACCGCCACGTGGCGCTGGAGGTGCATGCGACCGAGCTGCGCTACCAGTGCGATCACGTGCTGGACGCCATGCTGGTGGGCTTCGGGCTGGAGGTCGAGCAGATCACCGCACCGTTCAACCCGGAGAAGGGCGCCTATCACAACCACGGTCACAGCGTAGCGACGCCGGCCGCGCCGCTGCTGCGCCTCGCAGGGCATGCCCATGACTGAGCTGAACCCGGTCGCTGATCTGGCCCTGCTACGCGTCCTGCAGCTGGCCAGCCCGGCGCTGCCGATTGGTGCCTACGCCTACTCGCAAGGGCTGGAGTACGCCATCGAGCAGAATTGGGTGAGCGACATCGACAGTGCCGCCCACTGGCTGGGCGGTTTGCTTGGTCACTCGCTGGCGAAGCTGGATATTCCGTTGCTGCTGCGCCAGTACGATGCGCTGGAGCGCGATGACGAAGGCGCGCTGTTTTCCTGGAACGACTGGCTGCTGGCCAACCGGGAAACGGCGGAGTTGTACCTTGAAGACAGCCAGCAGGGCGGTGCGTTGCTGCGCCTGCTCAAATCGCTGGCGGTGCCGGCGGCGATGGAATGGCCGCAGGGCGAGCCGATTGCGCTGATGACCGCACTGGCAATGGCCGGCCAGCATTGGCAGACCGGCGCGCGCGCGTTGGCGCTGGGTGCGCTCTGGAGCTGGCTGGAAAACCAGACCGGCGCCGCTACCAAGCTGATTCCGCTCGGGCAGACCGACGCCCAGCGGTTGCTGGATCGCATGCTGCCCGATTTGCCTGCGGTGGTGGATACCGCCGCCACACTGTCCGCCGATGATCTCGGCGCAGGATTACCGGGCCTGGCCTTTGCCAGCGCCCGCCATGAACATCAATACACCCGATTGTTTCGATCATAAGGAGCACTGACACATGACTTCCAGACCTGCA
>MDTG01253334.1_pt1 | contig 23654 bp, 15 predicted proteins | sample 811421 | NCBI WGS metagenome assembly MDTG01 (sample SAMN05326645, study PRJNA326480) | marine metagenome | isolation source: seawater | place: Pacific Ocean: South East | collected 2011
CTACAAAACAATATAAATAACTATTTTAAAAGTAAAAAAAAGAAAATAACGAATGACAAGAACATCAAAGAGAATAGCAAAGAAACACCAACCGAGTAAAGAAGACGTGGAACTTTTCTGGAACTTTATTCAAAAAACTAATAGAAAACCGAATACATATAAACCAATAACGCATAGAGGAAGAACACATTTTAATTTAAGATCTGGAAGAAAAAGGGTTATAAACAAACAAACCATCTGAAAAGACGTAGAAACCAATTACAGTTCCAAAAATGAGTTTAAAAAATAATTATTTTATGTGGAAGCAGTTTTTAACAGGCTCTAAACTAGTGAAAAAAAAGTGCTTTAGAAAATTTTATGATTGGGTTTATTCTGATGGATTTTGTAAAGGAGATTTCTTAAAAAGAAGAAAGAATTTAAAGTTTAAAAGTCTTTTAAAACAGCTCTATAACTTGTATATATCATCAGATGAGTACGACAAAGCGAAAATAGAGCTGTATTTTGAAATAATAGACAATATGTTTGCGGATGAAGGCGATACAATTGAAAACGGGAACGGTGTAACAACAATGGCAAAAGCACAATTGTTATATTTTTTAAAACAAATGACATTTATGAAGTTTAAGATATGGAAGAGATTGATGCCTGAGCTTGTAACACCTTTAAGACCTGTAAATCAGTTTCGCCCATGGTATGCAAACAAAATATGGAAACCGTGGGTTAAGACATATCCCGGCAAACGTAAGATAAAAACAAACCTATATTTAAATCGTTTTTGTATGGACAAAACGTTTATTCAATATAATACTAGAGAAATGTTTTATGTTTATGAAGAATTAGAGCAATTGGAAGAAGATTTGGAAGAAGAAATGGGTATTATTAGACAAATGCATTCTGGTATAGGCAGCTATACATTTTATAAGAAAAACAAAAATTATGTTGATAATTTTAGAGTAAAGGCAAAGCAAGGTGTGGAATATTTAAATATTGCGGAATTGCACAAAGTAAAATAATTGTTTTGTTTTTAATACTATTCCTATGCTATAATGATATTTCTATGCTATTTATTGTAAGTAAATATATACAAAAAAAAATATATTATAGTACAGCCTAAGGGCTTAAAAATTTAAGCCACGCATTATTTGGGTGTTAAGCATTGCAACATGTAAACTAAAAATAATCTACAATGCCTGACCACCAAATAAGGTGGCTTAAATTTTTGCAAAATTATTTCCATGCTAATTTTACTGGGGCTCGAAGTCTGAAATGATTTTCAATGTTATTTCCATGCTAATTTTACTGGGGCTCAAGGAATATAAAAATGAAGAATCTCTCTCATCATCAAACTGGTAATATTAAAAAAAAGAAGGGGAAAATAAATATTATAAAATATTACTAATAAAACAAAACAAAAAAATACAGAGTAAAACGCAATACAATACAATATAAACACGAGTCGAACTACAAGTCAAAAGAAGTTAAACAACGCTAGAAAAACTTAAAAACTTAAAAGCTTAAAAGCTTAAAACAAGAATGTACAGAATGAAAGCAACAATTATCATAATAGCGTTGATCGCTGTATTGATCGCTGTAGATGCAGGGTCACTAACTAAAAAGTCTGTGCCAAGAAAAAGATTTTCCATGAAAGCAGCTAGAAAATCTATTGCCGCACGTAACGAAAAATACAAAAGAATGAAGTATTGCAACAGAAGAAAACATACATGTGATAAAGGTGATAGCTGCGATGATGTATGCGAATGCAAAGACTATGAGATAAAATCTTTTGCAAAAATCGATGGCAAATATCATCCTATGTGCACAGACAACTCTGTTCTTAAAGATGAAAGCAGAGTAATAAATAAACTAGTTGTTCCACATCCACGTCGCCGACCGACCCATAAAAAAAGTACAGCGTTGGTACAGTTGGGAGAATCGCAACGGGATTATATATCATTGTTAAGACTTATAAAAACGGCGGTTTGGAATGAGATCAGCGCCAGCCCAATAGGAATAGGTTTGGGTATACTTAGTTTGGGGTGGTCGGTTTTCCAAAGTTTAAGCTCCAGCGTCGAGAAGGTTGTTTTGGAAACATACAGAACACCTACAGAACACCTAAAATATTGCCCTAAATATTGGTCAGTTAACAAGTATATCGGTTGTACGGATGAAAGGTGGGACGCGAACAAAGGCTACGTTTCGTATCAGGGTACCGTACAAAAATTCTGGGCCACCCAACGTAATCTAGTAGGTCTTATTGAATATTTTACCGGGATTGATTGGTTGGGATGTTTCGTATTTGCTGACATTTATATCAAGTATATGCCTAACGTAATTGTTGAAAAAGAAAGCAAATTTGTGGGGTATAGATTAATATCAAATGTTGAAATATTCGTGGAAGCAACAGCTGAAGAAAATTGGGGGCTATCTATTGATCCAACGGTCGAATTTTCTATAGATGAATCCAAAAAAATGGGATATGTGACTGTTGAATTTAGTTCGAACTTTATTTATTGTAAAAGTGGTTGGTTATGGGGCGGGTCGTGTACCGATTACTTGCCACAAATTTATCGGGGTATTAAGATATATGGAGATGGCACACGGTGTGAATGGAAAAATGGTTACAAATGCTAACTCGAAGTATAAAAATATTAACTATCGAAATATTACTAATTGTTCATTCTTTATCCTATTTACTTACTAGCGTGTCAAATAAAAAAATAAATAAAATAACTAATTTTAGCATGTGGGACACCGAGGTATAAAAGTTATGGTAGATACAAAGGAGTCATTTTTTTGGTAAAATTACGGAATATAAATAGTTGGCTGTAAATAAAAAAATGAATAAATATATATATTATATATATATTAACTAAGAATTTATTACTTCTAGATAAAGTATAAACTTCTACATAAAGTATAAACTTCTAGATTTATCTAGAAGTTAGCGAACAATACAAAATATCTATAAATATATTTTTTAGCATCATGAAAAAAAAGAAGAAAAACAAGAAAAAAAAGAATAATAATAATAATAATAATAATAAAAATCATGATAATAATAATGATAATAACCATGAAAGCAGTGAACACAAGAAGAATCCAAATATTGACGAAGGTCTAGTTGGATTGGTTGTTGACACAGATGAACTGTTGCTTCGCACACCGCCAACAAAAACACCCTGTACAGTTTGTCAGAAACCGACAATAAAGAGATGTGGCGGTTGTCAAATGCTATATGTATGTTCCAAAGCATGTTTTAAAAAAATATGGCCAGACCACAAACTACATTGCGCGTATCTACAAGCAGGCCGTAAGCGGGTACAACGGGAAGAAGAGGCCAAAGGAGATAAATGGGGTGCGCATTATTATTCTGATGCGACTAAAAAGGTGCTCAATAATGATTTACATACAAAAACAGAGATATATGAAAATCATACGGCCCCTGAACGTGTGAAACATATTTTAGAAAAACGAGTGGAGTTGTATCAATGGTTGCTAGGTATTGCACCAACATATGGTTTTACCATCGACATGAAGATGGACAAAAATATTAACACTATCGACGATTTTGAACATTTGCTGTTGCGTTGTTATACTACTACGAAAAGGACATTGTATTGTTTGGCATTTGATTTAAGAAAAGAATGGTGTATTGTCAAAGCCAACGAACATGCTATGAAAGGCGAGAACCAATTTCGTGAGCAGCTTCCTACCATGCACATGGGGTATTACATGGTCCTCTTTGATTCGTACGCCTTTGGTTCTATGTTGACAACAGTATCAAAAATGCAAGCGTCTATCACCTCTGTGTTCAAATCGTTGGGCGAGCCTACCACATGTTCTCGCTGTTTTGAATTTAGTGAAAGCCTGAATACCATTTGCAGCGATTGTTGTATACGTGCTTGCAACAACTGTGTAGAGAAACGACGTGATGGTAAAAGTTTTTTGGCATGTTGGGATTGCGGTCAAACTGTGTATATCTTAGGTACCTCTAACTTGGATGCCAAGGTACAACAACAAGAACAGAAGATACTAGATGCGTTGTTGATAAGTGGTCTCGAGAATAATTTTTCATCTGATTTCTGTGACTGCATGCCAGTATTGATTCACAGTTGTCGTACTATGTTTGGAATAACGAATGAACGATTTGAGGAGCTAGAAAGTGAAGCCAAGTCGATGCTTATGTCTCCCAAGGTAGATATGCATGTACAAAAATTGAAACAAAAGCCTTGGGTGATACAGTTTGAGAAGAGTTTAGAAAGAAATGCAAAAGCAACAGGGTTTGATAGAAGTAAAAGAAGATAATATATCTATAAGAGGTTATTTAAATTAATCATTTTCTTTATTTTTTATTTGCTTCTTTTATTATAATCTGTTGTATCGCTCTGTGGAACCATGCATAAGCACTTGAATCGTACCCCATGTCTAATATTACCTTCCGTAGATCTTTTTTGTATTGTGTGTCCATAGGCGCCCACATAAAGCCCGTTGTTTCAGGTGGCCCAACGATATACCACTGTTGTATTGCATCGTGATCATCGTGATTTTTGATATAATCTACAACAGTTTGTAAATTTTGTTGATCGTGTATGTTCATATTCTTATTTTTTTTACTTGTTTAAACGTGAACTTTTGCGTCTTTTTTTTTTCGGTGGTTGCCGTTTATCGTCATTTTGAACCAATTGACTAATGATAGAATGTTCCTCCGGGAACCCCGGGGCCATAAGTAAATATGGCTCTAGGTCAAATGCCTTTTTCAAATCAAACAAATATGTTTTCATTGGTGTTTTGATTTCAACAAAACGCTTTTTCATGTTATCTATGTCATCAAAATAAGATTGAATTAATTCCGTTAAAATCTCACGCAACTGTTCTATTGTTTTTACTTTCTTACCTTGTACACTATTTACGATACTCATCTTAGTAACAGAGTAACCCTGTTCTATCAACGTTGTAGGTTGTTTAAAACCAGATATAACCACCGCATTCTCAGACATCGACGTGCTAGTGAGAAAGCTGACAATGGTCGGATCTAACGCAGTTTCTTCGAGGTCTTCGATATGATTCTTTGTTAAATCCGTAAACACAACCCCTCCGAGTAATAAACAATCCTGTTTTTCAAGGACTGGCATAATGTTTTTTAACGTACCGGTAGGGGGAGCTAATACAAAGTTAATGGTTTTAACTTTACCTTTTTTCGTATATGTTCTTAAAAACATACTGGAATTGTCTAGATCCAAGAGGACATTTAAACTTGAAAAGTGTATTTTGTCTGATTGGTAAGGTGATTGTACCAGCCCTGACCTGTCTATAGTAAATTCTTTATTGCAATCACCGATAGAAGTAATGACGTCTCCAATGGATAGCCCCTTGCGATACAAACAAGACCCAGTAAATACTTTTTTCACTAACGCACCTCTGATACTACTATCTTTCATTTTTGTTAAGGCATATGCTTCTACTAGTTTTTCGGTTGTTATACCTAAACTAGGTGGACGTAAAATCATGTCGTCGTAGTTGTAATGTTGTAGCATGCGACTAATATGAGACCATGGAATACATAGTGAAATTCCTTCTGAATCCTCGAAACTCGCAGCTGTAATGCCTATCAATTTACCATCTGGTGTAAACAGTGGACCACCACTATTTCCAGAGCTGATCGATTGGTTCATTTGAAGCATATGTTCACACTTACCAGACACGGACCCCAATGAAATTTGACTGTCGTCGGAATCTAATGGGTAACCAATCCCTAACACAGACAAAGAAACATGTTCCGTTGTGTTCAATACATCTTCGTCGGGGATGCATAATGGTATCATTTCCATAATTTCAGCAAATGATTTACCTAATGTACCAGACAAATGCATGTTCATTTCTGAATTCATTTTTAAAACAGCAAAATCAATTTCTCTGCATATTATAATAATTTCAGCAAATAAATTAACCTCCCCTAAGTAAGGAAAAGAAACCTTGACTCGTTTTGAAGGACAGCATTCTACAACGTGAGCATTTGTAACAATGTAGGAAGAAAAATCGGTATGATTTTTTAGGTATAAATGTTTCTTATCAACAAAGAAACCAGTACCTACTGCACCTGATTCATCTTCAAGAGAATAAGGTTCATTGATATCCACCTCGATAGCGCTACAAGTAAGTTTACAAACTCCTTTTTTATATCGCTTGATAATTTGATCGAATTGTTGTTGATAAGACATAATGATTTCTGATGCAAATAGATTACGTAATAATCCAGACAGTTCCTATGAAAAAGGTGTTTTTTCAGAGGAAGATAGAAAAAAAATTAGGCAATGCTTAACAATATATAAAGATAGACAATACCCAAGTTTAAAACAGACAAAATCTGCACCTATAACTACAGATAAAAAACCAAGTATCACTGAAAAAATATACCGAAAACATTTTGCATGGACATCTTACTCTGAAGAATTAGACGAAGTACCAATGTTATTTCTTATTCGATTGCATTTATGGCCATATCTCCTTAATCAAACGGTTATACAACTAGAGGAACTACAGAGTCTATGTGAAATGTCTGGTATTTCCTCTATTGCGTTAGATCAATGCAAAAAAGAGCATGACTGTTATATTATGAAAGGTATCATATCTAACGGTGGACCAATAGGTACATGCACATTTAAATTAAAATACACCCAAAAGAAAGATAGTGTTCAAATAACAGAATTAGATTTCCATAGAAAAGATTAAACTATATATGGGACAAATATAGTAACAATAAAAATGCCAAGACGACGAGGACGACGTATATCCAGAAACCCAGCACAGGTTAGGATTCAGGCTTTGCCAGAACCTTACCAAAAGGGTGTAAGTGATGGAAATTATACATATGCACAGGCAATAGAGATGATCAAAAACGATTTAAGTGAGAATGCACCTGTATTATTGACAGAAGTTAATGTAGGTAGAATGACATACAAAGAGGCATACGAGCAGATGGAAACAGCGAGGGCGATAGATTCAACAGGACAAGCTCAAACTAGAAGGTATAATAATAATATGTTAAAAATATATGATGAACAAAGCAACACAAAACTACAACAAAACTTTTTACAATATATGAAACAATTCTATAGAGCATGGAATAACGGTATGAATGTTGAGGGCCTGACACGTGGGCTGATACCTAAAAGTAATAACCCCGACCAACAGATTTATATTAGATTATCTGCCATGTATAAAAATGTGTATCATCATGGATCAAATTTATACTTAAAGTCAAAAAACGAGCTAGAAGAATTGCAACAATTTGGAGACCCTAGAAAATTATTTGAAGCATTGTTCTCCTATAAGTCTCGATTATGCTGGGAAAACAATTTAGTAATTAACGCGAATTTGATTGATACGGATGATCACGATCATAACATGCAGCATATACTTCAACATAATTTTATCAAACTTCAACAAGATTCAAATATAGATTTAGTAGAAAGATATGAAATTGTGGGTGGAAAAGAGCATGTAGAAAAATTGGAACGTAGCTTACGGGATATGGTAGAAAGACAAATCTTGTTAAATAAAAAAACAAAGGAGAGTCCCCTGAATAAGTTTGGAATTCCTGAATCAAACATATACCATCATGAAAGAAAAAAGAGTTTAGAACCCCCAAACCAATTATCTTGGGGAAAAACATACGTACCTTCTTTAAATATAAGTAATGAAGCTGTAGAAGACACGTTATTGGATCGTTATTTGGTTTTAGCAGTAGGCAATGGTGTTGTATGCTCCGAACCTTCAGTCACTTCTATTGGGTGTGATGCCACTGATAGTTTGATAAACGCCAATGGGGTAATAGAAAAAAAGGAAGTAGATGTTATAAGTCAAACAGGACTCAGGACTCAACTGTATATTAAAATTATTAAAGCGTACGAGGCAAAATATAATAACGGAAATGCTTTTCCGCGTGATTGGTTTTATTCTTATCCATATCCAAATGTAACAGATTTTGAATATGAAAAGACTATTACAACTGACATTACTATTAAGAGACAAATCCTAATTAGAAATCCAAGTAAATACTTTTTTTTGACCAATAGAATAGCACAAGAAAAAAAAGCACCACAGTTACCAAGAGTAATTACAATAGGGGGAGGACAATACCATTTGGCATCACTAGCAGCAGCTACAAGTGGCAATGGAGGCCATTTTATTTCTAAATGGTATGACGGGGAAGAAAACATAAAGCTAAATTCATTAGGAGGCGTATCCACCAATGTACCAAGAAGACGCAAGAAGGCGAGGGGACGCAGAATGCTCAGTAATCGCTCGTTAAGCGAGCAAAATTTTTGGACCGTAGCAGTGTATGCCAAAGCGGAACATATTGATAAACAGTTATACATCAAAGTAAAAACGAAAGGAATATGTATGGAACAAAACACAAATCAATGTTTTTTGAATGCTGGTTTAAATACATTGGCAATCATTAAACCGTTTACCCGGTTACCGGTTACCGAAGAACCACTTGTTGTCAGCAACGGATTCAACGACAAGTTGTTTTTCACTTCATATTTTAATGATCACAAGTTAAATTTCGATCTTCGTGTAGAGAAGACGGCACTACAAGGCCTATTTGAAACTGACAAATTAAAAAATTTATTAGAGTTTTATGACGGTCTTGGTACTAATGTTATGTTTTCTTTTAGTACGATCAGGAATCATATGCCCGTCATAATACCGGGTTCAAAACTGGAGGAAGATTATATTATTATTGATTCCGTCGAACAAGACCCTCCTCGGGAACCGTTGCCATATCAAATACCTTGGTTGAATTTTAGGCAGATTACCAAAAAAGATTATGGTATTGAGTTAACACGAATACTTTATAATCTAATAAACGAAGGAAATCAAAATAGAACACCTTTTTTTTTACTTTATGCACGATGGTGATATACAGGCAAATCATTTGAGGGTCAATACAGATAATGAGCGACTTGGTGGGTTTGCAAATTTGCGTCCATGGAAACCTATCGAAGAGAGCAATAGTGTCACATTTCGCGATACATCCTACTTACCACAAGAAATTATTGATATGTACATAGGATTGTTAAAGTATGGTCGTCGAGATCCAAAATATAAAAGTCCAATGCAAAAAGGTATTGTGTTGTATGACCTTAAGTATACTAATACACTTTTGCTAGAGAGGGATAATGAAAAGGTAACATTTAATATGTGGAAAGAACATAGCCATCTGTTTCAATTTGCAAGTGTTGGTAGTAGGTATGGTAAACTGAGGCAAAGGTATACAAAATTTATGGAAACAGTAGATTTAAAGTCAAGTAAGATTTTGGATGGATTTGGTGATATGGAAGATAATGGCATTGAAAAAACTACTCATAATGCTGGTTATGTATATCCATATTTGAAAAGTAGTAGGTCCATGAAAAATCAATTCATTAAGAAAATGGACGATTTGATTCACATCAATCCAAACACGTGCACCTCTATATTGTTGCCAGTTGGTTCTATTACAGGGGGAATTGACGAAGGAGATAGTGCCAACATGGGTCATTTTTGGCTGTACCATATATGGTGGGAAAAAGTATTGGCACCAAACCCTGTCGAACAGCTTAAAGAAGCACATAAACAAGTATATCGTTATTATGGTTACATTGATGCCTATAACGCACTGAATTATGAAACGGATGGCCAGCTTCAGATGCTAGATAGATATGTGAAGAAACGTTTACCGTTTATCAGTTTTAAGAGAGATACTAATAATAAGATAATAACTAATAAAAAGTTAAGTATTCAGTCTGTAGGTGCTCGTTGTGGTTTATACCTGTGTCAATTTATAAAAAGTATTGTATATGATATGAAAAAAGAGAAAAAAAGAACTAGAAATAATGGGGGACCGCAATTACAATACCCAAGCGTGGTGGAAGTGCAAGAAAAGATGAATCGTCGGTTTAATAAAGGTGATGAGAGTGATAGTAATATAGAATCGTATAGGTATTCTATGGCATATGAGATGTTGGAAAATATGATTTTAAACTTCGATTAACTGTAAAGCTTCATCTTCTTGTATATATGTAATATTAGTATCGATAGCTGCCTTTATTGCTATATCAACCCTATTTTTTGTCTTGTCCGCTTCTATGTCTTCGCTTTTTTGTTGTCTTTTTACATAATATGTTACAAAAATAAGTGTTATGGATAGAAGACAAAATATAAAAAAGGTAGTGTCTGTGGCTGCCATGTAATTTTCTATAAAAGTTTTATCTTTTAGTATATATTGACATAATAAATGTTTTATCAACGCTTCCTGTAATGAGTCATTTGTTGTCATTTGATAAAAAAACGCTTGACCTTAAGTTATTGATTTGGGCCCCAGCGGCTTCTACTTGTTTCGAGGATCATTATAGGTCTCAATATTTCAAACCAATAGATTTTTTAAAATTATCAGAGAAACGTAAAGAAATAAGCAAAGACCCGAATGCCATTTTTATTTATGTAAATAGTCTGTATGCACTAATGGATAAATGGCCAAAATTGGATGTTAGTCGTTTAGCCAATAGCCCCCCTATATCATTTACATGGAAGATGAATGGTTCCATGTACAGCTCCACCTCATTGAAATTTGAACTTTATTGTGCAACGCAAGTGGCGGCACATCAAAGTTTTATCAATGGTTTACACGCATTGGATGAATCTGCAAAAAAAGGCTATTTAAAAGATTCTGTCTTATATTTGAAAGAGTTGCATAATATATTAGGAGGGTGGAAAACCAAAGATTATGTAATACCGGCTTGTCCTGTTGAATGCAACACGGAGTATGTAAATAAAAGTTTATGTGTTGTAAATGGTTTTAAAGCGCTGTCGCTTCTTCATGATGAGAATAATGAAAAAATAAGAGGCAATGTTTTAAACACTGCAATGAATTTATTTTCCAATTCATGGTTACGTCAAAAAGTATTTGGTGAGTTGTCAATTCAACATTATTTTCTTACTAGGTCTTTATTGTATAGGGAACTAGGTATAAATGAAGAATCGGAAAATAAAGCATTATCAGCTATAAATGAAAGTTTATATTGTAGTGATCAAGTAACACCATCATTGTGTTATGTGTTACAAAAAACCAAGAATATATTAGAAGATAGAGCGACAATGTTAGAGCGTAAAGACACTTTGGAGACTGTAAACTATGCAGTGGCGTGTAATTTATCTGAGATAAGTTTGCCAAAGGCAGCTTTAAAACAAGTGAAATAAAGAAATGATTAAATCTAAAACACAAGGTTCAATACATTTAAAAAAGAGTGATAAGTATAATGCCTTATCAAATATAAAATTTGAAGCATCAGAAAGTAATTTTACTTGTTTTTTTTGTAAAAAAAAGTTATTTTCAAAAACAATTTATGATATCGTCTGTTCAAACTGTGGCTCAGAATGGGCTGAAAAAATGTCATCAAAGAAACTACGTGTATATGATGCTACGTAAAATGACTGTCTCTAAAATCAAAATGTTTATTCAAATTATGCATATTTAATTTTTCCATCATTGCCGTTATTTGTTTATTTTGTTTATTGGTTATCATTTTTAATTCGTTGATGGTGTGTTCAGTCTGTTTGTTTTTATAATTATTTGGTACATGTTTTAACTGTAATTTCATGTTTAATGAACTTATTTCTTGTGCTTGTACATTTATTCTTTTTTCATAAGCATTACATCTATTTGCTAAACCAACAGCTGTATCTTTTAATTCTGATTCTGTCTTTGCTATGCCTTCTTTTAGTTGTCGTACTTTTTGATCACAGTCACGTTCGGTTGTTGCACATTGTTTATGCAACGTCTGTATTTTTTCTTCGTATAAATTTTTAAGCTTACCTAATTCTTTTGCATTGTCACGCTGCATCTCTGCAATTCCTGTGTCGTAGTTAATTTTCATCGTATTGATGGTTGTTTCATGTGAATCCTTTAAAACTTTGGCTTCTCCCACCACAGCTGCCATTTCCTCAAATTTAGTTTTCACTGCTTTTAATTCTTTTAATGTATTTTTATGTTCTTCTTTTAGTTTATCATGACTTGTAGTGTCTTCTAACACTGTCAATTTTAATGTTTGTGCTTCTGTTTTAAATGTAGCTGTTAAATCGTTTTGATTTTTTAATTCTTCGTTAAGTTTGTTTACTTTATCTATTTTGTCATCTAAATCTTGTTGAAGCATTACATTGTCTGCTTGTAGTGATAAGATTTCATTGTTTGCTGCCTCTAATTTTGAGTTTTGTATCTTCATTTTTTCTGTTGACAATGGTGGCAAGGGATTGCTTGGTACAGGGGGCATCGCATGTATAAGGTCCTTTTTTTTCCCTTTCCCTTTTTTGACGTTTTTAATAACCCCTGCTGTAGCCATACTTGTTAGTATTATTGCTAAATATCTTGGCCCATATATAGTTTTAAAACAAAACTATTATTCCAAAGACGAAAATAAATTCCTTCCTAATTGATAAATACTTATTAATAAATATGTTACTAATAATATCACTTGTTTTATGTAAAAAAATATGAAACCAACGAATGGCAAGATGCACAAGACTAACATGTATAAAGCAATAATAACTGATGTTGGGACACCAATATGTAAGTAAAAACAATATTCCTCTACTCCAGAAACTGGGAGGTTGTCTTGGGCATCTTTAAGCAATAATTTTATACCATCTACTTCGTATATAAATGTCAAAGGCCAAATACGTAATTGCTCTAGATAGACAAATGTTTCAGTAAAAAACCACCTTATAATGAAAACAAAATGCCAAATGATAGGCAATTCGTTGAACCCAGTAACCAAATTAGGATCACTACATGAATAATAAGTTGACTTTGTAAAATCAGCTATTTTACATGTGTCACAAGTATCTTGTTCACATGATACCTTCGATAAAAAAGGCACATAACTACAAAAACAATCGAGAAATAAAAAATCTTCCAAATAATTCAACAAATCATATATTAGCCAAACATTTTGACTAGGCAAACACAAAGGATTGTACTGATATACCACCATTAAATACAACATAAACGAAGCAATCGGTAACAATGATGTCACAACTAAACCAATCGGTTCTGGTGGATTACCTGTAATAAATCGTGTTGTAAAGAAATAGCTACCATATAAACCTGTCACAGACCATAAGCCATAACCAACACGATCTATTTTAGATGTATATAAAAATTCTGCATCTGTACACTCTTGTTGAAATGGCCACTCCAACATAAATTGTAAATCTGTTGGTCCAAACATTAAAGCCGTACCACTAGGTATAGAGCCACTATAGTTACCGGCGAAAAAATATTCAATGTTATCTACAATTTCAAATGGACTTCGTGTACCTTCCCAAAGCCCTGTTGCATAAGAATAAAAATCAAAATTTTTGTAACTTGGGTAAATGTCAGATAAATAATAACTTTCTTCAAAGGATCCGAACGCTGTATTAGATATAACAGAACCTTTGATGTATCGTATATTATATTCAGTTACATTGAGCCAATATTGTTTGAATTCCGGTACTACTTTTTTTGTGTAATTGTTCACATAAAACGAAGCAGATACATTTGCTGCATCAAAGGCGGAATAGATAAAATTATCAACCAACGCGCAACTTAAACATACCGGTGAATTAGGATTACACTTCATGTCTGTGTAAACTTTACCAAACAACAAGGGATGTTGTCTATTTTTGTCTGTTAAACGCGTAACGTGTTTTTTTGTTTCATTTGAAAACAATTCTTCGTACGTTGGCAACCGCAACGGATTACTCATGTTAAATGCATGAAATACACTATGTGTTGAACGATCATACATCTCCCGATGTTTTTTATATTCACGTGAAGTCAAAATAGTATAAATATTATCCATTGCATCCATGATTTTCACAGCCCCTGATTCTACATATTCTTTTTTTGTATTCTCTTCTTTCATATCTTCCCTCATTTGTTTGAACACAACCCTGAAATTTATAGTGGATACAGTCTTTTTAATACGCCGTATAAATTTTAACGCTACGTTGGCATTTATACCTGCTGAGAACAACCGCTTTTGAAGTGTAACCATTGATTCCTTTTTTACCAAACTACTGATATAAATCACAATTAAACGTGTCATATCGTAGCCAAACTTATATTTTGCCCACCAATTATAAAATATATCTTCTGGAGCCAAAGGCATGATAGTCTTTATTTCTCTACCCAGCACCCGGTACTCATAACATTTGATAATTTGTATGTCCTCTAATGGAGTTAAACTTTTAGGTTCATAATCCTTATACGCATTTATTATCAAATCGCATTCCGATTCTCCATTCCATTTGAATGCCTTGTATATTGATTTCGGGAAATGTTCTTTTATTTGTGTTTTATTTGAAAGCAAACGGCGCCGACGAACGTTGGGACCAACAAAGTTATCATATGCCCAATCAAAAAAAGTAGGTTTCCCCCCATAATCCCTACCGCCACCATTATTACCGCCACCATTATTATTATCTTGCTTCTGCGACGCTTCAGCTGCTGCCTTGCTATTTGATTCCTCTATTGCTTTTGCTTCCTGTTCTTTTTCTGTCTTTATATCTCTTATCTCCAAATCTGCAAATAATTTTGTACATTCCATTGCAGGAAACAACCCATCCGTTAAGTCACTCAATGTTTCAGAAGCGGCGCAAATACCAGCTATTATTTCTTTTATTATCGTGCCAAAATCTCCTAAATTATTTAAAATTAGTCCTACGAATTTTAATATTTGTTCCGTTATTTTTCCCAGTACATCTGCTATAAACTTAAGCAACCCTCCTTCATCTTTCTTTCCTGACATAGCGTTATCCCCACCCATGATAAATTCAAGTACGGTTACTTTGCCTTCGAACATACCTATAAAGTCCATGCCTAGTGCAAAAATGCGAAACACCCAATTTTTTGCGACCAAGAAAATATCTTTTATACTTTTAATAATCTTTTTTGCGTCAGTAAAAATGGCTTGTTTGTTGGAAAATAGATACAGACCATCAAGAAACTGTTTGATTACCTCGTAAAATAACTCAATTCCAAACACCAACAGTTCGTTTCCCAACGCAGCAAAATCTGGGGTTTTACTACTTGCCATTTGTGCAGCAAACGACATAGGATTACCTCTACGCCCTTCGCCAGTATCAAATAATAATGTGACCATTTTTTGAATGATAATGGCACCGGAACCAAACAGATCAATCAAAGAATATATTATTAAAGCAATACCTTGACTTTGAAGATTACCCGGTGAAAATGGTGTAAAACTACTGACTAAACTGGCAATAGAATATTCAAATTTTTGTAAATTACAAACATCTTCTGATAAATCTGTAATATAACCAGCACCTGTAAAAAGGTTTAATGTATTTCTAACTTGGGAGCGTATCAAGTCTCTTGTGAGGTCTACACCAGTAGTAACTAAATGCCCGACACTACATTTGTACGTATAAACGCCCTCTAATTGACATGACTCATCTTCTCCGTCTGTCGGACTGGTGTACCTTGTATACCCATTTAAGATACTTGCCCTGTTAATACTTGGTGCATAATCTATATCTACAGGTGTAATAATACCGGGTTCGAGACATGGGTCTGGCGTATTAATGTTTGGTAATAGACCATCAGCAAATATGTCTAAAATACGGACAAAACCTATACTTGCTCGTTTTATGTAAATAAATATCCATTCAAAAACATTAATGTTGCACCAGTTTTCGACTTCTAGGTTAGAGTATTCATCTTGATAGGGTGGGTTGTAACTACCTTGAGATTGCCCTATGTAAAATGCTACTCCAGTTGGTATTGCGTTGCTTGGTATATCACATGGAATCGGGTAATTGCTAGAACCATAACCGGCAATCATTTTTTGTTGGAAATACGGTGTATCTTGTGAGAAAAATATGTCCAAGGATGTTACGATTCGTAATAGTATTCGTATAATTTCCGTGAGTGGTTTTGTTGTTGAATAAAGACCAACTTTTCCAAAACTAGTTGGTTCAAGTAAAGACCAAACATATTCACCTGTTCTGTCAAAATAAAATAAGACATGTTCATTCAAATTTGCATTGTTACAATACAAATCACTAGGATTATCTCTTGTAACTTCTAGGGCATTTGCAAAACATTTCGGATTTTGATCTCTTGAGAACCAAGGACCTACATGGTCTCTCATGATAGGGAAAAATTCTGAATTTTCCTCTGGTGTACCACCTTCAAAAATACTTGGCAATACATCCCACCAAAAGCTTAAAAATAGTCGATAAGTTACAACAAATATATTCATACTCCCTTTTAATAAGCTTTCAACTGAACAAGCTAACGCATTAAAGAAAGACACATCTGATACTTTCTCGCCTGTCTTTGGGTTGGTAACTGTACCAAATGGATTTTTAGTACAATCCGGATACATATTTTTGATAATAAAACTACCATCGTCCAAACCAGTGCATTGAACTGAACAAGCTCCATCTATCGTATTGACACAGACATTTTGTTGTAAGTTCTTGCACTGAGATATTAATTTATCTGATTCCAATAGTTCTATAGCACTCCGTGACACCCAATGCAACAAATATGCTGTGTACGTGATAAAAAGATTATAATTATAAAATGTTTTATCTAGCGACCACACGATACCATAATTGGAAAACGGTATGTTTGGATCAACTGGCAACAGTGTATGCAAGGTAACGTTTCCAAGGGTTTCCAATGTATTAAATGTACCAACTATGGCATATGATGCGGTTTCGAACACAAATGGATCTGGGGACTCTAAAATAATTGGAGAGTTGCCAATTTCAAATATTTGCTTAACCGTGTACAGTAACCAATTGTCAAAAAACTGACCTGTTACAAATATTAAATCTTCAACCTCTATCCATGCTGTCGCAAAATCAGGATATTTTAGGAATGGTGGAATTATTTGGACAAACACCTGACCAATTGAAATCAAGAGATTACCAAGGTGATCTACTATTTGATCCACTTTTGGATCCTGCAATGGGTAAAATAAAATGTTCCATACTAAATCAATTTGATCACATAAACAAGTAAAAATGGATGGTACCCATGTATGCAATTCTCTAAATTTGCTAAAGACAGACGCTATATCAAATCTATTTACAAAGAAATTGTTTTCTGCTGTAAACCCACTGCTAGCACCTGTAAAGTCTAAAAACTTTAACAAAAATTCAACAAAAACTTCAGTCCAACCAATAATGTAATCAAAATATGTGAATGTTGTAAGTGTACACTTAGACGCTAAAAGAAAACTACCTACAATTATTTGCCGAACCAATACAAAGAAGAAGTTAAATATAGGAATAAATGCGCCCCAAATAAGTGTAACCATATGCAAAAAACTAAGCAAAACATTATTAACAAATGGTGTTACATTGCATCTATAAAATGAATCTAGAGACATCAATACATATGTATCAAATTGAAACATGAAATAGGAAAATGTAGACAATATTAACATTAACAATAATAATGTTATATTTGACAAGATGGTATTCCATATAATTAGGAACACTGTTGGTAATTCCGTTATTTTCCGAAGCATTTCGAGAAAAATGTTAAAGCATTGTAACAAAGTAGAAGAAACGAATGATTTTAAGTTGTCAAGGAGTAATTGACGTTTGTCAGAACTATTAGCATCTGTAAAAAAATTAGTTAATAATAACATGGCTACAAACGTGGCGGTTACCACGGCAACAACTACAGATACCGCTATAGACCATTCGAAGAGTATATTATTACTAATAAATGAATCCAGAAATGACATGTTGTATGTACAATAAATCTTTTTTTTATTATATATAATTAATTACAATAAACAAACATTATTAGGTAAATTATTTCTTATTTCTTTACTCAAATTATATCTTTGTACTGTGAACTCTATTTGTTGATTGTCTTTTATATAATTTTCAAATGCACCACTATTCTCAACTCTTGTACGTAAAACAGTCACAGTTTTTAGTTTTGTACATTTCGTAAGGCATTCGAAGTTAAACGTAAGCCCACTCACAATATGTATTTCTTCTATATGTTTAAATCTAGAGAAGTAATTATACTCTCTATTTGAATGATTAAGGTGGCACATATTCAAGTTCCTTATTGATTTAGATAATAAAAGTTCCATTGTACGTTCATCGAATTCAATAAACTTTGCACTGAACGACTCTAAATGTGGTGTAACTTTGTTCAAAAAGGCATTCACATTCGATGTAGATAATTGGCATAAATCTAAATTAATATGTTTAATCTTTTTAAATTTTGCTGCAAAACTGCATAAAAAATCTATATCTAAATTGGGGAAATTGTAAAATTTTATCGTCTCTAAATATCCTTTTAATACATTGGTGGTTAAGTAACCCATAAATAAATTGTAATCATGTTCATATGAACATTGTGTATATGGAATACTTAACGTTTTCAATTGTAATTGTGACAACGACAAAAATATAGAATTGCTATAACAATCACTATTACCAGATCTATGTGGTAAATGTAAATGTTTTAAAGATGGTGGTGCCTTAGATAAAAAATCTTCTAAATAATTTAACCGTAAATAAATTACCTTGGTCAAATTTAAATAAGTGATATTTTTTAACATATATAAATAGTTAACGTTTTCAGGACTATAAAAAAAACTTAGTGTCAACGAACTTACATAAGTACCATACTTTTTAAAGAAACTAGGTCTGAATTTATCAACACAAGATAATTGCAACGATTGCCATAACGGTTTATGCAACAATAAACTCTTTAAATACCTTGAAGTTGGTTCAATTAATAACAACAATGTTTCTGGTGGCAAATATGAAAATATAATATATATTGTATCAGCGGGAAGTTCCTCTAACAACAGTGACCTCTTCCTTTTCTTTGTTACCATAAGACAGTAACATGAACAGACATATTATTAATACAATGTAAATACTATTTTATACATAGAATATCAAAATGTTTTTTGTTGTGCACGAAATTTATGTATACCAATCATCAATCGTAATGGGTGGTACATCTGCGGATTTAAAGACAACACTTGTTCGAATTCGTTTATATTCGAACACGAAAAATTGATGCTTCTATGCTCTATAAAATAATTCAAATTACGCTCAAACACCTCATGCACCGGAACACCAATATACTTTTCACTATTGTTTTCGGTTATTAACATTGCATTGATCAATTTTCTTTTATTACCATCATAATGCCACACGTGATGAATATTACGATACATACCGGGATTTGCCTCTCCGGTTCCCTCAATTATAAATGAACCGGGGTCAATATCATCACTGTATCCTAAACTATTAAATATTTTTGTTGGGCTTAACATTGTCCAAACATGCGATTGTAAAGATGAATCCCTTGCACCACCCACCGAACCTTGAACAATAAATACATCACAAAACTTTAGCCAAGTTGAAATGTGCCCTAAATGAGTCGTTTGCTTATTTATAGAATTATCAGGGTACAACGCACGAAACAATTTTACTAAATCATGCGATATCTGAGATATATCCTCACAATCTGCTAAAGCTACACCTTGGTTTGGCCTTACAATACCAACATAATCCCTATAGTTTGTAGCGACGATGTCCCGATTATAAGTGATATATTTTTGTACCACTTTTGAAAACAATGAAATGATATAATTATAAACACCTCGTAATAATGGTTTTATTTTCATCATGTCTTTGTCTTTCAAAGCATCAAAAGCAGCATTGCTTTGTAAACGAAAATTGTTCATCGCATTAGGGTGCAGGAGAAATTCACGATTAAAAAATGCTTTCCATGAACCTAACTCTGATATATCTACCTGTTTAAAAATGTCCTTCCCACGCATTGCTAACGTACAAAATGGAATATAAATACGAGGACTTGAACTTATGTGGTACTCAACACTATGCAGCTTCGTAGTTCGTTCGTCCACATGAGGCATGCTTAAAATGGTTTCTGTTTCCTTCTTAATATACTTACACATATTTGCTATAGCATGCTCTAGTTTATTTTTCTCCATAGTTAACAAATGTGTATCTGTTATCATTACACCTGTATTACTTGTAGTATGCAAAAGCATAAATGTATTCGGAATCAAATTCTGTTGTGTAAATGTAAATGATAATGGGTCAAAAGTTTCATTGTTACCCTTAGAACTAGAAAAATAACAAGGGAGTGTTTCCTTGCCATATAATTTATTATTTTTATACACATGAAGACAACAAAACACTACACCTTTGTAATCTTTAGGAGTTTTTACTATTGCATCTGTTAAATCCGTTAATGTTTTTGTTACATTTTGTGGACTAGGAGCATAGGGAAAAATATAATGCAACTTTAAATCTATACCTTCCAGTCTTGATGTATTATTCTCTATCGGTATTATAGATTTTATATAAATAGACATTTTTTATTTTGCTATAATTTAATTATAAGATATATAGAACTATTTATGAACTCTGAAACATATCGTATGGAATATTCTCTAACCGTTCTGTCAAAAACTCAATACAAAAAAAGATACACATAGTTAGGGCCATTACAACATCATCTTGCCCTCCTTTAAATTTACCAGTATAACATATTTTAGGCAATGCAAACCCACGCTGTGGATGCACCACCACACGCTTGAAATTAAGTAATTGTTTTCGCAAAAGCTATAAAAGTAATGTTAGTTAATTTGTTAGTTAGTAAATAATAGTTATGGTTAGTAAAAAGCAGCTTAGTTCAGAAAAAATAAATGTTAGTTCATTAATTAAATTTTATTAATACTTATATAAACGTTTTTTAAATCCACTTTTTTCTGGGTACAATTGAAAACTTGGTTTTGTTAACAAAACGTCATCCTCATTATCATCAATTTCTAATTTTGAAAATTCATCTTTGCTTAAGGTTACATAATTATCCAATACAATATTAGCTGGCAAGATTCCTGTCGTTTCTGGTACCATTAATTTAAGAAGATATTCATCTACCCTTTTGTTCCTCCCGCTGTAGATACCTTCATTATCAACACCATTACCACCAAATTTTTGTAAATCATCACTGATTCCAGTAACTGTAAAAAGCATTCCACTTCCTCTTTTTTTTAACGATACTGCCAAATAATTACCGTTTATAATTGCATCCTTCCCAACGTTTTCAAGAACGGTTCTAAACGGTTTCCAGTCGCCAAGGTCTTTTATTTGTAAGGCATTGTCCCGCATAAATTCATATGCTATTATCTCTGCTTCCAGCTTTATATCTTCATCTGTCATATTAGGCTTAGTCGCTTCTTTCAGCTCCTGTTTAAAAATATTTGTTTTACGATAGTTGTCAGAAATTTGATTAAGTAGTTTATTAATGTCTTGTAATGGTATCGGAGGTAACATCGGAACTCCCATATTGGTTTTATACTTGCTGTCAGTCCAAGTAGTAATTTTTTTGTATTCATTTTTCAACTTATCTTCAGAAAGGGTCCTGTCATCAACCTTAGGATAGTCTTTGCTAAAAACATCAACCCATTCCATTAATGTCACAGTATTAAGGTTAGGATCTTGATTAACTACAACGTAACTATCGTCCTCCTCCTCGTCGTACCATACAGTATTTATAAGTGTAGATACAGGAGACGATTGTTGTTGCGTGGTTGTAGGTGTTGTTGCTGCTGCTGTCGTTGTTGTCGTTGTAGGTGTTGCTGTTGTAGGTGCTTGGCTACTTCTTCTAGCTGCTCGTGCAGCTCTCGCACTATTTTGTTGTTGAACACGTGCAGCTCTATTAATATTTTGTTGTTGAGCACTTGTTGTTGCTGCTGTCGTTGTTGTCGTTGCTGCTGTCCTTGCTGCTGTCCTTGCTGCTGTCGTTGTAGTACTTGATGATGCCGAGGACGGCGTGTAAGTACCATCATTTTGATATGTCAATGTCTTGGTCTGTAATTTGTCGATAAATTCCATGATTTCCATGGTTGTTAGAAAATCTTGAAACTTTGCAGGATGTATATGCTGCTTAAACTCAAGTCTAAGAGCCGTTTCCAATGTGCTATTAATGGTAGTAGTTGCGGCTGCATTCAAATCATCTTTTAATTTCTTTAATTCCGATATTAAACGTTTATTGTTTTCTACTAGATTTATTAGAATTGGTAATACTTTTTCGAGTATTACATGTCGAATAGTATATATTTTATTGGCTGGAAGAACGTCACTTGGCTTATATTTGCCATTGGGTTTATCAAAATAACCGTTTAGTTCAACCATACATTTATAATATTTGATTAATTGTGGCAGGATATTTCTATTCTTCTTCAATAAATCTTCACTTGAATATTTTTGCATTTGTTGCATTGTCATATTACAAACAATTTTTTGCTGTTTTCTTGTATTCAAAAACTCAAATACATCATCCAAAGCATTTATCATCTCTTGCTTTAATTGACTACGGTTAATAATTTTTGACTTCAAATTATGCACCCCGGATTTAGTTTGTTCTATTTCCTTGTTTGTTTCGTTAAATTTAAAGTATTCGCGCAACGCTGACGGCACTAGTTTTTTGAACTCTTTTATTGTCTGAATGTTACCTGTAGTAGCATCACGCAATGTTGTCATATTGCTGTTATACGTTCCGCTGTTGTCTGCACCTTTGAAATTGCGAGCTTCGGCTTCATCTAATGTCAAAAGCTGTTCTACAAAGTCATGAAACGGTACGGAAACGTATTTAACTAAGTTTCTAGCTGGATTATCCCATAATTCTCCATTTAAAGTAACCTCTTGATTACCACTACTATCTTCTGATTCTAATACTAACTTGCCGTCCAAAACACCTGATTTATCCCAGCTATGCGGTGCATTTAATCCTTCTTTAGTGAAATTTTTAGGGAGAAGATCATCTTTATATTTATTTGTATCTTTAATTCGGCTATTATTCTCTTTTCGTGTAAGTAACAATCGGTCTAAGAATGCATCAATTAAAGGGGTATTTGATATATTTAGTCTGTCTCTGACTGCATTTGGCAACACGTTAGGATTACCATGAGTAAGAAACTCAAATTCTTCACTATAGACACTGGTGCCAATTAATGTAGCCTGTCTTTCATCATCTGGCAATGTTGCCTCATATGTATTATTATTATTATCCTTTAGTTCGTATATAGGAATAGGACTTGTATTGTCAACGTTGGTAATTTTATATAGTTTGTTATCATTTACAAATTGATCACCTATTACAAATCTATGATAACGTAATTTGTTTTTAGCTTCTTGCTTCATGTTTAAAAAATCCAATAAAAATTGTGGATGTAAACAGAAACTATTTTCATCCGTATCATCTTTGATTTTTTTTTTCAAACTTTGTAAGAAAAAAAGCAATACAACTTTATGTAAGTACCTTTGTATTGTAACCAGTGATATTTTTTTTTGTTGCATTCCTGTGAAAATATTGGTGCCCTTATCAAATATGGTTCCGTCTAATAGTAATTGATGTAAAGCATCCCCTGCGTCAATGTCGGCTTTTTCTGCTTCTCTCTTAAACGCTCTTGAGACATTTTTTTCTTCAATTGTAAAACTGTTTTCTATTGATTGAATTTTTGTGCGCAGTCTTTCCAAAACTTCCTTTGCCGTTTTTGGTATGTAATGAAACCCTA
>MDTG01042312.1_pt1 | contig 23653 bp, 16 predicted proteins | sample 811421 | NCBI WGS metagenome assembly MDTG01 (sample SAMN05326645, study PRJNA326480) | marine metagenome | isolation source: seawater | place: Pacific Ocean: South East | collected 2011
CTTGAGAGTATTGTGAAGAGCATGAAATACCTGAAGAGCCTGTAGCCCCTTTCCGCCGGTCCCGGTCGCCGAGACCCGCCGCATCCGGAAGGTCATCTACGCCTCAAACCTTCCGTTTTCCGTCCTCGAGTTCTTGTTCTCCCGGATTCGTCCCCGGGTCATCATCAACCAGCTTGGAAGACCCGACCCCGAACATGGTAAGCGCCTCTAGAGCAGCATGCATCGACGCTTTCAGAGGATAGACGCGTTCCTCCGGGACAAGTTGTACCTGCCCGATGGTTGCCGCAGGAACTGAAGGCAGGAAAACTGCCACCCTTCCTTCCCCAAGCTGCTCGATCTCGAATCCGATCGCCCGGGAATCCGATCCGTACAGATCGACCAGGACCGGACGGAACTTGCGCTCCGCTTCATGTCCCAGATACTGGTGTACTAGCGTGCGGACCATGCTGTAACCGGGGATACGCTCCAGCAGGGAACGCTCAAGCCATCTGCGCAGGACAGATCCCCATCGGGTGCGCACTGCTACTCCGGTAAAATAGCAAAGCAGGACGACGGCAAGAAGTGCCATGGCCACTACCGAGTAACGCATGCTGGTGGAGTCGAAGGGGAGCTGCTCCACTACCGGTAGCAGAAGCGTCCTCAGGAGAGAGGTCACCTGCCAGAGAGCGAAGCCGATGATTCCAATGGGTACAACCACCAGGACTGCTCCCAGAGCAGTTGTTTTCAGAAAGCCAAGCGACCTGCCTTCTTTCTCTGTTCTCATGCCCTATTTCGCCATGCCGGCCCGGATTCTCAAACTCCAAATGAAAATTCACTTCAGCCTGAGCCGGTAACACACTGCCTGCCGGTCATTGCGTAACAGGAGATACTCACCCGCCAAGCTGGGGTTGTTCCAAGTTGTGTCGCTCAGCGCCTCCAACCTCCCGAGCTCACGGAATCCATCACGGTTTACCTCAAGCAGGGAAACGTGCCCGGGTTCGGCCTGGACCAGAAGGTGGTCACCCACCAGCAGGTTCTGCCCGTATCCATAATAGTCCCCCCTCCAGAGTCTCTCTCCGCTTACCAGGCTGACACACGCCAGCCTGGCCTCGCTTAACCCGTAGGCGTAGCCATCCTTGAGACAAACATTGCTGAACTTGGTCTTCATTACCTTCTTCTTCCAGCTCGCCCTCGCTTTGAAACCATCGGCCTCCTGAGTTACCTGCAGAACCGCAGCCCCCATCCCGTAACTTGCGGTCACAAGGATCTCCTCCGGACCCACCTGCTGGGCCTGCGCAGACTTGGGACGAGTGGCCGGCCAATTCCACGTCCAGAGAATCTTGCCGCTGACGATTTCGTGTCCCGTTACCGTGTTGTGGTTGACGCAGACAACCTGACGACAGCCGTCAAGCTCCATGACTACCGGAGACGCATAGCTTGCTGAGTCCTTACCGGCCGCCCAGACGGGCTCTCCCCCCATCCGGTCATAGGCAAGCAGGGTCGGCCCCGGTTTTTTTCCCCCCGTCACGATTACAAGCTCTCCCTCTACCAGCGGAGAGGAAGCCTTTCCATAGAGGAGGTTCTCGCTACCTCGTTCCTCCAGCACACTCCGCCTCCAGATCCGCTGTCCGGAAACAAGATCAATACAATTAAGAATTCCCGTCGCGCCCAGGGCATAGACCCGGCCCTTCACAATTACTGGGTTGGCCCGGGGTCCATCTCCTCCCATCACCTCCTTGAAGCGCACCTCTTCCTCTACGACCCAGAGCGGTTCCCCGGTCACGAGGTCATAACAGGAAACCAGTTCCTTTCCGCCTCTCTGCTCCTGTGTTACTGCCCGAAAGTTCACTACGGAGAAACCAGACCATCCCGCGCCAATCTCACGACGCCAAAGCTCCTCGGGTGGGTGCGTCTCCCAATCCGGATCGAGACTGATCTCCAACACCCCGTTCCTTTTCGGACCGAGGAACTGGGGGAAATCGAGGTAAAGGTTCTTGGCCTGACGCACCGGCTCACCACCGGACCCGGTGAGCTCGTGGAGCTTTTCATCAGGCTTCTGCGCCCACCTCCATCCGAGGCGAGGAACAGCTCCACCGCTGAGCGACCCTTCCCACCGGGTGGTAAATAATAAGGCCCCGACCAGAAAAACCAGGGACAATCCCCAACCCCCAAGTAGCCTGCCTACCCTGCTGGCAGGCTGCTGGGTTAACAGGATATACCAGAGTGGAAGGGCAACAAATCCGAGGACTAACGCCAGCCCGACCGAAATGAACTGACGGTTCGTATCTTCCCCGACGAAGAGCGTCACTACATGTCCGCCTCCTGCCACCATCAGAAGAAGCGGAATCCACCAGCGCATTTTGCGCTGTTTCTGTGCGTCTGAGCTCATTGTCGCCTCCTGCATTCGCTGGACCCGTCGTCACTCCAGCCCGTTTTCCAGCTCAGAGCCGGTCTCTTGAGAAGACCCCTCCACTGGTGGAGCGTTGAGCTGCTGCAAAGGCGGGACGTACCAATCGCCCCGCAGCCAGTCCACGATAAAACCAATTTCCCGGTCAGTCAGCTGGGCCGGGCGCTCCAAAGTGCCATCTTCCTTATACTTTGGACCAAATATTGACATCCGGTCGTTACGCTTGCCGTAAAAACGCTCGTGCCCGGGATTCCTGATGAAGGCAAGCTGCCACTCGTAGCTCCCGTAGCCTGTAAGATCGATGCCACTTTCTCCCTCCCCTCGATACACGTGGCAATCTGTGCACTCGATCGCGATGAGCTCGCGCCCTTCCTCAATGATTTTCGCGTCCGTAGTATCCTGCTCAAGCTGTGACTTGAGACCTGCCTCTGCCGAAAGGGCAACTGCCATCGCGCGAAGCTCCTCAGATGGCAGATCCGCATACAAATCTCCCCGGAGGTATTTCAACATCCTGCTCCCCTCGATCAGCTTGGTTGCGCCCATGTAATTGGGGTGGACATACGTCTCCGCCTTCAGGATGTCTTCTGTCCATCCACGTCCCGCAAAACCCTTCAGGTCCGAGGCACTCTGCTCGCTCCCGCGCGGACGGCCCCTTCCATCGTGCCCATCATAGGTATGACATGAGGCACAGTTCTGTGAAAAGAGCTTGGGCCCCTGCGTTAGAGGGTCGTTACGCAGCAAGGTAATGGCCCCCTCGGGAGGGATCCCGTCAGGTGATTTGGCGAGGACCTTGATACGCTCCGCCTCCCGGTGGGCCTCTGCGACCGCCAGCTTGTGCTCCTCGCTCGTCCAGTCGTGGGTAAACGCCAGCAGGGTGTAGTGGACGAACCCTCCAAGCACCAAGACAATAAAAACAAGATTAAACCGATGCCCGATCCTCCTGCGTCCGATGAAAGGCATGAGAAAGATGACCCCGGCGACCATGCCGGGGATAATAAAGGCCCCGGTCATCAGATCGAATTCCTTGAGCAAGGCAAACAGGGCCATGAAATACCAATCCGGCCGGGCTGCCGCATAATTCTCAGATGGATCAGCGGGAGCGCTGAGTTCTGTGCCTACGAGGCGCACGAACAGGAGGATTCCAATCAGCACGGCACCACACGCGATGGCATCCCGCAAGACCTGATCGGGCCAGAAACAGGCATCCCCACGCCTCGGCTTGTGGGTGCCATCTTTCTCCAGAGGGATGCGGCGGGCATGAAGGTAGAGCAGGCGCACCGCACACAACCCCGCAAGCGTTCCGGGGATCAGCCCCACCAGTGGCTTGGCACCCACGGGGAAGGAATCCCAGTTGAGCACGACCATCACGAGTGCAAAGGCCATGACAAGGAAACACACCCACCAGAACTGACGGATAGAAGCAGCCGTTCTGGGTGCGGCCGGGGTGATCCCGTGCTTTCGGAAAAGATAAATGTGCAGAACGATAAGGCCGATCAACAGCGCCGGCAGGACGCCGGCGTGCAGGGCAAAAAAGCGCGTCAGGGTGTGGTGCCCCGCCTCGTTACCACCAATCAAAAGCTGCTTGGCTTGGTCTCCAATGAGGGGCGTATTACCCACGATGTTAGCCGCCACCTCGGTGGCCCAGTAGCCCTTCTGGTCCCATGGAAGCAAATAGCCGGTAAGACCCAGGCCCATTGTCACCCCGAGGAGCGCCAGTCCAAACCAGAAATTGAATTCTCGGGGCGCCTGGTAGGCCCCGTCAACCAGCACCTGGACGAGGTGAAGGATCAGCAGTACGATCATGAACTGCGACGTCCAGTGGTGAATACCGCGTAGCCATTCTCCCCCTGGCACATTCTCCTGAAGATAATGGACACTTTCCCACGCCGAGTTCGCGCTCGGGCTGTAGAACATCCATAGCATGATCCCGGTGATGAACTGCACCAGGATTGCAAAGGTCAGACAACTACCCCACACGTATCGCCAGCGCGCGCCTCCGGGGATGTTCTCAAAAAGGGCCTCCCTTGTGATTCGCCGGATGCCAGTGCGGTCGTCAATCCAGTCTAGCACTGCTTTCATGAACATTGAGAGCTGACGATTCTGCCGTGATCAGGAAAGAGGCTTCTTTTCCCTGATTCCTGCCTTGAACTTCCGGAAGCGGACCCACACTTCCCCACCTGCCATCTTTTCCTTGTCGACCTCAAGGGTATCGAGGCCGCGCTTGGCAGGGCTTCCCGCACTGGCAATCTCACCACCCAGCGCAAACGCACTCTCGTGGCACGGGCAGTAATAGTGTTCCTCGAACTGGACTCCTTTGATTTCTCCTTCCCGGCGATACTCGACCGCACAACCCGCATGCGGACAACTCGCGCTGAAGGCAACAACATCCTTGTCCCCTACCCGTTGAAGATAGACGAGGCCCAGTGGAAGATCCTTGTAGGTCGTCCACGCATCCACCTTGTCCGCGATGACCTTGAAGGCCTGCGGAGCTCCTCCCACCTCCAAGCTGTCCAGAGTAGTGAGTCGTGCCAGGACCCCTCCTGATTTACCCGTGAAGAGTGGACTGGCCACTACCCGCAGGCCCACCGCCGCCGGCACGGCCACGATGGCAGTCCCAAGCGCGATGCTGAAAAACTCTCGCCTCGGGGAATCATCTTGCGAGACCGGGACCGAACGAGGAGTGGCCTGCTTACCCTGATGCCCATCCCCACCTGTTCCTCCGCAGGATTCCCTCGTGCGAAGGATTTCCGCCATCGGGATATCGGGAATATCACCGTCTGGATCATTTTCGGACATAAGTCGCTGACACTGCTACAACAGCAAAGCTATACCGAAAACAGTTCCAGCTCAAGAGATCAGCGTCTTATCGTTTCCAAATCTCAAATCCTCCATCCCTTCCGCGGGCTGCTCCTGATGAATTGATCTGCCTTGGTGTGCCCTCTGGCTTTCATTTTCTGGGCGTCCCAGTCGATCTTCTGACCACAACGCAGGGCTACATTCCCGAGAAGCACCATTTCGGTCAGGGGCACAGAGTACTCGAAATTTGACAGGCAGGGTGGACCTCCTTTGCAGGCCATGATCCATTCCCGGTATGGGTTGTCTCCCACCCGTGGCAATACAGGGTCGGGGTCTGCATAACGCAGTTCCTTTCCTTCGGCCAGCACGCGGAAGCCATTTGGATTCCATTCCCGGAAAGCTATCGTTCCCTTTGAGCCGACAATCAGGCTCCCATTCCTCGGAAGGCTCTTTTCCCCGATGATATCCGGGCTAGGCTTCTTTCCCCCGTCATACCAGGTGAGCCCTACCGGTGGCTTCGCTCCCCTTGCCGGAAACTCGTAGCGGATCACGCTCCACTTCGGTGCCGTATCCGGGTGAATTCCAGCCACCTCAGCCATCACACTCGTTGGCGCTCCAAGATCGAGGGCCCAGAAAGCCGCATCCATGTTGTGACAACCCATGTCTCCGAGGGCACCCGTGCCGAAGTCCCAGAATCCACGCCATTTGAACGGGTGATAGCCGTCGTGATACGGGCGTTCCGGGGCAGGACCAAGCCAGAGGTCCCAGTCGAGATACTTGGGCACCGGCTTCGAGCCCTTCGGACGGTCCATTCCCTGTGGCCAGATCGGCCGGTCAGTCCAGACGTGGGCCTCTCGAACCTCGCCAATTATCCCGGACCGGACAACTTCCACCAGCTTGCGCGTGCTGTCGAAGGCGTGTCCCTGGTTGCCCATCTGGGTAATGACCTTCTTCTCACGCGACAGCTTCAGCATCTCACGTGCCTGCCAGACCGTGTGTGCAAGTGGTTTCTGCACGTAGACATGCAGGCCCAGTTCCATCGCCAGCATGCTGGCAGCAAAATGATGATGATCCGGCGTGCTTACCGTCACCGCGTCCAGCCGGCCACCCATCTTCTCAAGCATGACCCGGTAGTCACTGAAGGTCTCAGCCTTCGGGAAGCGACCCTTCCGCGCACGCAGGGTCCGCTCATCCACATCACACAGCGCTACGATGTTTTCACTCATCACACCTTCGCTGTCGGCCGTTCCCTTACCCCCTGCTCCAATCACACCGATATTCAACTTTTCATTCGGTGACACCCCGCGCCCGAGGAGTGAACCACTGGGCAGGATCAGGGGCCCGGCTGCTGCGGCCGACCTGTTAATAAAACGACGGCGAGAAAAATTATCACTCATTACCCAATTCGACTAACTGTCCGCAAGAAGGTCAAGCGCTGGGGATCCTTCTCTCTCATCGGTTCTCACCAGTCCGGTTTTCATCTGCCTCGCTTGGACGAGTCCTGCCCCTCCGCCGGAGCCCCGGCTATCCTGCCTACTACAGCCACGGCTGCTTAGGTCCCAGGCCAGCACTCCTGCCTGCGTCCTTCGACAGCACGAGGGAATTATCGCACGGACCTACCGGGATAGCTTTTTGACGCCCTCCGTGTCCATCCTCGCCTCGAGGCCTTTCAGACCTCCCAGGACGTAATCGTCCCGCGATTCCCGCGCGAGCGCCGCCATTGCGCAACCATGCCTCAGCGCCTCTTCATCATTTCCTCCCAGCAGAGCGTGGACGACTCCGGCGGCGAAGGCATCACCAGCACCTATCGGACTCACGACCTCACCCTGAAAGGCCCCGCTACGGTGGAAGCTATCTCCGAGCAGGCCGGACGCCCCCTTCCCGCCCTGGGTAAGCACAACGTTGGTGATCCCAAACCGATCCTGTAACCACGCGAGGTCATCACGCGGTTCGCCTCCGCGCTCCCAGATGATCGCCAAGTCCCCGGCCCCCACAAAGAGAAGGTCAACCCCTTCGATGATTTTAGAAAGCACCTCCCGCGCCCGCGCAGGCTCCCAGAGTTTAGCACGATAATTGACATCGAAGGAAACCCGAACCCCGGCTTTTCGAGCCAGACGCACGGTCTCGAACACGGTATCCCGACAGTCTTCCGAAAGCGCCGGTGTAATCCCAGTGGCATGGAAAAAGGTAGTGTCCAAGAGGTCTTCCATTACAATTTCTTCGGTCTTGAGAGAATCAATTGCAGCGCCTGTCCGATCATAAATCACATTCGTGTGGTTATTTCCCAGCCCAGCTTCCACCCACATCTGTTCCTGACGCCCGCTCTCAGTCCACAGGACGGAGGACACGTCCACCCCGTGCGAACGGATCTCTGAGACCACCCGTTCACTCAGCCCGTTGCGGGCTATCTTGCTATGCCAGGACACCCTCGTCCCAAGACGCGCCAATGCGATCGCACAGTTGGACTCCGCTCCGGCAATTCCGAGGCGCATCCGCTGGCTTGAGAGGAGAGATGCCCCGGGTTCCGTGGAAAGGCTCAACATAGTCGAGCCCAGGGTGGTCAGGTCCCATGATTTCATGACATTGCAGGACCTACCCTAACCGAGTTGTCAATCGCTGTTCTCCTGGTGGAAACCCATCCCCCCTCGGATGTCGAAGCTGTGAGGCTGCTAGACTTGGCCAGGCTACCTCCAGCGAGTACTTGAGTCCCCGCCCGTTTTTTGACAGCGCCCTGGAAGATTAAACGGTCTGCCGCAACGCTAGGAATGAGGAGGATCCACCCGCTCACTGGCAGCCGGAGCCACCACCGGGGCCTTCCCGTCGGGATTTTTTTCAACGTCAGCAGCGAGAGGCATGGTCGCAATACCCGCCGCAGCCGCTCCCGCAAGAAGCTGCTTCCGCTTGTTCGAATGTCCGAAGCGCTCGCGTCGAATTACAAGGGAGTTTTTGTCGTGAATCCGATAGACCACATTGCGGACCTCGTCGTCCCGGAAAAACTCCCCACCTACCTTGTGAATGCGATACCAGAGATGGTAGTCGTCTGCTCCAAGGCCCACAGCCCTCTCCTGATAGTTTCCAGCCTTTCGCGCAATCTTCGTGCGCAGGGTCACCGAGGAGTGCGGAAGCATGTTGTCGTCCGAATTTCCCGTGAACATGGTATCCAAAGGCTTGTTCGGCCAATGCAGGCGGGGCGAAATCTCTCCTCCTTCCAGCGTATTGAGGAGGCAGCCATAAACATCGACCCCCTTCTGGTCCAGGGTCCTGACGGCCCGCTCAAGATAGGTCGGCAGGAGCTGATCATCATAGTCAAGAGGCTTGTAGAATTCGGTCTCGCAATGCTCGAGCGCTTGCCGATGCAGCCAACTGCAATGCTCAATGTCGGCCTCGAGCCCCGTGCAGATGAGGGGGAGGTCATAGCGGGCGGCCAGCTGCTCGCCGAGCGACCAGGGACCATCGACAAGAAGGACCGTCCTGAACCTGCGATAGGTCTGCGCCGCGATGCTGTTGATTGCATCGTCGAGATAGGAAGGATCAACGCCATCGTGTATGCGTACCCCAAAGGTCACTCGTGCGTCGTCGTGCTGCAACCCGGTGTGGGTAAGCTTGGCCAGCGCAGGCCGGTAAGCCCGCGCATAATTAGAACCGAGAGAAAGAGAATCTACCGAACCAAGGCACTTGACCGGGTCGAGCTTGGCTGCTTTCAGGATCGCACGATGGGCATTCCTCGCCAGTTTCCTGGGATTATCGTCCCAGTCGATGAGGAAGCCATTGTGACCATTCCTGACAAAGTCTGCGATTCCGCAAGTCTTGGTTACGACCACGGGAATCCCGCAGCTCAAGGCTTCGGCAGCCGTCAGAAGAAACCCCTCCTTCCTGCTGTTGCCGAGGAGAACGTGACAGCCCTCAAGGCGATGGCGATAGCTCAGGGCATTGAAATCGAGAGGGCGAAGGTCAAGGCGATCCGCCACCCCGAGCTTCGCTGCAAGCTTGGTAACCGCTTCCATGGCCTCACCCTGAACCCGCAGAGTGTAATCCAGGCCGGCGGTTTCCGCCCCTGTCCACGCGCGAACCACCAACCGGGGATTCTCGGCAAGAAGATAGGGAAGGGTCATCAGGCCCTTATCCTCCAGCGGGCGACCCATCCACCCCACCACGATTCGTCCCTGTGGGTCGTAGGCCCCTTTCGCCATGCAGAACTCCGTAACCGGCGGAGGCACAACTCCACCGTCGATGTGACCATTCTCACGGATCCAATCCGCATATCGATCCATGACCTTCCTGGACACGCCAGCCACGGTCATTCCCCGACGACCCGCATAAGCCTTGCTGAAATAACGCCAGCCGGCATCATCCCACGAGTGCAAGACCAGCGAAGTGGGACGCTCCGGCAGCCCCTCGAGGTTTCCATAACTCAGGAACCATGCACTAGGATCGTTAGGGGCGACCCTCGTAATCTCGCCGCAGCTGAAGCCATTTTTCACAGCCTGGTCAAGTAGTGGCGTGTCGTCCGACTGGCAGTAGAGCGTAGTGCGTTCCCGCACCCATTCGGGAAGAGTCTCAATATAGCGCAGGACTGCGGTCTGGGCTCCACCCAGGGCCATGTTATGACTTACGAAGCAGGGCGAGATCTGAGGAAGAAAAGTGTGCGACATGGTTCGGCTCAGTGGAATGTAAGGATGTCGAAAGTTTACCGGAGCGCACGGTCGCTGGCAACACTCGCGCGGCGGACCCATACACAGCTAAGACGAAAATTCAGTGCAAAATATTCAATTCAGCCAAAAATGCCGGTTTTTTTCTGATAGATTCCCCGGATGATTTCCCTGTCTTGGGAGGGTCAACAGTCAAATAACCAATGGATTAAATTGATCCGCTTAAACCGTAAGCACGTTCGGGGGACGACAATGCAGCCCGGGCAGGGTAAACTCTCCGCAGAACTAAGCAGCCAGAGATGAGCTTCCATCCCCTCCCCCTTCTTTCATTCGTCGCGCTCGCGGCGACTGGGGGAATTTCTTTCGGGGAGCAAGACAGGCACTGGGCCTTCGAGAAGCTAGTCAAGCCGGTCGCTCCCCAGCCCGGTGATATCTCGTGGGTCCGCAACGAGGTTGATTACTTCGTTCTCAGCGCCCTCGGAACGGCTGGAATTACACCTAATCCCCGGGCAGATCCTCTCACCCTCGCACGCCGTCTCACCCTCGACCTGACAGGACTGCCGCCTACCGTCACTGAATTGGACACTTTCGAAACCGCAGTTGATTTCCACGGAGTCGATCAGGCCTACCTCCAACTCGTCGATCGCCTCCTGGCCTCTCCGCATTATGGCGAGCGTTGGGGACGCCACTGGCTGGACGTAGCCCGCTACGTGCAAGGCAAAACCAAAGTGGCTGCTGTTGACCGCATCGACATGGCCGAGCCCTACCGCGACTACGTCATCCGCGCCCTGAACGTCGACAAGCCATACGACCAGTTCGTCACCGAGCAACTCGCCGGCGACCTTATTCTCGAGGATCTTGCCGGCTTATCCGCTCCCCACCGCAAGCAGGCCTACTTCGATCGGCTTGCCGCACCCGGCTTTCTGTCTATCGGCCCGTGGTTCGCCGATTGCGCAGACCCCAATTCGCTCCGAATGGATATCATCGACGAGCAAATAGCTACCACCACTCAGGCCTTCCTGGGCCTGAACTTCGGATGCGCTCGCTGCCATGACCATTTCTTCGATCCTATTCCGACCCGGGACTACTATGCGTTGGCCGGAATTTTTGGTAGCACCCGGATCCTGAAGAAAAACAGCAGCAACTGGCGGGACGGTCGCTACCGGCTCACCAGAGAGCATGCCAGTGCAGAAGAGGTTGCTTCCCACGAGGGCATCCGCAGGACGGTTGAGGGGCTTCGCGCGGCTCGCTGGCAGACCCTCACGAAGTATCATGGAGACCTTCTTTCACGGGTCGGCCCCAGGATCGACGACTACCGCCGGGCGATTTCTGCGCTACCCTCCATGCCGGCTGTAGAGCTGGAGGCCGAGGCCTATAATGGACAAAACAACGTGCGGCGGGTAGATTTCGACGGAGGTACTGCGGTAGAGACTCAGCGAGAGAGGCTCCAGTGGGTAGGTTGGCGCGCAGTTCTTCCCGAAGCCGGGACCTACACCATGTTACTCCGCTGTGCTGCCCCTGAATCCTATCAGGTCGAACTGAAAATAGACGGCAAGTCGGTCGCGACGGACGTTTCCCTCCCTCCTACCGGTGGCTGGCAATCCTCCCACATGCGCTGGATCAGCCTCGGTCACCATCTCTTTCGTAAGGGGTCCAACGATGTCCGCCTGTGGGCCCAGGACCATTCCTACCTTCCCCGAATCGACAAGGTCCGCTTCGTGCGTACTCCCCCGAAGCGCGGGAGTTGGCTTAATGCTGCCTGCAACGCACACCAACTCGACAAGCACACACTCTCTCAACTTCAATTCGTTCCTCACGCCTGGCCGCCCACCATTGCGGACACCGAGCGCTTCACCCAACCAACAGGCCTCGTCCGGTTGGATGCTGAGATTAACCAGCTCGTGGAAAAAAATCCTCCTCTGCCCCGGATGCTGGCCGTAGAGGATCAGGGACAGATGACCGACGAGCCCATTCACCTGAGCGGAGACGTCTACAATGTCGAAAAGGAGCCGGTCCCCCGTGGTCTTCCCACCCTTGCCCGGCACCTATTCAAGAGCCCCTCCATCCCGAAGGGTGCCAGTGGGAGAATCCAGCTCGCGAAATGGATTGTCGATCCGAGGAACCCTCTCACTGCTCGTGTCATTGCGAATCGTCTCTGGCAAGGTCACTTCGGCAGCGGAATCGTCGCCACCCCGGGCGACTTCGGACTTCAGGGTGCAGCTCCTACCAACCAGAAGCTCCTTGATCACCTCGCTGTCCGCCTGATCGAAAACGGCTGGTCCCTCAAGGCCCTCCATCGGCACATCGTCACCTCAGCGACCTACCAGCAAAGCAGCGCCCGCTCCCCGCATAATGACCGGGTAGACCCCGGCAACAAGCTCCTCTGGCGTTATCCTCGGCGTCGGCTGGAAGCGGAGGCGCTCTATGACTCGATGCTGGCCCTCTCCGGCAAGGTCCCGCGCCAACCGGGTGGGCAGCCGCTGGACAGCAGTAAATCCAAGGACCGCGCGATGTATATCCTGACCTCGGGACGCTCTCCGCTCGGGATGGGAATCGAGATCCGCAAGATGCTTCACCTTTTTGGTTACGACCCCTCCGGAGTTCCCGTTCATCAGCGCGACCACTCCGTCAGTGCTGCTCAATCGCTTTTCTGGCTCAACAACAAACTTCCCCGCTACTACGCAGACCGCCTGGCCGGAAAACTGCTCTCCCTCGCAGATCTCAACGACGAGCAGAGAATCACCGTCGCTTTCCGGATGGTTCTGGGCCATCCCCCCGGTCCGGAGCTCATGGAAAAGAGCTTCACTTACCTCGACCACTGCCGGATCGTCCAGGACCTTAGCGAATCCGATGCGTGGGCTCGCTTCTGCCTCGGCCTCTCCTCCTCCGACAGTTTCTCCTACCTCGAATGAGCAACAGCCGTCATCGCAGGGCGGACACTGTTTCCGCCGCCGGACAACCCTCCAGCCCGGTTGAGGAAACTCCTGCCCTGCTCTCCTCCCGCCGCGGATTCATGGGCCTGAGTGGCCTGGCCCTCGCCAGCATGCTGGCCGAGAAATCACCTGCGGCTACCGGGGCCCACTTCTCGCCCCGGGCCCGGAGAATGATTTTCATCCTGCTGGATGGCGGGCTCTCGCAGGTAGATTCCTACGACTACAAACCGCGCCTTCAGCTGGAACACGGCAAACCGCTTCCGGACTCCATAAGCTCCCCCAAGTTCACCTTTGCCCAGCGAGGCCACATCATCGGCTCTCCCTTCCAGTGGAAGCAATGGGGTGAAAGCGGCTGGTGGGCCAGCGACCTGTTCCCCAAGGTCAACGCGGGTTGGATCGACAAACTATGCTTTCTGCACTCACTGCACCACGAGAACGAGGATCACATTACAGCCATGTCGATGCTCAATACGGGCGTGCCTCGAGAGGTGCGCCCTGCTCTGGGTAGCTGGCTTACCTACGGCCTCGGATCCGATAACGGAAACCTCCCGGGCTATATTGATCTCACCCCCAAGGACGGGCGAACCTTCCCTACCGGTTTCCTGCCAGCATCCTATTCCGGAGCTCCCATCCTGCGACCCTCCCGGCAGCGCGAAAACCTCAGGTGGGACAACCTGGCCGCCGGGTTCGAAGCACAGCGCGAACATCTCGACTTCATCCGAGCCATCAACGCGGAAGGTGATCCCCTACTCACGGAACTCCGCAACCGCGAACTTGCCTTCCGCATGCAAAGCGTTGCTCCCGGAATCATGGACCTCGGCAAGGAGTCTCAGTCAACGCGCGATCTCTACGGGATCGGGGAGAGCCATACCGACGAGTTCGGCCGCACCCTCCTGCTCGCCCGGCGCTTCGCGGAAGCGGGCGTTCGTTTCGTCACCGCCACCCATTCGACCTCACGCTACGGAAACCTCTGGGATCAGCATGCGGGTCTAGAAAAGGGCCATCGTGGGAATGCCCATGCGGTGGATCAGCCCATTTCGGCCCTCCTTCACGACCTCGAGGCGCGGGGCCTTCTGGAGGACACCCTCGTCCTGTGCGGCAGTGAATTCGGCCGCACGCCCAGCCGCGAACTTTTTGATGGCCAGATGGGACGCAGCGACGACGGCCGCGATCACAATCCACACGGATTCACAATGTGGATGTGCGGAGCTGGAACCCGGGCCGGCTACCACCACGGAGCGACAGATGACTACGGCTACCACGCAGTAAGTGACAAGGTCTCCATCCACGCCCTCCACGCCACCATCCTCCATCTCCTCGGCATCGACCACAAGCGCCTCACCTTTCACCACTCCGGGCGCGACTACCGCCTCACCGACGTCCATGGCAGGGTAGTCCAGGAAATTATAGCCTGATTTCACCGCCGTTACTGGCCGCCCAAGTCCGGCAAGGCGAGGTGGACGAGCTCATGTTCGCCCGGGAGTCTCGCACCTCAGCCCACGTCCACGGCCGGCCTTGGCGGGAATAGGAATCCGAGGATTACCCGTAAGCTCTAATCATGAGACCGCATGCAGCGTGCCAGCGGAACACAGCAGGAGCAGCCACAATCCCCGTGGCATAAACCAATCTGAGAAACGTTACCGAAAAGACAACGGCCAGCGGCAGCCGGTGGACCTCCGCTTCCTTCCTGCCAGACCTCCCTTTACTTCACCGGCTTCAGCACGATCCGCCTGATATCCATGATCCCCCGGGCCTTGCTAAGGACCTTCACGGTCAACTTATGAGGACCAGCTTTTTCAAAGGTGACTTCTCCGAGGGAAACATCATCCCAGTTCTGATATCCCCCGGTATCCTTGACGGTGAACTCGAGGGCAGTGCCTGCCGTCTCCAGCACGGCCCTGCTTCCCCCTGCTCCGCGGCCGCACCCCTGGGTCACCACGACCTCGTACTTTCCCGCGCTTGCCACGGTGTAATCCCACACCGGGTAATCGTTCGGATTCCCCCAGAATCCGATGCATAGCTTTTTTGGATTCGGCTCGTAACGCAGCATTACTCCGGAGATCCGGCAGTTCCGGGCATCCAGCTCGATGGGGTTGCCCGCCTGCTGCACCACGGCCTTGCCCTCGCACGCTGGCACCAGCCTCAAAGCCCTCACTCCCGGGGAAGCCCCTTCCAATTCAATGACGCAGGATCCGGCTTTCTTCAGATAGAAACTCCCCAGGTATCCTCCAGAAGGAAGTGTCTCGGACCCGCGTGCTTGCAAATCAGAAGAAGCGAGACGTCCCTTGATAGGTCCCTGACCGTTAAGCGTGGCCTTCGGGTGGCGATCGGAACTACCCTCAAACATGAGGTCATACATTCCCCATCGGGTCGCACGGAAACTAACCGAAATCTGGTCCGCTGAAGTTTTAAAGTCCTTCCTCGGAATCATGACCTCCCCGTTTTTCTCGAAAGTCGGAACCGCTTCTACTTCGGGAGGCAGAAGAAAAAAAACAAGGCCGGCAGAAAGTAAGATTCGGTTCGAGAGATGCATGGAGCCAGTCTTTCCGGGGAGCCCGTCCTTGCAATCTCCTAATGCGGCCCCGCAAATGGTGCCCCTCAGGCCTTCGAGAACGGCAGGGCCCCGCTGGGGCAGACCGACGGGTCCTGTGATTCCCGACTGCCCGGTCCTGCCTCCAGACCAGCCCTATGGCAGACTGACCCGCGGAAGCTCCCGGGAACGCACAATCTCGCTCCCTTCAAAAATCCGCCAGATCATCGTGCCCAGCGCCTTCTTGGTCACGAAGCCGGCTCCCTGCCCTAAAATTATTAGGGCCAAGCCAGAAGCTACCCTCTTCCTCGATGACCCGTGGCCCGGAGCCTTGGCCGGGCAGCGAGACCCCTGCTGCAGGCAATCCTCCCGAGCCACCGATGACCCGGCATCACCCCAATCCTGTATCCACGCAACACCGAACAGCGCATAATCCGTCGGAGACAGCAGTGCCCGTCCGATGAAAGGTCATGCCGGTCACCTGCAGTCCCGGCATGCCGTCCTTCCCTTCCTCGAGCCCAAGCAAAGGGGTTCTCGCTTTCCCCGGGGGTTCTCCGTGTCCTAGCATCTGTTGATGAAGTTCCTGAATACCCTTTTTGCTCTGGCTCTTATTCCAATTCCCGCGTGGGCCGAGAAGAGCCCCCGTAACCTCCGCCTGGGCCTGATCGGACTTGATACCTCTCACGTGATTGCATTTACCTCACGCTTTAACGAGCCAGGTAATCCCAACCATGTCCCCGGGGCAACCGTAGTAGCCGCCTTCAAGGGCGGAAGCCCTGATATTCCCTCCAGTATCGACCGCGTACCCGGATACACGAAGACCCTTCGGGAGAAATATGGCGTGAAGATCTACGCTGACATTGCCCGGATGTGCGAGCACGTCGATGCCATTCTGCTGACCAGCCTCGACGGCCGCCCTCATCTTGCACAAGCCCGGCCTGTCATCGCTTCGGGTAAACCGCTCTTTATCGACAAGCCGTTGGCGGGATCCGTAAAAGATGCGGTCCAGATCTTCCAGCTTGCTCACCGGGCTGAGGTTCCTTGCTTCAGCAGTTCCTCCCTGCGCTGGTATCCGGGAGTTGTTGAGGTTGCCACTGCCGATCTTGGAGAACTCCGCTCCGCGATTTCCTATGGACCCGCTCCTGCCGAACCGCATCACCCCAGCCTCTTCTGGTATGGCATACACCCCACCGAATCCCTCTTTACCGTCCTCGGAGAAGGATGCCAAAGCGTCGTCGCTACCGAGACCGAAAACACCATCGTGGTGACCGGCAAGTGGAGCAATGGGCGAATAGGAACATTGCATGGCATTCGCCGCGGAAAGGCTGCCTACAAAATCACGGCCTTCGGGACCAATGGAATCGTGGAGCAGAGGTCCGGAGGAGACTACACCCCCATGTTGCGGGAAATTATCCGCTTCTTCCGGACCGGCACGCCACCGGTAAGCCCCCAGCTCACCCTCGAAATCTATGCCTTCATGGAGGCTGCTGAGGAAAGTATCCGGCAGGGAGGAACCCCAATCTCGATCCCGGCCTATCTTGAGAAAAACGGGTGGAAGCAATGAACAGGACACCACGACCCGCCCGCGACCCAAGGCCCCTCCTGCTCAGTCCTTCTCCACCTCGCAACCAGGCATCAACTCACGCAGCCTCCGCAATCCCTCCGGCGTCACCCTCGAGCCGCCAAGGTAGAGCTGCTTCAGAGCGGTAAGCTTTCCAAGGGCTGGAATTGCTCCATCTCCGACAACGGTCCGGTTCAACCAGAGCTTTTCGAGGCTTTTCAATCCGGCCAGATGGGAGATCCCCAAATCCGTAACCGCGGTATCATCGAGGCCCAGTTGTCGCACCTGCCTGAGCTTCCCCAGGTGCGACATGGCGGGGTCCCCCACGGCGGAATTGGCAAAGATGAGCTTGGAAAGAAGGGGAAGCCCTTCGAGATGACCCAGACCCGGACCTTTAATGTGAAGTCCGTTAAGCCAGAGCGTTTCAAGGCTTTTCAAGCCACGCAGGTGCTCCAGAGCGCCATCATCCATTTTTGTGAAGTCCAACCCGAGATGCTTTAGGCTGGTCAGGGGAGCGACATGCACCGCCGCCTCGTTCCCAAGTTGCAAACCCTGCAGGGAAAGGTATTCGATCCCCTGCGCGTTCGGCAGCTCTGCCATGCCAACCAGCGTGATCCGAGTCTTGCCCAGGTAAAGTTTTTCGAGGGACGGGAGGCGAGAGAGCACCCCCATTACCGCATCCCCCACCTCCGTCTCACTCACGTTGAGGACCTTGAGCTCCGGGAAGCGCTGGAGATGCAGCAGATCCCTGTCCTCGCCCTCCCATTCCTCTCCGATCCGCACCCGCGAAATATCCTGGGAATTCTCGCTGACTGCCAATCCCCTCCTCGTAAGATAACGAGCCGACCTGTTCCGCCCTCCGTCGACAATTTCGTTCATTATGCCCACCGCTCCAACCCTCCCACCCTCAACAGCCGATTCGAGGGCAACCAGCGTGGCCTTGACGAGCGCTGAATCAAAGGTGTCCCAATATTTGGTCAGGATCTTAAGACCTCGGGCTGAGCGTTCCGGATCTTCTCCCAGGGCCGCTTCGAGAACATGGGGAAGCGCAGGAATGCCTGCCGCCATCAGCTTCTCCGTGGCATTCTCCCGGACTGCAAATTTTTCGTCGGCGAGCTGGCCCACCAGCATCTCCAGCCCCCTCGCAGGACTTCTCGTTGCTTCGGGCTCGCCGGCCCCGGCCTCGAGACCGAGTCCACCCACCAGGAACCACGCGGTGAGACAGAACGCCAGAGCCAGTTTCATGAGATCAGGATGAATCTCTGTTTATACCAACTCTCCAAAACCACGTCGCTCCAAATCCGGGAAATCCGTGTGCCACGCCTGCCCGCTGCCGGACAGAGACGAATGGGGGGTGCCCGGTCTGCCCCGCTTGACCGTTCCCCCAAGGTGGGACTGCACGCCTCATGCTATCTCCTTGAAAAATACTGGCTGGTCAGCGGATACTTCCCTCACCTGATTAATGTATAAGACGAATCTCCTCCTGATAAACCTCATTGCCCTCGCCACCGCGCCCCTCGCCCTGGCCCAGTTTTTTAATGACTACGACCTCGAACCACATGGCTACTTCAGCAGAGAGGTCAAAGACCCCACGACGGTCCTCATGAAACGCGTGGAGCGGGGGGAAGTGCTCATCAATGAAAACGCTGGAAAACCCCTGGTCGAACGTCTCCTGAAAGAGCTTGCACTCCATAAGGAAAGTCAGGTCCTCGTCTTTTCCAAGACCAGCCTGCAGCGCCGGGGAGTCTCCCACAGTAATCCCCGGGCCATTTACTTCAACGAGTCTGTCTACCTCGGCTGGATGCCAGACGGCCGCATTGAAATCGCCAGCTTCGACCCGGAGCTCGGGCCGATCTTCTACTTCCAGCGCAGACTGAATGACGAGCACTCCCCGCTTCTCACTCGCACGCGCTCCTGTCTCGGCTGCCACGCCGGGGACGCAACCAACTTTCTTCCCGGGTCGCTCGGCCGCTCAGTCTACCCCGATCAGACCGGGCGTTCCCTCCTCAGCCTCGATGAATACAGGCGCTCCGGACACCACATTCCCCTCACCGACCGCTACGGAGGATGGTTCGTAAGTGGACAACATGGGTCCATGCGCCACATGGGTAATGCCATCGCCACCCGGGAAGGCGACAGGATTACCATAGACCGCGAACGATTCGCTAACCTTGAGAAGCTGGACCAGTTTTTTTCGACTGATGCCTACCCGGCACCAGGAAGCGACATTGCCGCCCTGCTCGTCTTTGACCACCAGGTTACCATGCACCACCGCCTCGTGGAGGCCTCCTATCGCGCACGGCAGTCTCTCTTTGACAGCAAGCTTGATCCAGAGGAAACCGATGTAGGCAAGCTGGCCAAGGGGCGCAGCCATGAGGAGTTCCTTGAGGGACGCGATAAGGTCGTCGATTACATGCTCTTCCGTGGAGAGGTCGCCATCCCGAAGGTTTCCGCTGATCCTGGTTTTCGGCGAGCCTTTACCGCCAACCGCCTTTCCGACCGGAAGAGACGCTCACTCAAGGACCTCCGGCTGGATGGCAGGATCTTTGAGACTCGCTGCAGCTATATGATCTATTCACCCTCCTTCGCAGAGCTTCCTCCCATGATGAAGGGCGCGATCTACAAGCGACTGCACGAGATTCTCTCCTCCGCACAGCCCATTGAGGGCTACGAGTATCTGGAGCCGGACGAGAAGCAACGCATCCTAGAGATCCTTGGTGACACCAAGGACGACCTTCCGCCCAACTGGGTCTCCTAGGCTACCGGGGATCGGTCACTCCAGGAGGAAACCACACCCGGACAGCACCCCTCGCTTTCTGGCGAGGGAAGCTCTGCCGGAGTGTGGCGCTTGGTTTCACCGAATCCAAATCCTTCAAAGGTCACCACCTCCTCCCCACGCAACCGGAGCCTGTTTCGGCAGGACCATCCGGCAGCAGGATACCACCAACGTGTGGCATCCATGCTTCGTGCTATTTTATCTGGGCCGTGATAGCAGTCTGAAAAAGGCAGGACATGAAAATTCCCTCCACTCTCGCACTCGTCCTCTTCCTCCTCGTCACCCACCTCCCCGGCGAAGACCACGACACGGCGAAAAAATACCCGGTGCCACGCTACCAGGTACCTGCCCTCATGATGGTCACCTGGGCAGAGTGGCCCAAGGACCCGGACCAGCAGGACGTGATGGCCCAATTCATCAAGTCTAATGGATTCAACGCGGTGGAATGTGAGGTCAACCTTCTCGAAATGTGCCGGCGAAACGGTCTCTACGCACGCCTCGGTGCTGGAGACCTCAACGAACTCCACCGGCATGCCACAAAGCTCAAGGACGACAAGAACGTATTCGGCTACTTCGTTTCCGACCGGCGCCGTAAGAGCTCCTTCCCTGCGTTCGCGAACATCGCCAAGGGCTTTGCGCAAGCCGACCCCAATCATCCTACTATCTTTATCAACCGGGCGCTCTGGGGAGAGTACCATGAGTTTGTCACCACGGTGAATCCGATGATCCTCGACTTTTACCATTATCACTGGGATGGCCGCCGTCATCCCGAGCGGCGCTTCATCTATCTCCGCTCCATCTGTGAGCTGGCTGCGGAAAACGGCATTCCCGCCATGCGTTGCGTGGGAGCCGGCGTCTCGCTGCCCCAGCTGCGCCACACCATCTACACCAGTCTAGCATACGGGGTGAAGGCCTTTCACTTCTGGCCCCCGTGGATGTTCAGCTATGAGAAGAAGGGCGACCAGGACGTGCTGGTGGACGGGAAGATCATCCCACGTGTGAATCTGCCCCCGCTTGCCGAGGTCGCGAAGGACGTCCAGCCCCTCGGCCCCACCCTCGTTGGACTAAGGTCCACCGGGGTTTACCATACAAAGCCCTTCCATCCACAGGCTCCCGGGGCGGCCGATTTTCCCGAGGACCACTGGATCCAGGCCTCCGGGGATCACCTCGTCCTGGGAACCTTCGTTAACAGCGACAAGCAGGTCCACCTTCTGGCCGTGAATGCTGACATAAGCCAGGAGCGAGACACTTCCCTCTCTTTCCGCGGTCCGCTCCAGTCGGTGGAATTTCTTCACCGCCAGAGTGGCTCGTGGAAGGAAGTGTCCCTCGAAGCCGACGGGGACAGGAGAACACTCCCGATAAAGCTGCCCCCGGGAGGAGGTAACCTTTTCCGTCTGACGCAGCCGAAGTAGTAATCAGCGGAAGAGGGCATCCAGCATTTCAAGGAGATTCTTGACGAGAATCTCCGACGCATCCTCCTGCACCTTGCTCGTGCCCAGCCAGGTCTCATAACCACCCAGCTCGTGCTGACGGGGAGTGGGGAGATAGCCATAGCCTCCATTAGCCAGCTCTACCACAAACGTGTCCTTGGCCGGGCTTTTGTCCTTCAACTCAAGGCCGATCTCCACAAGCACTTCGAACGGGAGGGTGCATATCGCAAGATCACCGATTCGAATTGCCTGGATTACCACCCCGGCGGTAGCTGGCTCCTTGGCCAGGGCCACCGTTCGCTCGGCGTAAATGCGCTCCAAGCTTTTGCGCTCGCCAGCCTTGAGCGGTATCGCAGTCAGCTTCTTCGCCCTTTCCAGCGTCTCCGGCGCGATAGCGCGATGCCTGAGGGTAACTTCTCGCTGCTTCATCCCGAGTCCCACCTTGGCGGAGGGCGTTCCGGCGGACCGGATCGCAAGGGTGGCCGCATCCGCGGCCTTGCTTGCCACGACCGTGATCTGCTCGAAAACCGCCCGGCGAGGGCGCGGCTGGCGAAAGTTGATATTGTTGATATCCCCACTCGTCCCATTGGAGAGCATCGCTACGAACTTTGGCGATTTCGTTGCGAGGCGGACCTCCATTAGACGGGAGAATTCACCGAAGTAATCAGCCGATACCTGTAGACCGGTATTCCCGACATAATGTAGGGCGTAGTTTGCAAATACCGCCAGGGGCCGTCCCTCGAGGTCCTCGACGTAAAGGACCGACACTTCCGGGTCAGTGGGCCCGGCTGGCCTCTGAATCAAGCCCCGGGCAGGATTCATCTTCACCTTGTCGTCGCTACTCCCAAAGGGGTTGACCGGCATCTTGCCGTCCTTGAGGAACCAGCGCCGGTTGAACACCTCGCCTGGAAGACTGTGATCGCCCCAGGCTGCACGCGCGCCCTCCTTCGACCGCGCCGCTTGCGCGAGGGAGTCTACAATCCCGTCGAGCAGCTGAGCCTGGTAGGCCCGCTCTTCCGGCGTGTCATGAACTACATTGGGAAATGGGGCGGAGTGGGTGTGGGTTGCGCATACCATGATATTCTCGGCCGGAATCCCGGTTGCCTTCGCAGCCCTGGACCGCGCCGGATCGAGAACATCTCGATGCACCATGCAGCTGTCCACCAGTGCCATTGCGATTGTATTTTCTCCATCATCGAGAACGAGGCTACGCACGTAGAGCGGGTCCCGCGCCGAATCTACAATCACGGGATGAAAGGACCCGCGCAGGTGGAGAGGCCACATTTTCGGAGTAATGTCGACGATGCCTGTGCCTGCTCGGAGCTCCGACCTCGCAGGTGGGCTTACAACAAGGAAAAGGATAGTGCAAAAGATGGCAGATAATCGATTCATGACGATCCAGGGCAACAAGGTCTATTCCAATTACATTATCGGGGACGCAGAAGCGCACGGCAGGGGGCCCCATCTGCCCCCTTGATCTTGAGCGGCAGGCAATTCAAGTCGTAGTCTCCGGGCTCAACCTCCCGGAGCCAGAGCCCCTCGATCACCCAGATTCCCGCGCCCAGCATGACCTGGTGCACCTCAACCACATCCTTTTCGAATCCTCCGATACTGAGGTAGTCCACCCCGACTGTCATGACCCCGGCCCGGGCAAGCACCTTCCCCGCCTCCTCGCTGATGGAGACAAAGTCCCGGTCGAAAACAGGAGCCATATCCCAGCTTTGCGTGGTATTTCGTGTCTTAAAAATGAGACGCTCTCCCGCCTCCAGCGCAAGGCCCTCCAGATCACTGGGCCGGATCTGGTCGTCCACATGTTCCATGCTGATCACACGGCAGGGCCCGATGGTGGCTTCCAGCGGCATTTCATCCATGCCCGCTCCACCCGGCACGAAGTGACACATCGCGTCCATGTGGGTAGCGGTATGTGCACTGATCTCCAACTTTGTCAGGTTGCACGGCATTCCGTCCACACCCAGCTCGAAGTGGCGGTAGATTTTCACCTCCGGATCCCCCTCCCAGTGAACCATCCCGTTTTCAAGGCCCACAGTCACATCAATCCACTTCGAACTCATGACCGGGCGTTGTGTCACAGACATGCCCAGCCTCCGAGCTTTTTCGCAGGGTTGAAGATGGGGTCTGTTCTGCCAATCATTACGCCCATGAAAGTCCTAGCGCGCCTCCTGCTTCCAGCATCATGCCTCCTTGGTCCTGTCTTGGCCGGGCAGAACGGCAATCCTGCCTCACCGTCCAGACCTAACATTCTTTTTGTTCTCGCCGACGACCTAGGCTACGGGGATGTGAGCTGCTACAACGACCAGAGCAAGGTCCGGACCCTCCATCTGGACCGCCTCGCGAAGGAAGGAATGCTCTTCACCGACGCCCACAGCCCTTCCACCGTATGCACACCCACCCGCTACAGTATTCTTACGGGTCGCATGGCCTTCCGCCTCAATTACCGTGGGGTCTTCACCGGGGTGGGCGGGCCCTGCCTCATCGAAAAGGACCGCCTTACCCTCCCAGCCATGTTGCGGAAGCAGGGCTATGCCACTGCCCTCTTCGGAAAATGGCATGTCGGGATGACCTTCTTCGACA
>MDTG01116567.1_pt1 | contig 23652 bp, 7 predicted proteins | sample 811421 | NCBI WGS metagenome assembly MDTG01 (sample SAMN05326645, study PRJNA326480) | marine metagenome | isolation source: seawater | place: Pacific Ocean: South East | collected 2011
ACCTCATCTTTCCGGCCGAGGATCGGCGGATCATTCAGGCTGGGGAATGCCTGGGCCATCGCCTTTCGTTCCCGCGCCGGGCAATTTTCCGGAACTTTTTCGTAAGTGCTTGATATAGATTGATTGAGGCCCCCCATTCGGGGGCGTCACGCCTAACGTTGGCCAATGAGGAGGAGCGGCAGTGAGCCTTAAACGCATGGTTCTGCAAATGGGGCAGGGCACGGACATTCACGGGGCGGACAGCACCAAGGCGGCGGAACGCGCGGTGCGCGACGCCCTTTGGCGGAACTACCTGCAGATCGCCGACGCCCTGGGCCAGCCGCGCGACAACATGGTCATCGAGGTGACGATCGGCGCCCCCCGACCAAATACGATCGACAAAGCGGCCGTTGCCGCCGTGTTTCCCTACGGCCAGATCACGGTGAACTGCCAAGAAGGCGGATTGGAGATTCCGACCCCGGACGGCGACGATTCGACGTTGTTGGCGCATGCCGCCGTTGTCGTCCGCATGAATGTGCCTGACGAAGCCCTGGGAGACGCGACATGAGCGGAAAATTGGACCGCGTTATTCTGGAAACCGGCTCCGGCGTATCGCTGCGCGGCGGCAATTACACGAAAGCCGCCTGCCGCGCCGTCGATGACGCCATTCATCATTCCAGCCTGTCATTCATGCGTGAAATGGGCATGGACCCGGATACCGAAATGGTCGTCGAAGTGACCATCGGCGTCCAGGACCCGTCGGCGGTCGATGTCGAAGCGGTTCAAGCCCTGCTGCCGCACGGCAAAGCGTCGGTTCAGGTGGTGAAAGGCGGCTTGAACGTCCCTTACCCGGAACGTGGATACGAGACGATCATCGCCAGCGCCGCGATTGCGGCCTTCGCCGATCTTTCGAAGTTCAAAAGCGCGTAAGCGCCGCGCGCGAAACGCAGATCACCGATACACGGTTAGTCGCCGGACAGGGCGATTATGATAGCCGATCGGCCGGCAGGCGGGCCTCAAGACACGGACGGGAGGACCTGCGACAGCCACGTTTCGTAGTCGCGGTCGCCGACCTGCGTGGGGTTGGCGATTGCGCTGTTCAGGCGCAGGCCCGCTCTGCCCATGTCCCGTGCCTGTTTGGGCGACAGGCCGAACCGGGCCTTGAACGCGCGCGAAAAGTGAGCCTCGCTTGAGAAGCCCCAATTGAAGGCAATGTCGTAGATATACCGATGCGCCAAGGCGAGTGACGTCAGGTCCTCCGCCGCCCGGCGCAGGCGCCGTTCCTGGATATAGGCGCGGACCCCGCCATGATGTTCAAACAGTCGATAGAGACTGGCGCGGGACAGGCCGATCGCGCCGCAGATCGTCGTGATCGAAAGATCGTTCAAATGCAGATTTCGCTCGATCTCCGCCTTTGCCCGCTGCATCAGGCTTGCGGCGATGGAAGCCGCACCGTTTTCGACGTTCCTGGTGTCGCCGTTCAAGGCACTGGCCATCAGCGCCAGGGTCGGCTCGATCATCATCGTGGCCTCGTCACGGCTCAATGAATTGGCCTTGGTTGCGATCATCCTTAAATGCCCGGCGGCGATGTCGGCCAATGCGGAACCCCGTTTCAGGACGCGTCCTTCCTGGCTGTCCGGGCGCTTCAGGAAGGGGGCGAGCAGGGAACGCGGCACGACCAGGGAGAGGTGTTCGAAGTCGTTCGTCGTGGCCTCGTGCCGTTCCGCCAGATCAATGATCAGAATGTCGCCCGGTTCCGCATCGCCCTGGCGGCTGCCGCTTCGCACGGCTTGTCCTCCGCGCAGATGAGTTTGGATCAGATAGTGATCCAGGCCGTCGTTGGCGGGGCGCAAAGGGCCGCGTTCGAATTTCTGCGCCGCTGTCTCGCAACGACTGAACATGATCTGGTCGTTCAGGAGATAGCTGGTAAGGGAGGCGTTGAAGCCATCCATCCGGGTGCGGGTCGTCGGCGTGATATCGAACAGTGCGGCAATGCTCTCGCGCCAAATATCGAACCGCTGCCCGCCGGGCAGGCGCTTGGTCGAAAAATCGGACTTGTCGATTGCATTCATAACCCGGTCGCCAATACCGCGGCGGCTCGTTCGCAGGACCTGCAATGGCCCCCCATGGCCGCATTATTCCTTGGTCCAAGGGTATCGCCCGGCATGACGGCGGATCAAGGAATTTGAGACGCTCAGTCAAACATCGCTGAAACGATTGAGATACCGTTTATGCGGATGCGACCGAAAGACGAAGCTGGCCGCGCCCCAAGAACGTGGAGCGAAAAAACAAAAATCGCCGACGATCCCCGTTCCGGACTTGCCGAACACCAAGCACATAAAACGCGACGAGAAGAATTTGGGGTTGAACGAGATGAGGTTTTTGGCAGCGGCCATGACGGCCTTTTTGCTTTGCCTGTGGGCGGGTGGTCCCGCCTGGGCCGACGATGATGGGCGATTCCGCATCATCAATATCAAACGCGACATCGATGGAGACAAAGGCCCGCGCACGGTCAACGGCACGATGATGGTCGATAGCCGCACCGGGCGGTCGTGGATCCTGGACGAGGAACGCGGCCGCTGGGTTCCGGTCGGCTTCCGCGCCGCGAAGTTGGGCAACGACGTGACCGTCTTGCCCGGCGCGGCCCAATGACGACCATGCGCAGCGCCATGATGCGCGGTACCCCGAAACGGACCCTGGCGGCGGCTGCGGTTGCGTTTTCCATACTAGGCGGCTGCATGCAGACGCCGGGCCCGGAGACGCCGGTGACGGGGGCAGGGCCAGCGACCCAGACGCAGGAGAAAGTCCGCCTGAAACTGACCGAGGCGGATTACCGGAAACCGCTGTGGCGGGCCGTCGATGCGATCCGCCGTGGCGCCTATGAGGAAGCCAATTTCATTCTGAACGAGGCGCTCAATCTGGAGCCGGCCCATGCCGACCTGCATTTCCTGAACGCCTATGTCTATGAATTGCGTGGCCGGACGGAAGGCAGCGACGTCGCCGATCTGGCCCAATCCGGGTACATCGCGGCGCTGAACAACGACCTGCGGCATTGGCCGTCGTCCTATCGTCTGGGCCTGTTCCACATGCGCAAGGGCGATTACCGGGAAGCCCTGCGGTGGCTCGGCGAGGCGGCGATGGTCAAGGAAGACTCGCCGGAGATTTTCGAAGCCCTGGCCGAAGCCAGCTACATGTCCTTCGATGCGCCGGCGGCTGACGCGTTTCTCAATCGCGCGGCGGATTTGACCGGCGAGACCGTGGAAAACGTGCGCGCCCGTGCCGTGGTCAACGCGGCGTTGGACGACCGCGCCGACGCGGAAAAATATCTCGATCAGTACAGGAGCCTCGTGCCGGAACAGAAATCCCGCCGTCTCGCCCAACGTGTGCGGCAATGGCAGGGGTTTCATAATTCCGCCTTGAAGAATGCGGCGCTGCGTGGCGGCACCGGCCATGTCCAACAGGCTCAGTTCTTCGGCGGCAAGACGCCGTCCGGCGTGCCGTCGTCGAAGGCGCCGAGCGGCACGGCCCCCGCCACTTCGGCAGCCGGCGAAGAGAAGCCGGAAGAGTTGAAGAAACTGCCGGGCATGTTGGTGATCGATGCGATCATCATCCGCCAGGCGACCTCCGTTCAGGAAAAGCGTGGGGTCAATCTGCTGTCTCAATTGCAGACCAACTTCTCCGGCAACGTGTTCCAATTTACCCGCGACGGCGCGACAACGGGCGGTACGGCGACCAACCGCATTCAAAACGCCCTCACTATCGCGCTCGGGACCGCGTCCCAGAACTCCATCGACTACAACCTGAACATTGCCAACAACACCGACAGCCGCACGGAGATTCTCGCGCGGCCTTCCATCACCATTCTGGAAGGCGAAACAGGCAGCTTCTTTCTGGGCCAGGAAGTGACCTATTCGGTCGACGGCGACGGCTCCGATTCCTTCGATAAGGAAGTCGGCATCTCTTTCGAGGTAACGCCGGAAATCCTGGACGGCGGGCGCGTGCGGCTGGAGGCCAAGGCCGAGTTCGATACCTTCACGACCTCGACTTCGTCGGTCACCTACGCGCGGGTCATCCCGACGCTGAAGAACCGCCTGTCCTCGACGGCGATCCTCACCGTCGGCCAGACCCTTGTCCTGGGGGGCGGCACGGAAGAGGAAAAGTCCAAGACCTCGGATGACGTGCCGCTGCTCGGCCGAGTGCCGCTGTTGCAGTATCTCTTCAGTTCCAAGGTCTCCACGACGCAGGATACCTCCCTGGTCTTTTTGATCACGCCGCGCCTGGCCGAGAGCCTGGACGACGCCGAGAACGTCGATGCCGCCGCGGGCGAGCAGGGGATCAAGGTCGAAAGCGACGTCATGCGCCAATTGCGTCAAAGATTCCGCAACTGGTTCGACCCGACCAGCAACCTGACGAAAGCCTTGATCGGCCTGTCCTATTCCGATCTCTACCGGGAGTTCCGCGTCGGTGATCTGAAATTCTCGGACACCGACCAGGACGGCGATTTCGATCATCTGCTGGCCAAGGACGGGGACGGGTTTCTCAATACCTACGAAGAAGGGTTCTTCCCCGAACTGCTCCGGTACTTCTATTTCGATTGAGAGCAGGACTTAAGGACGGCGGCATGACCGGCAAAGCCGCGCATACCCGAATACCCCTCCGGCTCCTCCGGCATCATCGTCTGCGTGCGGCGGCTGTCGCCGCCATCACCGCCGTCGTATCCGCAGGCCTGGGAAGTTGGGCAGCGGTGGGGCCGTCCATGGCCCAAGCACCGGCCCCCAACCCGCCGGCGATTTCGCCGCCGAAGGTATCCTCACCCGACTTGACCGCACCCGACGTCTCGGCGCCGGACCCTGCACCGGCGTCGACGGAGGGATCCCGGTTTCAGGCAAAAGTCGCCAAAGCTTTTGAAAAATCAGGAGTCTTCAAGGGGCTGGACCTGGAAAAGGCAGGCGAGAACGGCAAGGCCCGAAGCCTGACCCTGCCCAAGGATCGCGGCAGCATTGAATTTTTCTATCTGCCGGACGGGTCCGAGGAACAAGACACCGAGGCGGCGCCCGAAGACACCTCGGAAAGCCCCGCCGCCGCACCGGCGCCATCGGAAGGTGCGCCGACACCGGCACCCGTCACGACGGTCGAAACCGTGGAGCCGGGCGCCGCACCGGTCGGCGCGGCGGCTCCCGGCGCGACGGTCTCGGAGATTACCGACGACACGGTGAAGGGCAGCTATCATTTCATCTACAAACGCGACGATCTGCCGCTGAACCTGTTCGCGGAGAATTCGGGCAAGACCGGCGCGATCGACCTCGTCCTCAAGGACGTGGTGATGATCTACAGCTCTGAAGAGCGGGACACGCGCCTCGCCAAATTGAAGCTGGACCCCGGCACGGGGCGGTTTCTCCGTAAGTTCATCACCACCAAACGCCGGGCCATGGACCTGCCGGCGGGCGGGTTGGTCTTCGCGCGCTTGATCGTCAAGGACAACCCGTTTCTCGATAAACTCGACCGTGCGCTCGATTTCAAGGAGCGCGAGGTGCTGGTGCGGGGCGAACTCAGCTACCGTATGTTCCGCCGCCTGGCGGGCCTGCCCGTGCCGACGGCGAAGCCGGACGTAACGCCGGACGACCTGTCCCTGTCGTTCAATCTGGAAGGTTTCCGGCCGCCGAAGATCGGCCGTTACGTCGATGCTTCGGACGTGGCGCTACGGATCGCGCCGGACAAGGATGGGCGGGTCGACATGACCGGTTCGGCGGCGGCCCGGTTCGGGTTCGGTGCACGCAAGGTGAAGGCGCGCGGCGATCTGGATTTCGACGCCGTATCTGGTGACGGCGAACCCGTCTTTCGCATGACCGCCAAAGCGGAAGAGCGCGACCTGCGCAACATCAAGGTCGACGGCGCGCAAGTGACCGTGATGGATTTCCTGTTTTCGCTCGACGACGACTATACGCCCAAACTACGCGCCGAAGGATTTGGCGAGCGGGCGGGGCAGCGGATCCCCATTGCCGGTGAGTTGGACGAGGAAGACGGGCGCGATCTGTTCAAGCTGGACGGCAGCACGCTTGAAGCCGTCGCCGGATTGGATATTCCGGGACTGGACGAAATCAAATTACCGACGCTGCCCAAATTGACCACGGGCCGCGCCGTCGCCGCCGATACGGTTGTGCGCGGCCAACCGGCCAAGGTCATTATCGGGCCGATCACAAATAACGATGCCGCCTATGTCGGCCTCTCGGTCGATGGCGGTGGTTTGGAAACGCTGGTGCCGACGGGGGCGCTTGGCGACCTGGGCCAGATTGAGACGGGGCGTGCGCTCTATCTCTATCTGCCGAAAGGCCGGGCACCGCCGCGTCTGGCCGATCTGCCGCCGTCTTTCCGGCCACTGTTCGAGGAATTCTTTACCGAGGAAGACCTCGCGGCCGCCAAACCGGGCCTGAACTTGTTCCAGGCCTCCGACTTTGCGGAAAAACATCCGTTCAACCGGCTGCTGTCCCTGTTCCGCCGGGGGGAGACGCAGCCCGGCAGCATCCGCATTCTCGGGCAGGTCGATCCCCTGGTCTTCGACGAACCCGAAGATTCCGTTTCCGAAACCTGGGGGCGGGGCGAGGCCAAGTCCCGCTTGAAACGTATTCTCGCCACTTTGCGCCTGCGTGGCCGGGTCGAGGGACTGACCGGCATCGGTCTGGGCAGCCTGTTCCGGCTGGCCGACCGGGCCGAGTTCGCATTCGAAGGCACAAAATCCGGCAAGGTCACGGCAGGTCTTGATTTCGGCGGTACCTTGAACATGGCCGGAGCCGGCGCCCCGCGCCGGTTCGAATTCGCCGCCACCGGGTCGTCCGGCGGCGCGTTCTCCTGGCGCGGTGACGAGGTCGATGCCAAGGGTGAGGATGTTCGGGGCGGACAGCGCATCACGCTCTCCGGCGTGATCAAGAACCGGCGCCTGGAAGCCCCGCGCATCCAACTCGCCGGACGTTACCGTTTGGGCGATCTTTTTCCGGCCCAGGTGCCGGGATTGGCCGATTTGGAACTGCAGGATGTGTTCCTGAGTCGGGGATTGATTTCCGCCGCTCTGGGGCGGGCCGGCGCGCGGTCGGGCATCACCATCGTGGACAAACCCGGGGTCGCTTTCGCCGTCATCGACGTCAGCCGTGGCGTGCGCCCGGCGGCCTATCTGCCCGGTTTGGACCGCACCCCCTTGGCCGATCTGGAATTGCCCGAAACGGCTTTGCTGATCGCCGGGGAGGGCACGGACGCCACGGCCGTCGACAGCCTGCCGCCGGCAATGGCGGCGGCGTTGAAGAAGACCTTGCAGACCGGCGGCATCGACATCGCGCCGGGGATTTCCTTCCTTTCGCGGCTCGGCTTCGACGGCGGTGATCCGTTGGCCCGGCTGGCCCGGCGGCTGGGCGTGCCGGCGGACGAGACGGCCTTCCTTTCCGGCAAGGTACCGGCGGCTGTGGTCAAGGCCATCGCGGGCGGGGCGCGGCCCAAGTCCGTCACCGGATTATCGCTGACCGCACAGCTTCCGCGCCTGACACTTCCGGGGCTCGACAAGCTGTTCGAACTGTCCGAGGTCACGCGCCTGAACCTGGCACCCGACGACGCGGGGGTGCTGGGCCTGACCCTGACCTCCGGCGGGACATTTACCGTGCCCATCGTGAACCGCGAGGAACAGGTCGCGCTGACCGCCCGTATCACCGGCAAGGGAGCCGAGCGCCTGGCGACGGCGGTGATCCTGGCAGGTGACGCAAAGGCGCCCAAACTGAACCTGACGGCCGAGGCGCCGCTCGATTTCAAGGACCTGAAGAAGGCCAGGGATTTCGTCGTCACCGTGGACAACGGCCTGACGCTTTCCGATTTGCTGGGTACGGACGTTCCGGGCATCGGCAACCTGCGCCTGGCCGAGGCCAAGCTGTCGCTCGGCCATGTCCGGGGGACCTTGGCCCTTGGCGAGACGACCTTCACGGTCAACCTGGCGGCGTTCGGGGGCAGCGGGGGCGGGGGCAATCCGCTGGCCCGCCTGATGACGCTGGAGGTCGCGGACCTGCCGGGGCTCAAGGTCATTCCCGGCCTCGGCGCGACGCCGTTGGCCGATGTTTCGCTCAACGATCTTGTTTTTGCCTACGTACCGGCCTTGCCGGGGCTGGGGGGAAGCGGGTCCGGCGGTCTATCTCTGCACGCCTTGCCGGACCCGCTCAAGCATCTGAAGGACAAGCTGGCCCTGCCGTCCGGCAGCGGCGAGGGAGGCCTGTTGCCGGGTCTCAACCTGGCCTCGGCCCTGGACCCGGCGAAGCTCGGAAAGCTCTCGGATTTGCTGGGCAAACTGGGAGGCGGTAGCGGCAAGCCATTGAAGTTGCGGGCGGTGATGCCGGGCGAGGTCTTGGCCTTCATCCGCGACAAACTTCCGGCGCGCAAGAAGGGCGGGAAGGGAAATACCAAGAAGAAGATCAAGGCCCTGGCCAAGACGGCGGTCGCCCAGATCGTCAAGCGCACCAACCTGACCATTCCCATCCCGGCCATCAAGTTGCCGGGCGTCGGCGATTACCTGTCGTCGCGCAAGGCCGAGATCGCGGTCAAGGGCGCCGTCGGCGAAGGCGGCGAGGCCGTCCTGACCACCACCATCGCGGGCACGTTCGACTTCGCGCTCCCGGGCACGCCGACATCGGGCAGCCTCGACCACGAGATTGCGGTCACCCTGGATACGGCGCGCAACCTCAAGACCGCATTGGCCGGGACCGGGAGGCTCGACAACGTCGGCGGGACGCTTGAGCTGAGCGGGGCGTTGGAAAAGACCGATGACGGCAAGCGGGCGGACCTTGCGTTGAAACTGGACGGCGACGGCCTGATCCTGGCCAACGTCATGGGGCTGAATGTTCCGGGCGTGTCCGATGTGGCGCTGACCAAGGCGTCCGTGCGGGCCGGATTGCTGAGCGCCGAGATCACCTTGAAAGAGGCCGCGTTCACGGCGACGGCATTCGATTTCGCCAAGGGCAGGGCGCCCATCCTGGCCCTGACGGCGGCGAACCTGGACGCCGGGCAATTGCTGCCCGCACTGGCCGGGTCGGTGCTGGATGCCGCCGTGCTGGAACGCTCGACCTTCCTCTATCTGCCGCAAGGCAGGAAGGAATCTCTGGTCGCGGCAGGCTGGCCCGAGGAATTACAGGGCCGCTTCGATCTGGCCAAGGTGGGCGACGGCTTTAATGCCGACCTCGCGGCGCGGCCCAAACCCGACGGTCCGTTGGCCGATTTCCTGGGCGGGTTGGGCATCCGTCTGGCCGGTCCGTTGGACATCGAAGGCCGCTTCGCCGCCAATCCTTTCACGGCGGCGCCAAAAGACCTGCTGGCCGCCATCGACCTCAAGGCCGCTCTGCCGAAGCTGTCCTTCGACAAGATCGGCGCCGTCGCCATCGACTTCCCGGGTCGCCCGGTGCTTGCCCTCAAGGGATCGGACAAGGGCTTGGCGACGCGCATCGATACGGCGATTCGCTTCTCCCTGCCAGCCCTGCGCCGTAGCTATCAGGGCGAGGGATCGTTCACCACCGCGCCCGGCGAAGATGGTCGCCGGATTCTCGCCTTCGCGGGCTCGGCTCTGGACACAGGCGGGCGGCGGGCGTTGATCGAGGCCTCCATGGCGCTGCCCGGCACGCCTCGGGATTTCCGATTGAAGTTCTCGGGCGAACAGACGCTTTCCAGCCTGCTCGGCGTCGATATTCCGGTGATCGGGGACCTCGCCTTGAAGGAAGTCGAACGCGATCCGGACTTCCTGGTCGCCAAGATCGCCCTGAAGGGCTTCGAGACGACGGTCGGCGCGTTCAAGACCGACGGTCGCTGGGCCGTGACCTTCTCGGCCGAGGGCCTGAAGCCGGCGGAATTCATTCCCGGCCTCGACGGCTCGCCGATCGCCGGGCTGACGCTTCCCAAAGCGGTCTTCACCTATATCCCCAAGCGCACGGGCGACGGCACGGCCCTGCGCCTGCCGTTCGACGTGGCGGGCCTGCCGGACAAGGTCCGATCGGCGGTCGGCCCCTTGCTGTCGCCCTTCGGCGGGGGTGGGTCGAGCTTCCGCCCCGGTTTGAACCTCAAAAGTTTCCTGAACCCCGGCGACCTTCCTGCGTTGAAGAAGATGTTCGCCTTCACCGGAAGCGGGGGCGGGAAGCCGTTGAAACTGTCCGGCGTGCTGCCGGTCGAAGCACTGAAGTCCCTGATCCCGAGCGGCGGCGGCAGCAGCGGCGGCGGGCTCGGTGCGAAGGCAAAGGACGCCGTCGCCAAGCTGGTCCAGCAGGTTGATCTGGAAACCAAACTGCCGGCGGTCAACCTGCCGGGCGTGCGCGAAGTCGTCGCATTCGGCGATCCGACACTGCGCATACAGGGCGTCCCGGGCAAGGGCACGGTCTCGTTGGTCACCCGGATCGTCGGCGACATGAAGGTGAGCCTGCCTGGCGTGCCCCTCGTCGATCTGGCGGGCAGCCTGCGCCTCGTCGCGCGAGGCGATGGGGTCGGCCTGGACGCCGCGGGCGGCAGCGACCGTTTGCGCCTTGCCGGCAGCGTCGATTTGAACAAGACCGATCCGCGCCTGCAATTGGCCGTGACCTCGGACATCACCGTCGCGGACCTGGTCGGCGCCTCGGTCCCCGGGATCGGCGATCTGGCGCTGACCGATGCGCGGATCGGCTCGGAAATCATCTCCGGCACGCTGCAACTGCGGGGCTCGCAGACCACCCTGGCCCTGTTCGATTTCAAATCCGACAAGAAACCCTTCGCCGCTCTGGTGCCTGAGAACATCGATGCAGCCGAATTCATCCCAGGTCTGCGCGGCACGCCATTGGACAACGCTAAGCTGATCCGCGGCGCGCTGGTCTACGTGCCGGACGGCAAGGATGCCTATCCCACGAGCGAGTTCTATCCCGACAGCGTCACCAACGCCCTGGCTCTGGTGTCACGGGGCGGCGCGTTGGAACCGGCACAAGGCTTACGCGCGGGCTTCATCCTGGAGCCAAAAGCCGATAGCCCGTTCGACAAGGCCCTGACTTTCGTCGGCGTGCGGCAGGAAACGATCGAGGTCGCGGGCGCGCTGCCCAACGTGGTCCTGGGTAAGGGGGGCGGCCGGGGGCTTAACGGCGATCTTTTGAAACAGGCCGTCGCGGCGGTCGATTTGGAGGCCCGCCTGCCGGCGATCAACCTGCCGGGCATCGACAAGGTGGTGACCCTGGGAGCGCCCTATCTGCGGATCAAAGGTACGGCGGTTCCTGACCTGAAGGGCAAGCCGACGGGCGAGGTCAAGTTGCGGGTCGGCATGGCCGGCGACCTGGTTCTTAAATTGCCGGGCCACGACCTTGCCTTCGACGGCGGTATCGACATCGAAAAGGCGACGGGCGGCAAGGCGTTCAAGCTGGCCCTGCGGTCGACCTCCACGGTCAATTGGGACAAGGCCTTCGGCCTGCCGTTCGTCAGCCTCAAAAAGCTGGGTCTGAGCGGCGCCATCGAACGCACGGCGGAAGGTGGGGCAATGCTCGACGCCTCGCTGACGACGACGGCGCGGCTCGACAAGCAGGAATTCGAGGCCGTCAGCTCCCTGACGCTGAAATCCAATTCGGCGCCGGAATTGCGCTTCACCATCCCGGGCAGGGTCGACGTCGCCAACCTGCCGGTGGTCGGCGGGCTCAAGGGCGTCAACGAGCTGAGCTTCGCCAACCTGTGGATCGGCACGGGTGGTCTCGGCGGCAAGGTTCGGATCGACAAACTGGGCATCGGCGGCGAGGGCGCGATCTTCCTGCATGGCGGCAAGCCGGTTGCTCTGGTCAAGGCCGACCCGTTCAAGATCACCGACCTGGTGGGCAATTCGGGCCTGGCCAGCAAGTTCAAACAAGTGCTGGAGGGGGCGGCGCAGATCACCCTGCCGGAATCCGTCTTCGCGATCTCCACGGCGGATCTGTCGACGGCGACCATCGGCGATCTTCCGGCGGGCATCCGCCCGATGCTGTCCGGCCTGCTGCCCAAGTCCGGGGGCGACAAGCGGCGGTTGCCGTTCGGCACCGGCGTATCGCTGATCGCGGCGCTGAGCGAAGCCAACCTGCCGCCCGCGACCCGGCAGGCCGCGACCCGCGACATCAATATCTTCAAGGCCGTGGACGGGCCGCTGTTGCTGGGCGGCAGCCTGAAGGGCGTGTTCGACGGCAACCTGGAGGCACGCCTGGAAGCGCGCCTGCCCGATTTCAAGCTGCCGGACGGGCAGCCCTGGCGGAAGCTGGTGTCCTTGGACAGCGTCGGCGCCGAAGGTTTCCTGTTCATCGACGTGCCCAAGCTGCAGATGGGCCTGGGAGCCGCCGGTAACGTCACGTTGGACGTGCCGCGCGTGGGCGAGCCTTCGAAGTCCGATAAGCTAAAATTCGCGGGCGATCTTTATGCTTCGTTCGACGCGGTGTCCTGGGCGGGCAGTTTCAAGCTGGCAGCCAAGATGCGGGGCGACTGGCATCAGCCGTTCGGGATTTCGAAGAACCTCACCTACCGCAATCCGGCGATCCTGATCGGCTTCGATTCAGAAGGCAGCGTCGAGTTCGGCGTCGGTGCGTCCGCCATCACGACCGGGCTGGGGCCCAAGCAGGACCGCACGGTGGAGGCCGACGCGGACTTCCTGATCAACATCAACTTCTCGACCTCGATCCCGCTGCCCAAGAAGCTGGCCATCGTGCTGAAGGCAAAGGGTGAACTGAGTCAATGGACGTCGCTGGAAATGATGGAGGGCACGTTCAAGGGCGTGCTGGGCGGGCCCATGGCGAACGAGGTGTTGAAGGTCCTGCCGGACAAGGCGTCGCGCGACACGGCAAAGGCGCTGCAAAAGGAAATCCTCAAACGCTCGGTCTTCGACATCATCCGCCTGGACGAATTGCCGCTGCCGACCTTCAGTGTCACCGACCCGGAAATCTTCTTCGCCACGCCGGGCTCGAAGATTCCGGGCCGCGACGACACGCTCGACACCATGGGCGTGCGGGTCGCCGGGGCGGCCCATATGGCGTTGTTCGGCAAGAAGAAGCGCCTAGCGGGGGCGGACCTGCGCCTGACCCTGTCGGACGGTTTGATCCTCAAGGGTGACCTGGGCGACATCACCGTGCCGCCGATCCTCAAGGTGCAGAACGCCAAGGTCGATATCGTCGCCAACCTGAAGCAATTGCCGCATTTCAAGGTCTCGGGCACGACCGAGTTCATCGGCGCCAAGGACCACGTCGATATCGAGTTTTCCAAGGACCGCATCCATTTCGAACTGGAACGCGACCTGGGCCGCGTCATCAAGACGCGGTTCCTGGCGCAGACGGATTCCGGCGACGTGCTCGGGGCCCGCGAGTTCCTGGTCGAGGCCGATACCCAGACCGAGGTCGACAAGCTGATCTCGGACGAAGTGTTCCCCCGCATGGGCATTCCCAAGGTCGTCTTCGACGCCATCAAGTCACAGACACCGTTGTTCATCCATGGGCTCAAATTCCGCGGCAAGCTGGTCGAGTTCCTGAAAGGCGGCGACGTGACGCTCGAGATCGATCATTCGTTCTTCGGCACGCGCATGAAGGAACCGGCGGTGGCGATCGTCAAACCGGTCTGGGCCTCGGCCAATCCGGTCGAGGTTCTCCCCGTCAACGCCATCGGCGCAGCCATGGGCAAGAGCTTCTTCGCCTATCTGGTCGACCATCCGGTGCGGCTGGGCAAGGTCAACCTGGGGCTGGTGTCGTTGGAGCATGCGAGTCTGTCGGCCGAACGTGGCTCGACATCTTCGCGCTTCAAGATCACGGGCAAGGTCAACGCCCTGGGTCTGCCGTTTTCGGAGACCACGGCCTACCTGGACAACAAAACCGGCCTGACCCTGGACTCGACAACCGAGATCGACATCGGGCTGCCCCTGGGCCCGATCGGTAATCTGGCCCGCAGCGAGACGACCTTGCATTACGAATTGAACCCGGCGGGGGTCAGCCACAAGATCAAGCTGGACATGTCGACGGCGGCGCTCGGCTTTAAGGATTCCATCCATTTCAAACTGGACGGTGACCTGACGCGGACCGACGTTTCGTTCAATTCGACCCACCCCTGCGCCAAGTTCGATTCCAAGGCGATCATGGACGCGGGCGACATTCGCAACCTCGCCCTCAAGCTGGGCCAGGGGAATGCCCAGCCGGTCGACTTCATCCGGGCGGTCAAGTTCAAGCCGCAGATCAATCTGCCGTCCCCGCAGGATGCCTTGAAATGCGGTGCCCGCGTCGCCGGCTTGGCGGCGGCGGCGGTCGATGCCGCGGGCGAGGGGCTGAAACATGTCGCCAACGCCGCGAACCTGGTCGTCGGCGCCGTCGGCGACCTGGCCGGTCAGATCATTCAGGGCTTGAAGTCGCTGGACTGCAAACTGCTGCGCCTGGGCGATTGTCCCCGGCCTTCCGATTGCCGTGGCTCGGAACGTTGGAACAACGACCTGAAGAGGTGCTGGATTCGCGATGAATTCCTGCTGCGCCATTATTCCATCGGCTACCGGGACAAGGCCTGGTGTGTCGATATTCGCGGCGCCAAGGACAAATGGGGCCAGGAGATCATCCCCTACAATTGTCACGGCAAATGGAACCAGGCCTGGCGGCTGCTGAGCGACGGCCGCGTGCAGAACCGCAAAGGCGGCTGCATGGCGGCGGACGGGTATACGGAGGGCCGCAAGGTCACCCTGGCGCCCTGCAACAACTGGCAGGCCCTGAAGATGGAATTCCTGGAGACCGGCCAGGTCATCGCCCACCGCAAGGACGGCAGCGGCGGCGCCTGTTTGGCGATCCACAAGGGCAAGGTCGTGCTTTGGAAGTGTGACCGGGTCGGTGAAAAATGGTCGGACCTCTGGATTCCCTACGATCCGTTCCGCAAGCGGGTGGTCAACCCGGCCCTGGAACGCCAGTCCAGGAAATTGGAAGCCGCCTACAAGACGCCGATCAGCAACGATCCGCCGGTGCCTTTCATGCGTTATTGGAAGCGCAGCACCAACGAGTACTATCACACCGCCGACCCGGCCCAGTTCGGCGAAGGCCGCGACGGTTGGAAATACGAAGGCAAGGTCGGCATGATCTTCGCCAAGCGCGCACCCGGCACGGTGCCGCTGTTCCGGTTCTGGCGGCGGGCCAAGCGGGGCCAGAACCACGTCTATACCACCGACCCCAACCCGTTCCGGGGCGGGCAGCGCGGCTTCAATTTCGACGGCGTCGCGGGCTACGTCTACAATCGGGAAATCCCAAATACCGTGCCGTTCTACCGCTACCACGAAAGCGACAACACGAACTATTACTACACCGGCGATATCCACAATCTGGGCACCCGGCCGGGCCGGCCTTGGCGATATGAGGGCGTCGCCGGCTACCTTCCCAAGGAAGAGCCGCCGCTGATCCCGCCGGTCGAGCCGTCAAACCCTGTACCGCTGGCCTTCGACAAATCGATCCAGGTCTTTCCCAAACCGGCCGAAGGCACGGTGCCGCTCTACCTTTATGGCAAGATCGAAAACCGCCGCCGCAAGGCCCCCGATATCCTGGCCCTCGATTTCAACGAACGAGGCTACGGCTCTCCGGCGATTTATTACGCGGGGGTCGCGGGATATGTCTTCAAGGACAAGCGGTCTGGAACGGTTCCGATCACTCAGCGCCAGCACGGCAAGACGGATGGGTTGGGCTACGCCCCGGGGCCCGATTTCGGCCCCGGAAAGGACGCCCGGATCGTCAACGCGCAGCCGGTGCCGTTGCTGCGTTATTTCAATCCGAAGGCCAACGATCATCTCTATACCGCCGACCCGGATCAGTTGGGCGACGGACGGGACGGTTATGTGCGTGACGGCGTCGCGGGGGCGATATTCCCGGGCCGGGTTAAGGGCAGCGTGCCGCTCTACCGCTATTGGAACGGCGCCAAGCAGGACCACATCTTCACCACCGATTTCCAGGACCTCTGGTACGGCAAGGACGGCTACGACTATGTCGCCGTCGAAGGTTACGTCTATCCCAAGCAGGAGAAGGGCACCAAGGCGCTGCACCGCTACCGCAACGTGTCGACCAACGACAATCTGCTGACCACGGATTTCGACGAGTTCGGCGGCAAGCGCGGGGCGCGTGGTTTTGCGTATGTGAAGGTCGAAGGCTGGGTGCCGCGGATGACGCCGCCGGGCACCCGGGAGAAAGCGGTGAAGGCCGCGCCGGAGATGATGCTGCGCTACCGAAACGGCGGCACGGGCGATCATGTGATCGCCGCGGGTTTCGGGACGATGGGCGAAGGCGCCAACGGCTATGCCTTGGACGCACCGCTCGGCATGATCTTCACGAAAAAGGCCAAGGATACGGTGCCGCTTTACAGCTATTGGCACGCGGGCAACAAAGACACCTATTACACGGCGGATTTCGACGGCTTGGCCTGGGGCAAGGATGGTTGGTCCTATCAGGGAATCGCCGGTTGGATTTACGACAAGGAACGGCCCGGCACGGTGGCGCTCCGCGTCTATCACTCCTCGGCCCAGCGCGAACACATGCTGGCCCGCGACGGCGGCGGTAAATCGGGCTACACCGCGCAGGGCATCGTCGGTTGGGTGCCTGAATTCAAGGCGCCGGGGACGGACACGCCGGTTGCCAAATCGACCCCGCAGATTCTTGCCCGCTATGTCAACGCCAAGACCCGCGATGCCCGCCCGACCGCCGGCGACGGCGAATTCGGCCAGGGGGCGGGCGGATATCTTCCCGACCGGTATCTCGGCTACATCAGGCCGAAGCGCGACCAGGGGTTGGTGCCGCTCTACCGCTACTTCAACGCCCAGACCAAGGACACCTATGTCGCGACCGATTTCTCGGAGCGTTGGTACGGGACCGAAGGTTATGTCTACGAAGGCATTCTCGGCTACGTCCTGGGCAAGGAAACGGCGGGCGCCGTGGCGCTTCACCGCTACGTCAACGACGCCAGCCGCGACACCCGCGTGACCACCTATTTCACGGAACTGGACGGCAAGAGAGGCCGGGACGGCTACCGGTATCAAGGCATCATCGGCTGGGTGAACCCGTTCGTGCCGCCGGGCCTGGACCAGCCGGAGAAACCGTCCGATCCCGTTCCCTTCGTGCGCTATCGCGATGCCAAGACCGGCGCCTGGCTGCTGACCGCCGGGCCGGCCTTCGGCGCGGCCAAGGGCGACCTGAAAATCGACCGCGCCCAGGGCCGCATCTTCACCACCCGCGCCCCCGGCACGGTGCCGCTTTACGAATACGCCAAAGGGAAAGGACACGTCCGCCGCTATGCCACCGACTTCGGCGCGTTCCTGTTCGGCAAGGACGGCTTCGACTATCTGGGGATCGCGGGCTTCGTCTATCCAAAGACGCGGACCGGGGCGGAGCCACTCGTCCGGTTCGACACGCGTGACAACGGCGGCCATGTCTTGGCCGTCGACAAGGCTGAGTTCGCGGGTAAGGGCGGCTACGCAGGTGCCGCCGAGATCGGTTTCGTTCCTGCCTATTCAGAGGAACCGTCGCCTGAATTCCGAAATCTCCACGTCGCGACCAACGACAACTTCAGCTGCCTGAGCGCGAAGGCAGAGGCGGGCGGGAATTTGGAATCCATGCTCTGCGCCGAAAACGGCGATATGCGTTTCACGTTCTGGTCCGACGGTACCCTGCGCCACGACCCCAAGGATCTCTGCCTGGGCACGCCCCTCAAGGGCGGCAAGCCGGACGAGGTTGGGGTTTACACCTGCGATTATTCCCCCGGCCAGCAATGGGATATCCGCTGGACCGGCAAGGAGCCGGCCCGCCCGGACCCGACAGCGGCGGCCCGTCTGGTGCACAAGAAAAGCGGGCGCTGTCTTGGATTGGCCGATGCCTCGGGCCGGGACGAGGTCGAAGCCCAACTGATCAAATGCTCTGTCGGCAATGATCCGGCCAAGGCCAGGCCGCAGGTTTGGGCCATGGACAAGGCCGTGCCGAAATACGTCCTGCCGGGGACCGACGCGCCGGTCCAGGCCGCCCCGCCGCAGATGCTGGTGCGCTACGTCAATCCCAAGGCCAAGGGCGGCGACCATCGTATCGTCAAAGGATTTGACGAAATGGGGCGGGGCAAGGACGGCTTCATCCCTGACGTGTTGATGGGCCGCATCCATCCGACGCGGGCCCAGGTGGGCATGAAGCCGCTCTATCGCTACGTCTCGGCGGCCGCCGGCGACACCATGTACACCGCCGACTTCCTGGAAATGCGGTTCGCCACGGGCGGGTACCGATACGACGGCGTGCTCGGTTATGTGCAGGCCGATAGGGGCCCGGGGCTGGTCGCGCTGCATCGCTACTACAACAAAACCAAGGCCGATCACTTGCTGACCACGAACCTGGAGGAACTGAACGGCGCCCAGGGCGGGAGCGGTTATCGCTACGAAGGCGTCGCCGCCTATACCCCGGATACCGGGGCCGAGGTGCGGGGCGGCTGGGATCGGGTCTATCTCGCGAACCTGGGCGGCATGGTCTGCCTGACGCGGAACGGCGACGGCAGCGTGGCGTCCCGCCGATGCGACGATGAAGGCTCGCAGACGCTGGCCTTCTGGTCCGACGGCACGCTCCGCGATCCGGGCGGGACGGTCTGTTTGACCACGGACCGGGCGGGCAAGACCGCACCCGAGATGAAGCCCTGCGACAATAACCTGACGCAACGCTGGGCCCCAGAATGGTATGGCGGCAAGGCGCCGGTTGCCCCCGGCGGGAAGACGGCGATGCACCTGGCGCATTGGCTGTCGGGCGCCTGCGTCACCTTGGCAGACGGATCGGGCCGCGACGACGTCGCCGCCGTCATGGCGCCCTGCGGAAAGGTCGACAAGGACGACCGCCGTGCGACCTGGTGGGGCCATGCCAAGCCGCCCGAGTTCGTTGCGCCGGGGACCGCCGCGCCGGTCGTTCGGATCGATCCGGTGCCGCTGGTTCGCTACGTCAATTCGAAGGCGAAATCCGGTGATCACCGCCTGACCGCCGGGGCCCAGGCCCTTGGTCTGGGCAAGGACGGCTATGCCATGGAAGCAGCGCAGGGCTACGTCTGGACCGGTCGCGCGCCCGACACCGCGCCGCTCTATCAGTATGTGAACACGGCGACAGACGATCATTTCTGGACCCCGGATTTCCGCGAACTCGGCTGGGGAGCGGAGGGCTATGCCTACACGGGCGTGGCCGGATACCTCTATGCCGATCAGCGGCCGGGAACAGTGGCGTTGCACCGCTATGTCAACCCGGCCAAGGGCGATCACCTGCTGACTGCCGACGCGGACGAGTTCGGCGGCAAGGCGGGCAAGGGCGGCTATGCCTACCAAGGCATTGCGGCGTGGGCGCCGCGTTATCCGGAAGACCCCATCGACGGCTACAAGGGGCTTTACCTCGCCACCAACAAGAACCTGAGCTGCCTGGACGGCCAGGCCAAGCTCGGCGCGCCGGTGACCTCGTCCTTCTGTCACGATCACAAGGGGCCGAAGTTCTCGTTCTGGCAGGATGGGACGCTGCGGTTCGAGGATGCGGCCAAGGACGGCACCAAACTCTGCCTCGACGCCGGCAAGGGCGGCGTGGTCCTGGCACGCTGCGCCTATACGCGGTCGCAGCAGTTCACGCCGCGTTGGCAGGGCGCGTTCCCCGCGGCCGTCGATCCGGCCCGCCCGTTGCAGATCGTCCAGGCCGATACGGGCAAATGCCTGGCCCTCAAGAATGCCTCGGGCCAGGACGGCGTGGTCGCCGTGCTGGAAACCTGCGCCGCGCCGGGCGACACGGTTCAGACCTGGTCCGCCGGTACGGAACGTCCGGTATTTACGGCGCCTGGCATGGAGGTCGCCGAGCAAATTTCAACCCCGCTGCCGTTCATCCGCTATGCCAACCCGAAGGCCAAGGGCGGCGACCACTTGATGCAGGCGGGGCCGGAACCGTTCGGTCTGGGCAAAAACGGCTACGAGATGCAGACCGCCCAGGGGTTCATTTTCAAGACCCGCGTGCCGGGCACGCAACCGCTCTATCGGTATAAGGACAGAAAGACCGGTGATACCATCTACACCGGAGACTTCCACGAATTCCGCTATGCCAAGGGCACGACCGCGTACGACGGCTGGGTCGGCTACGCCTACGGCAAAGACCGCAAGGGCGCGGTGCCGCTCCATCGCTACGTCAATAAGGCGAGGGGCGATCATCTACTGACAGCATATCCCGACCGGTTCGGCGGCAAGGCGGGCAAGGACGGCTACGTTCCCGACGGCGTCGTCGCTTGGGTGCCGCCTTACGACGAAACGCCGGAGAAGGACCATCAGGCGTTGTTCGCGGCGACGAACGGCAATCTGACCTGCCTGGATGCCGAAGGGACCGATGGCGGGCCGCTGCTCTCCAGTTATTGCGGCAAGGGGGACGGCAAGCACCTCGTGACCTTCTGGAAGGACGGCACCCTGCGTCAGGACGCCAGCGGTCTCTGCCTGAGTTTGCGGACACCTTCCAAGGGAGGCAAGGCGGGTGCGGTGGTGACCGTAGACCGCTGCGACTACACCCGGTCGCAGCAATGGATCCTGGGCAAACCGGACCGCGACAAGGCATTGAAGATCAGCCATACGGACTCGGCCAAATGCCTGGGCATCGCCGACGGCTCGGGCCAGGACGGCGTCGAGACCCGTGCCTATGGTTGCACGAAGGGCGACCCCGACCTGCAGAGTTTCACGCTCACGACGGGGCGGCCGGAGTTCATTCCACCGGGCATGGACGAGCCCATTGCCAAGTCGGCCCCGGTGCCGCTGGTCCGTTATGCGCGGAGCGGCGGGCGCCCATCGCATCTGTTCAAGCTGGGGCCGGAGGACTGGGAGACCGGCAGGGAGGGCTACGCCATCGAAGTCCCACAGGGCACGATCCTGCCGAAACGCGCGGCCAAGACAGTGCCGCTCTACCGCTACCGCCACGGCGGCAGGGATCAGGTGCTCCATGTCTCGGACTTCTTGGATTACCGGTTCGCCAAGGACGGTTATGTCTTCGATGGGGTGCTTGGATACGTCCTGGCCGAACAGGCCAAAGGCGCGGTGGCCTTGCGCCGCTACCGCCACGGCCAGTCGGGCGACGATCTGTTGACCGTCGACAGAGGCGAATACGGAGGCGACCGGGGCCGGGGCGGGTACGTTTTCCTGGGAGTTCAGGGCTGGGTCGAGCCGTATCGCGCGGCTCCCGTCACGCCGGTCTCTGGCGTCGCCGCCGTGACCAAGGACTGGTTTTGCCTGGCCGGACCGGGGGCCGCGGAAAACGACCGTGCCGTCATCATGCCATGCGCGCCGGACCGCGCCGCGACGTTCACCTATTTCGACGACGACAGCCTGCGCGAGGACGCCGGTGGGCGTTGCCTGACGTTCGAGAACGACCGCATGCCCGCGACCTGGGCCGATTGCGTCTACCGCGATCCGCGCCAGCGTCTCGTCTTGGCCTGGACCGGCAAGGGCAAGACGCCCGAGGCGGCGGACGGCACGCGGCCATTGGGCCTGCGCCATGTCGAGACGAAGCGCTGTGCCGCCCTGCAACAAGGGATGTTCGCAGCCGGGACACCGGTGATCCTGCAGAATTGTGCCGGCAAGGATGGCCGCGATGATCAGAACTGGCACGTCATGGCGGCACTGCCGCGGGCCAAGGCGTTGGTCGGTTGGACCGGCCTTTCCCTGGCCGGCGGTGGCGGCTTCTGCGTCAATCCGCCCACGGGCCGGGGCGGGGCGCAGGTGACCTTGCAGACGTGCCTAGCCGGTCGCGGGCGTGCGACCTTCGCGCGTTATGACGACGGCACCTTGCGTCACGAGGCGACGGGAACCTGCCTGAGCATTCCGCCGGGTAGGGGCGGCAGTGTCACGGCGGAATTGCGGCCTTGCCTGGTCAACAGTCCGACCCAGGTCTTCGAAATTCTTTGGAATGCCCCTGGCAAGGCCCCCAAAGCCCCCGACGCGGGCCGCGAATTCCGTCTGCGTCTGCCGGCCACGGGGCAATGCCTGGGCGTGCGCGGCGGGACTTGGGCCGAAGGCGGGCGGGCGGCGCTGACCCGCTGCGCGAAGGCCAAGGGCGCGCCGGCGCAGAATTGGCGGCTTGAAGGGGAGGGAACGCAGTAGGCCGGCAAAGACCGGGTTGGCGGATGGGGTGTCCGCGTCCGCCATGTTGCACCTTGTTGCAAACAGTAAAAATACGTTTGTAATTTCAATGGGTTAAAATATCTTCCCCAAGAATACTGTAGTTCTCCGTTGCGCCATGTTGCATTCAATGGCATATTTTATGGCGGGTAGAACGTGGGGAATAGCATTATGCCAAAGATCGCCAAGGAACTCAGCGCCGCCGAAGTGCGCCGTTTGACGCAACCGGGAATGCACGCTGTAGGAGGCGTTTCGGGGCTTCATCTACAGGTCACGGACAGCGGCGCGCGGTCATGGCTGCTGCGAACTGTGATAGGGTCGCGCCGGCGCGAGATTGGATTAGGTGGTTTTCCTGAGGTTCCGCTTACGACGGCCCGCGACAAGGCACGGGAAGCAAAAGAACGGATTAGGCAAGGCGTCGATCCTATCGAACAGCGACGGGCCGCACGGGCCGCACTGATCGCGGCGGACGGTAAGTCGATCACATTCAAAGAAGCGGCGGAAAAGTTTCTCGGGTCAAAAACGGTCGAATTTAAGAACGCGAAACACGCGGCCCAATGGGGTAGCACGCTGGCAACGTATGCTTATCCTGAAATCGGCAAGCTACCTGTGGATTCCGTCGAGTTGGCGCACGTCGTCAAAGTGTTGGAACCAATCTGGGCGACAAAGACCGAAACGGCGACACGTTTACGCGGCCGCATCGAGTCCGTTCTCTCATGGGCGACGGTTAGCGGCTTCCGCAATGGCGACAATCCGGCGCGGTGGCGCGGCAATCTCGACGCCGTTTTACCGAAGCCGGGTAAGCTGAAAAACGTGCAGCACCATGCCGCCGTCCCGTGGCGTGACGTGGCGGACTTTATGGTCACGCTGCGGAAGCGTGACGGCATGGCGGCGCGGGCGCTAGAATTTCTGATCCTAACCGCCGCCCGATCCGGCGAGGTACGGGGCGCGACGTGGGCCGAGATCGACCTTGAGCGCAAGGTGTGGACCGTGCCGGGCAAGCGCATGAAGGCTGGCAAGGAACACGTCGTTCCTCTTTGCGACGACGCGATTGCCCTACTCAAGGAACTGCCGAGGCTTGAAGATAATCCCCTCGTATTCCCTGCCCCGCGTGGCGGTCAGTTGTCGGATATGACACTAGCGGCGGTTATGCGCCGGATGAAAGTTGCTGCGACTCCGCATGGCTTCCGTTCAACATTCCGAGATTGGACCGCAGAGGCGACGGCTTACCCGCACGAGGTTTGCGAAATGGCGCTAGCGCACACGGTCGGAAGTACAGTTGAGCGCGCGTATCGGCGAGGCGACATGTTCGCCAAACGGGCGCGGCTGATGGCCGATTGGTGTAAATTCGTCAACACGCCCGCCGCCAAGAGCGGCGACGTGGTAGCGATGCGGAAGGGGCGCGGCTGATGTCAGACAATCAAAAAACTCCAACCATCAATGTGCGATACGAGCTACCGAACGACGCAACAGAAGCGGAAAAGCGGCAGGCGGCTCGCGCGGCCATTTATACCCTGTTTCAAAAAGAACTGGCCGCGTTGCGTGAACTGCGTGCGGCATCATCG
>MDTG01057870.1_pt1 | contig 23650 bp, 26 predicted proteins | sample 811421 | NCBI WGS metagenome assembly MDTG01 (sample SAMN05326645, study PRJNA326480) | marine metagenome | isolation source: seawater | place: Pacific Ocean: South East | collected 2011
CGACACGCGGATGGTCGCTGTCATAGCCGCGATGGGTGGCGAGATCGAAGGCGACGGACACGCCCTGCTGACCGGCGGCCAGGTTGCGGCGGTAAAAGGCGTTCGATTCTTCGGCCGTGGAAAAACCTGCATACTGCCGGATCGTCCAGGGCCGCCCGGCATACATCGTCGCCTTGACGCCACGGGTGAACGGGGCCTCGCCGGGAATGCTGCCCAGATGCGGCAGGTCGGCCACGTCCTCGTGGGTATAGAGCGGCTCCACCTCGATGCCCTCGAGCGTCTTCCATGTCAGATCGTCCAGCGGCCGCCCGCGCAGCTCGCTTTCGGCGATCCTACGCCAGTCGTCTTTCTTCGATGCCATTGTCTTGTCCTCTTGTCGTGCGACCGTCGGGCGGGTGTTTCCCCGCCTCGTTCGGTCCGGTTTCCTCTATCAGTCGGGCCAGACCATCCGCCCCGGCGCTCAGCCAGAAGAGATCGTCTGCATAGGCCTCTTGCAGGGCCTGTTTCTGGTAGGCGTCAAAGGGCTGCCAGCGCCCCCCGCCCTCGGGCAGAACACCCGCATCGCCGCCACGCGCGGCCACCGCCCGGCGCAGCGCGGCAAGGTCGGGCGCGCGGTTCAGCCAGACGCGTGCCGCACGGCGAGGGGGGTCGTCCAGTCCGGTCATGTGGTGCAGCCGGTCCTCGGGGTGCGCGCCATGTCTCTCATGCGGCAGCACCACCAGATCGACGCCCGGCAGCGCGCAGGCCAGATCGCCGATCACCTCGCGCCAGTGCCGCTTGACGGTGACCAGCCGGTCGAGATCGCCCGCCTCCGGCAGGCGATGACCGCGCGCCACGCCATAGGCCAGCGCCGAGGACCACCATGCGTCCTGGCCCCGGATCGAGACCGCCACACGGCTGATCCGCCCGTCAAAGGCATGGGCATAGCGCGCCATCCGCTCGCCCGCGCCGTCATAGAGCCGCCCCTGCCGCAGGTTGCGGCGGGCGGCGCCGATCATGTTCTCGTCGCTGACCACGATCCGGTGCAATCCCGCCTTGCGCGCCTGTGCCAGCCGCAATGCGATACGCCCGCGCGCGCGATCCATCTGCCGCGCCGCACTCTCCCCGCCGGGCAGGGGAATGACCCCGGTCAGGATCCCGTCGCGCGTGACGTCAGGCCCCCAGACGCCGAGACCCTGCTCCGCCAGCGCGGCGGCATTGGCGCGCATGTAATGTTGAAAGCTCGTGGTCGCGGTGCGATGCGCCCCCAGATGCAGGATGATCTCCATGACAGCCCTCGCCTTATGCCCATCTGCCACGCGCCCCGCTCGGCGCATGGTCCTGCCCGGCAGGCTAGGGGCAAATCCTGAGCATCGAATTAATCCGGCAATTTTCGGGCGCGGGCCGAATTCACCCTTCGCAATCGCGCGCACAGGGCCTATATCTTGCCCAGCAGGAGACCCCATGAAACCCATCTTGACGCTTGTTTTCGCAGTCTTTACCGCGACCGCCGCCCTTGCCCAGTCCGAGGAGGGCACGCCGTTCGACGGTATGATCTTCAGCGCCGATGGGATCAATTTGAACGAATTGAAGTGGAAAAAACGCCCTCTTGTCGTGTTCGCCGACACGCCCAACGATCCGCGCTTCATCGAACAGATGGAATACATCGAGGATCGGCTTTCGGCGCTCAAGGCGCTTGACGTGATCGTCATCACCGACACCGACCCCGCCGCCCAGACCGACATCCGGCGCAAACTGCGCCCGCGCGGCTTCGGGCTTGTGGGCATTGCCAAGGACGGGTCGATTTTCCTGCGCAAACCGGCGCCGTGGCATGTGCGCGAGATCACGCGCGCCATCGACAAGCTGCCCGCCCGGCAGCGCGAATTGCGCGACGGCTCGGCCGGCGACAGTTGATCGCGCCGCGTCATCACGCCTCTCCCTGCACGACGATCAGATAGCCCGCCGCCCGCGCAATCAGGATCAGCGCGCCGCGCGTCTCGTCCCAGGCCAGAACCGTCCCGGTCTCGTCGAGTGCATGGCGAAACGCGCTCTCGGTCACTTCGGTCATGCAGGCGTGCGCCTCGAGCCCGGCGCGCCGCATCGCCATACCTGTGGGGCGGTGGTGATTGGCCATGGCGACCATCGCCATATCCGCCCCCTGCCCCGGCATGTCGAGCGCCGCCGCACCGCGCGCCGCGATCTCGCGCTGCATCCCGGCTATGCTGTCGGTCACGGAAAGCGCCGATTTCACCTGCCCGGTGACCAGATCATATAGGCCCACGGCACAGCCCCGCCTGGCCTCGAAGGCCCGCGTCTCGCCGAGGGAAAACCACTGCCCCAGCCAGGCCCGCTGCGCCGCCTCGTCCTCGCGCTGACAGCCCGCCACAAGGGCAAGCGCCGCCAGACAGGCGAGCGGCACGGGGTTATGGCGAAGGGCGCGGGTCATTCGAAATAGCTCTCCTCAACCACGGCGACCTTGAACACCTCGGTCACCCGGCACCCCACCTCATGCGCCACCATGAGCCGCGCCAGTTGCGGCCCATCGACCAGCACCAGACGTGCGCCCAGTTTCTCCGCCGTCGCGCGGGCATTGGGGGTAAAGGACGACGTGGTCACGAAAATTCCCTTCGTGACATCCTTGAGACCAAGCGCACCGTAAAAGTCGCTGATAGAGCCCGATCCGATGGGGCTTGACCCCTGGTACCGCTTGGCCTGCACATAGACTTGGTCGACGCCCAAGGGGTCGAGATTGATGACGCCGTCCACGCCGTCGTCCCCTGAGCGGCCAAGCACAGCGCCAGCGGCCGCCCCGTAGCCATAGCCCATCTTGAGGAGCAGCTCCACGATCACACTTTCAAAGAAGGCCGGTTCGCTTTCTCTGAGCCGCCCCAAAAGATCAGCCGCGAGGGCATTCGCGATCTGTTCATACGCGGCGCGCATTGTCTCGTCGGGCGTTGTGGTATCCGGATCTGGCGGCGCACCCTGCTCCTCCTCGGCGATATTCGATCTCGATTTGAACTCCAGAAAGGCGTCGTATTTTTCGAGGTATTTGGCATCGATCCGCTCGGGATTATCGGCCAGAACATGCCGCCCCTCATCCGTGATCACGAAATGTCCACGCCGCGTATTGCGCAGCAACCCCGCCTGCTTGAGGTAGCTGCGCGCCCAATGCACGCGGTTCGCGAACCGGGATTGCTTGCCGCTTGGCAATAGTTCCGACTTTTCCTCCTCGCTCAACCGAAATACCTGCTCAAGCCGTGTCACGGCCTCCGAGATTTTCACCTCGCCGGACGCAGCCAGTTCAAGCACCGGCTTCATCAAGGATTGGTAGTCGGGTATCATCCTCTCACTCGAACTCCATGATAACGTCGTCCACCGCGAGGCTGTCGCCCGGTCCGGCATTGACCTTCGACACCACGCCGCGGCGTTCCGCGCGCAAGATGTTTTCCATCTTCATCGCCTCCACCGTGCAGAGCGCCTGCCCCTCCTGCACCTCGTCGCCCTCGGCGACGTTGACCTTGACGATCAGCCCGGGCATCGGGCAGAGCAGCAGTTTCGATGTATCAGCGGCAAGTTTCTCGGGCATTAACGCCGCCAGTTCCGCCTGCCGGGGCGTGCGCACATGCACCTTGAGGTCGGCCCCGCGCGAGCGGATGCGGAAGCCCTGGGTGATCTTGCCCACCTTGAGCACCAGCGCGTCGCCATCCACGTCGAGCCGCGCCAGCGTATCGCCCGGGGTCCAGTCGCTGCTGACCCGCAGGGTGCTGCCATCCTCGAACCGCACGCTCGCGCCCTCGCGGTCGGCGGCGACGGTCACCGGATAGCTGTGGCCCTGCAGGCTCACCACCCAATCCTCGCCGACGTGGCGCTCGTGATTGTCCATCCGCCCCGAGACCCGGGTGCGCCTGATCTCCGCCACCCGGTGCATCGCCGCCGTGCTCGCCGCGATCCGGCGCAGCACGTCCTCGGGCAACTCCACCCCGCTGAAGCCTTCGGGATATTCCTCGGCGATGAAGGCGGTGGTCATGTCGCCGCTGACGAATTTCGGATGATCCATCACCGCGCTGAGGAACGGCAGGTTGTGGCCGATTCCCTCGACCTCGAAGGCGTCGAGCGCGTTGCGCATCCCCTCGATGGCCGCGCCCCGCGTCGGCCCCCATGTGCACAGCTTGGCGATCATCGGGTCGTAATACATGCTGATCTCGCCGCCCTCGTAGACGCCGGTATCGTTGCGAACCACGGCCCCGTCGATATCGAGTTCCTCGGGCGGGCGATAGCGGGTCAGACGGCCGATCGACGGCAGGAAGCCGCGATAGGGGTCCTCGGCATAGAGCCGGTTCTCGATCGCCCAGCCGTTGATCTTCACATCGTCCTGAGTGAGCGCCAGCTTTTCGCCATAGGCCACGCGGATCATATGCTCGACCAGATCGACCCCGGTGATCAGTTCGGTCACCGGATGCTCCACCTGCAAGCGGGTGTTCATCTCGAGGAAATAGAAATTGCGGTCGCCATCGACGATAAATTCCACCGTGCCCGCACTGGCATAGCCGACGGCATGGGCGAGGGCCAGGGACTGCTCACCCATGGCGCGGCGGGTCTCTTCATCCAGAAACGGGCTCGGGGCCTCTTCCACGACCTTCTGGTTACGGCGCTGGATGGAGCATTCCCGCTCGTTGAGATAGACGCCGTTGCCGTGGCTGTCACACAGCACCTGGATCTCGATATGGCGCGGCTGTGTGACGAATTTCTCGATAAAGATGCGGTCATCGCCAAAAGAATTCGCCGCCTCGTTCTTCGAGCTTTGAAAGCCCTCGCGCGCCTCCTCGTCATTCCAGGCGATGCGCATGCCCTTGCCGCCGCCGCCGGCACTGGCCTTGATCATCACCGGATAGCCGATCTCGTTCGAGATCTTCACCGCCTCCTCGGCATCTTCGATCAGCCCCATGTAACCGGGAACGGTGCTGACCTCGGCCTCCTGCGCGATCTTCTTGGAGGTGATCTTGTCACCCATAGCCTCGATTGCGCCCTTGGGCGGCCCGATGAAGGCCACGCCCTCGGCCTCCAGCGCCTCGGCGAATTTCGGGTTCTCCGACAGAAAGCCGTAGCCCGGATGCACCGCCTCGGCCCCGGTCTGGCGAATCGCATCCATCACCTTGTCGATGACGATATAGCTTTCGTTGGCGGGGGGCGGGCCGATATGCACCGCCTCATCCGCCATCTGCACATGCAGCGCGTGGCGGTCGGCGTCGGAATAGATCGCCACCGTCGCAATGCCCATCTTGCGCGCCGTCTTGATGACGCGGCAGGCGATTTCGCCCCGGTTGGCGATCAGGATCTTCTTGAACATTCTATCGGTCCCTTCTTGAGAGTCTTGGCCGCGCGAGAAAGTCAGTCGTGGGCCCGGTTTGGCTCTTGGCATAAAAAAGGCCACCGCTGCCCAACGCAGCGATGACCGAAATGGAATAGGTCCGCGCTGTGCGCGTGACCGCTGTCAGATCATCAGCAACGGCCCGGATAGGCCTGGCAATAGATGACGTTGCCTGCGGCCCCCACGGCGGCACCCGTGACGACGCTGCCGCCCACCACGGCCCCCGTGACCGCCCCCGCGCCGCCGCCCAGAAGGGCCTGTTCAGGGACCGTGTCACCACAGGCCGCAAGCCCCAGAAGGGCAATTGCGGCAATGGGAAATACACTCTTAGGTTGTTTGCTTTGCAGCTTTCGAATCTCTTGCATGGGCCTGCGGCTCCTTCTGTCAGCGCGTGATGATCCGCGCCACAAAAGCGCAGTCCGCGCACTGCGTCAAAGCAGTTCTGTCTCCAGACTACGCAACCGGCGAACTGCCGCTCACTACTATAAGACTCTGTAAAAAAAGAAAAAATGGGCGGCTCGTGCAAGTCTGCACACGGCCGCCCAACAGGGGAAGGGTAACAGAAATGACATATGGTCAAAGCCGCTGGGGAACGGGCCTCCATTACCTGACCCACCATCCCATCACTTGCAGCGCGCGCCAAACCCAAACCACAACGCAGCGCCGTTTCGGCGAGGCTTTGCGCATTTCCGCACGCATTGCGCGAATTCATGCCGATCCGGGCGTGGCTCATTCGTCCAGACCCTCGAAGACTTCGGGGAAATTCGCCCGCGCCACGGAAACGTCGAGCACCAGAAGTGCGTCGTAACTTTGAGGGTCGAACGAAGCGTCTGCGGGCTTCACCTCGCGGCCCAGAAACCAGCTCAGACGCCCGGCATCGAGGTTGCCGCGCTCGAACGGCTCATCGCCGAAACACTCCCACAAGGCACGCAGAAACCCGACATCGGCACGCTTGTCAGCAGGACGGCGATCCCGGTAACGCTCGCGCGCGGTCAGCGGCGTGGCACCCTTGGGGTTGGCGCGACGAATGGTAAATTGATAATCCGTGCCGGGCAGTCGCCCGGGAAATCCGCGATGCTTCAGCATGTGGCGCCCTCCGGATCACAGGGGCGTATCGGCGGTGGTAGTGCCGGAGCGGATGGTAACACCCGCTCCGGAATAAGCCTTGTGGGCTTACTTGTACTTGCCAGTGCTGACCGGCTCGGTCGAGATGGGCTCGGGCTCGACGACCACGAACTCTTCTTCCGCAGGCTGTGCGCAGGCGGCGACAAAGGCCACGAGGCCGATGGCGAGAACGCTCTTGATGCTGTTCGACATGTATAACTCCTGTCTCTCGTATCTTCAAAAACTGGCGTGCGCAGACATAGTGCCCACGCCCGCCAAGTGGGCGAGGTAAAGGTCGCTTGGGTGCAACCCTCGGGCAAGCTAGCCGAAATTTCAAGATTTGAATACATGCAATCCGCAAACTGGCGCGCATGTGTCCGCAAAGTCGCAGTCCTCAACCCCGGAAAATCCGGCCCCGCAAGATATTGCGTTCGCATCAAAACACCTCCCAGATGCAGGTATCGCCCTCGAGCCGGTATGCCTCGAAGACCTGTATGACGGCGGGATCGTAGACCCCGAATTCCGAGGGCTGATCGGCCAGCGAGATCACCACGCGGCCCGGTCGCGGCCCTATATTGGATAGCCGGGGCAAGGCATAGGTCACACATAGCCATTCAAGATCCTCCATCACCCGTTCCAACCCGGCCTCACCACCCTCTAAACCCTCTGCCACGAAGCGAAACCTGTAGGTCAGACCGCCGCCCTCGGGCCGGTCGGTCAGCACCTCCTCCTGCGCCGCGGCTGCGGGGGCCTGCGCCAGCAGCACGAGCGCCATGCCCGCCGCCAGCCTCACCGCCCCGCTCCCGTCCAGCGCGCCACGCGCGCCGGGTCCTCGAAGAGCGCGGCGATCCGCGCCTCGGCCGCGGCCCGTGCAAAGCGCCCCAGCACTGCCCCGCCTGCCCGCACCCGCAAGCCATCCCCCACGCGCCAGATGCGCACCACCGGAGCAAAGCCGCGCAGATCCCGCAACGCGCGCCACATATCCTGCCGCACCTGATGCGCCACGCGAGCCCGCGACGCCTCGGGCAGATGCCACTCGAACGCCAGATCGAAACGCGCGGGCAGGCGCCGCGCCAGAGTCACCGCGCCGTCCTCCTCGCGGATCAGATGCCAGCGGTCGCGGGCCATGGTCCTCCTCGTTTCCTCTGGCCACAAATATCCCGGCGGGGGCGACGGGGGCTGCGCCCCCATTGTCATCACAACGGGATGTTGTCGTGCTTCTTCCAGGGCATCTTTTTCGTCTTGTTTCGCAGCGATGCAAACGCCCGGCTGACCCGCATCCGCGTGCTACGCGGCTGGATCACCTCGTCGATGAAGCCGCGCTCGGCAGCGACGAAGGGATTGGCAAATCGGTCCTCATAGCTCTTGGTGTGCCCCGCGATCTTCTCGGGCGAGCCCAGATCAGAGCGATAGATGATCTCGGTCGCGCCCTTGGCCCCCATCACCGCGATTTCCGAGGTCGGCCAGGCATAGTTGAAATCGGCGCGCAGATGCTTGGACGCCATCACCACATAGGCCCCGCCATAAGCCTTGCGGGTGATCACCGTGACCTTGGGCACCGTCGCCTCGCCATAGGCATAAAGCAGCTTGGCCCCGTGCTTGATCACCCCGCCATATTCCTGCCCCGTGCCGGGCAGGAAGCCGGGCACGTCGACCAGGGTCAGGATCGGGATCTCGAAACAGTCGCAGAACCGCACGAAGCGCGCTGCCTTGCGGCTGCTGTCGATATCAAGACAACCCGCCAGCACCATCGGCTGATTGGCCACGACACCAACAGTCTGCCCCTCCAGCCGAATGAATCCGGTGATCATGTTCTTAGCGAACTCGGCCTGAATCTCGTAGAAATCCGCCTCATCCGCGATTTTGTGGATTAGCTCCTTCATGTCATAGGGCATGTTGGGATTGTCGGGGATCAGCGTATCGAGGCTTGTCTCCACCCGCCCCGGCTCGTCGAAGAAGGGGCGTTTGGGGGGCTTCTCACGGTTGTTGAGGGGCAGAAAGTCCACCAGCCGCCGCACCTCGGCCAGCGCCTCGACATCGTTCTCGAAGGCCGCGTCGGCGACCGAGCTTTTGCGCGTATGGGTCACTGCGCCGCCCAGCTCCTCCGCCGTGACCTGCTCGTTGGTCACGGTCTTGACCACGTCGGGGCCGGTCACGAACATGTAGGAGCTGTCCTTCACCATGAAGATGAAATCGGTCATCGCGGGGCTATAGACCGCGCCACCGGCGCAGGGGCCCATGATCACGCTGATCTGCGGGACCACGCCCGAGGCCTCGATATTGCGCTGGAACACCTCGCCATAGCCCGCGAGACTGTCGACGCCTTCCTGAATGCGTGCGCCGCCCGAATCGTTGATGCCGATCACCGGCGCGCCGTTTTCGACCGCCATATCCATGATCTTGCAGATCTTCTGCGCGTGGGTGGCGCTGACCGAACCGCCCAGCACGGTGAAATCCTGGCTGAACACATAGACCTGACGGCCGTTGATCGTGCCCCAGCCGGTGACCACGCCGTCGCCATAGGGGCGGTTCTTTTCCATGCCGAAATCGGTGCAGCGATGCGCCATGAACATGTCGAATTCCTCGAAACTGCCCTCGTCGAGCAACAGTTCGACGCGCTCGCGCGCGGTCAGCTTGCCGCGCCCGTGCTGCGCCTCGATGCGGGCCTCGCCGCCGCCCAGCCGCGCATCGGAGCGGCGGCTCTCGAGTTCCTCCAGAATGTCTTTCATGACGCTCCCCTCTCTCATGTTGCGCGCAGCATAGGGATTGCGGCGCGTGGGACCAAACAGAATTCGGCAAATTTGCAAACTATCGCAAACCAGTGTTTGAATAACTGTAAACTCGCAAAGCAAGTCCGGTTTTGCGTGCCGGACAGATGGACATCCCCGCGTGACCCCCCTAGCCATTGGGACATGAGCCCGGAACCCCGCGTCCGTTTCCTGGACCGCGCCACACCACCACATATCTCGACGCTGATCCTGCTCGCGGGGCTGTCGGCGCTGGCGATGAACATCTTTCTTCCCTCCCTGCCGGGCATGGTCGCGCATTTCAAGACCGAATACCGGCTGATCCAGCTTTCGGTGGCGCTTTATCTGGGGGTGAACGCGGCGTTGCAGCTGTTGATGGGGCCGATTTCCGACCGTTGGGGACGGCGCCCGGTGATCCTGTGGGGACTGGGCCTGTTCCTCGTGGCGACGCTCGGCTGTATCGCGGCCCCGAATGTCTATGTCTTTCTGACCTTCCGTATGGTGCAGGCCAGCGTGGTGGTGGCGATGGTGCTGTCCCGCGCCATCGTGCGGGACATGGTGCCGCAGGACCGCGCGGCGTCGATGATCGGTTATGTCACGATGGGCATGGCGGTGGTGCCGATGATCGGCCCGGCCTTTGGCGGGGTTCTGGACGAGGCCTTTGGCTGGCAGGCGAATTTCTGGCTGCTCTTCGTTCTCGGGGCGGCGCTTTTCGCGCTCTGCTGGCGTGACCTGGGCGAAACCGCGCCGCTGACCGGGCGCACGCTGATGCAACAGTTCCGCGATTATCCCGCGCTGCTGACCTCGCGACGGTTCTGGGGCTATGCGGCGGCGGCGGGGCTGTCGTCGGGCTCGTTTTTCGCCTATCTCGGCGGTGCGCCGTTCGTTGGCGACCGGGTGTTCGGCCTGCCGCCTTCGACACTGGGGCTGTTGTTCGGCGCGCCCGCCATCGGCTATTTCCTCGGCAATTTCGCCTCTGGACGCTACTCGATGCGCGTCGGCGTCAATCGCATGGTGCTGTGGGGGGCGCTCTTCAACGCCGGTGGCATCGGGCTGAACCTCACGCTCTTCTACCTCGGCTTCGGCTCGCCGCTCACGTTTTTCGGGCTGATGACCTTCATGGGGCTGGGTAATGGCATGGTGATCCCCAATGCCACCGCCGGGGCACTTTCGATCCGTCCCGATCTGGCGGGCACGGCAAGCGGGCTGTCGGGGGCGCTGATGATCGGGCTGGGGGCCGCGCTCTCGGCGCTCGCCGGTATGCTGCTGACACCGGGCAGTGGGGCCGTCACACTCTTGTCGATCATGTTCGCGACGGGGCTGGCCGCCGTGATCACCATCCTGCTCGTTATCCGCCGTGAACGTCGGCTAGGATTGGCGCAATAGACAACGCGCGGGCGATATCCAGCCTATTCCTGCGCGCTCCGCATCTGCTCTGCGATCTGCGATGCCCATTCCCCGATGATCGGCAGGAACTCGATCTGGCTGAGCGCCCAGACAATGAGCGACAAAAGTACTGTTGCGCCCAACACCGTACCAAGCCCCACCGCCAGCCCGCGCGCGAAGTTGAACGCCAGAAGGCGCGGCATGTTGTTATGGATGCGCACAAAGCGATGCCGGTTCAGGGTCTGAAGCTCGGCCCGCAAGGCGCGCAACTCCTCGCTCAGCTTGTCACTCTTGACGGGATCATCCTTCATCCGAACGTCGCCACCACATCATACATCACCGGCTCGAAACTCTTGCATAGCTCGTTGATCTTGCGATTGCGGGCACGCATCTCGTCGCTGCGCAGCATGGCCTGAAAATCCTCGCGCGACCGCCATTGCGAATAGTTGGCAATGCGGGTCTGCGCGTCGTTCACATGCAGGCCCGCGGCGATGAAGCCGGGCTGCTTCGAGATGAAATCGCGATAGGCGTCGCGCAGCAGGTCGAGCAAATCCTCGCAGGTTCCCGGTGTGACCTCGAAGGTGGTGAGCACGGTCTGATGGCTACTTTGCTCTGTGATATGCGGCATAGCACACCTCCTTTTCATTGAGCCTAGCACGCAGCTACGACACGGTAAATTCTCCACGCGGCTTAACCCTCGCTTTACCCTTTTTACCGAGAGTTAACGCGGAGGTAACCATGTCGCGATGCCTGGCTCTTGCCGCGCTGCTCTCGCTCTGCCTGTCAGGCCCGGCCCTGGCAGGGGCCTGGCCGCGCGAGAAGGGCACCGTGTTCCTGTCTCTCGCAGGACAGGCTGAAGGGCCGGACGAACACGGCATCTACCGTCAGAATTTCACGCTTTACGCCGAATACGGGCTGACAGAGCGACTCACGCTCGGGGTGGATGCGGGCGGCGACGCTTTACGCATGACCAAGGCCATCGGCTTTCTGCGCTGGCCGCTAGGACGTGCCGACCGCCGGATGAAACTCGCCTTGGAACTGGGGGCCGGTCAGGTGGATGGCGAAAACGCCTTGCGCCCGGGCCTGTCGCTCGGGCGCGGCGTCGAAATCGGCAAACGTCAAGGCTGGCTGGCCGCCGATGGTCGCGCAATCCTGTTCACCGGCGGAGGCATGACGCTTGAAAGCGACCTGACCTTCGGCCTGCCCGTCACGAATCGCAGCAAGGTAATCCTGCAAATCCAAGCCGGGCATCCGGATCCGGGGCCAGCCTACGCCCGCTTCGCGCCGTCCTTCGTATTCGAGACCAAACCCGGCACGCATATCGAATTCGGCCTGACCGAGCCTCTGCTCGGCAACGGGGATCGCGGTTTCAAACTGGGGCTCTGGCGCAAATTCTGACCACCGGTGCCACCTGCGGTCAGAGCGCGTCGTCGATCCGCACTCGCAGGATGACACGGCCAGACACGGGTGCCGGCCAGCGCAGGTTTACGCGATCATTCTCCGGGCCCTGGCTCGCCTCGAAATAGGGCACCGCATGCGTCACCGCACCGCCACTACTGCGCAGCGGCCCATCGGCCAGAACAGATTCGACGGTCTGTGCCCAGGCCCCGAACGGCAGGCGCGGGGTCGGTTCGATGACCCACACGGCGCTTGCACTCGCCTCTTCGTGTGCCATGACAAGCGGGCTTTCAGCCTGAATGTCGATGTTGTGAAAGGTGTTCTCGGCAAAGGTGATTCCTCGCACCCGGTCGAAATCCAGATCGGCAAAGCTGGTATCCACCGTCTCCACCCGGTCGATCGACCCAATCGCGCGAAAGGTGTTGCCGGTGACTGTCATTCCGTTCAGGAAATGACCCGGTCCATGCGGCCTGACCGTGATGAAGGTGAACCATGGTGCCATGTCACTGGCCAGAAAAACATTGCCCGTAACGCTCAGCGCGCTGAACGAAAACTCACTGGCGAACTCGGGGGCAGAATCGTGCTCGTTCGCCCATTCGAGGAAACAGTTGTCGATATAGTTGCCGTTGATCGTGCCGCGATTGTTGGTGCGGGTCAGCACGAAACCCGCGCTGCGCACCCCGTTCGACGCCGAATCCCCCTGAAACACGTGATTGCCGGAAATCAGCGAGCTTGATCCGGCCATGACCGCGAAATGCCGGAAAAACGTGGCGCGATTGTCGCGGACCTTGAGGTCATTGGCATTGGCGTTGAACCCGATGCTGGCGCGCTCGGTCACCAGAAGCGGGCTCTCGTTCGACAGGAACTGGCAACGGTCGAACATCATGCCCTGATCGCCCTCGCCATGGCTGGTGATGCCGCGATCCTTGGGACGGGTGATGAAACAGTCACGGAAATGATTGGCCGAGCCAGAAGGCGGCAGCAACACGGCGCTGCAATCGCCCGAGCACTGGAAATCCACCTCCGAGAACACCATGCGCGAGACGTCCTGAAAGCCGCTGAAATCAAGCATGTACTTGAACCGATGGAAGGTGAAGACCTGCGTGCCTACCGCATCGAACAGCGGCTGACTGAGCGTCAGTCGGCCAGCGGCGACGTTGCGCGAGGTAACATAGACCTCGCGACCCACGCCATTGCCCTCGACCAGCGATCCCACGGCGATATTCGCCACATCCACGACGTTTGAAAGGCGCTTGTTGTTGGCCTCGGGATCATAGCTGGCCTGCGAGGTGACGATGTCGGTCTCCCACGCAGGTGTCGGAAAGACCGAGAATTGGCCGTTCTGGATCACGTGGCGCTGATTGAACGTGCTGCGATTGCCGACGGCGGCGGCCATGTCGATCGGTTCGCGCAGGGCTATCTTGCGCCCCGCCAGATCGAGCGTCACATGGCCCGCATTGTTCAAGAGCGCCTGATACGCCTTCTTGAAGGCCAGTTCGCTTTCGCCGAACGCGTCGATATAGGCGGGCAGGTCGTAATTCTTGGTCAGGGACAGGATGGCGTCGTCGGGCATCGCCAGCGTCCCCTCGAACCGGATGCGGCTCTGGATCGTGGTGCTTGCCCCGAGGAAATAGGTACCCGCGGGCACGATGATCTCGCGCCCGCCCGCCGCCGTGTCGGCGGCCTCGAAGGCGGCGTGATCGTCCGTCACCCCGTCGCCGATGGCCCCGTAGTCGCGCACGTCGACCACGGCGATCACGTCGTGCAGAAAGAACCGGCTGACATCCTCAATCTCAATATCGTCGATCCGCACGACGCCGCCCGAGGGGCCGGTGAGGTCGATGCCGAAATGGCCGAACACCGCCTGCGGCCCCCAGACCATATCGACCCCCGCGCGCTGCCCGATGCCGACGATGGCACGCACCTCGACCACCTCGCCATAGGTGGTGAGCGTGACCTGTGCGGCCTCGACCGTCACACCGGCAAGCGCCGCACCGCTGGCATCCCCGGCAAAGGCGGCGATGCGCACATTGGGCAGGTTGCCCGCAATGGCCTTGACCCGCGCGCGCACCTGCAGATGGCAGCCGGGCAGGATCGGCGTCTCGCCCATGAAGCGCAGGCGCTGCACGGCCTCGATCTTCTGCAGTTCCAGCGCGCCGCCGAAGTCCTGATCGGCCGGGACCAAGGCCGCATTGGGGGCATTCTCGTAGGTGTCGGACCCGGGACGCCCGTCGCCGCTCGACCACTGATCCAACCCCGCCGAAAAGGGCCGGGGCATGAAAACGATGCCTTGGGTGATTGCCTTATTCATGTATATCCCTTTCTCCCTCCCGCGCCGCGCGTGATGGAAAAAGGGGATAGCCACAAGGCGTTAACCGGATATCAGGGCACCGTCACGGTGCCCCTTGGCTGGCTCAGGCCGCGACCTCGGGGGCCTCACGTACCTGCACGCCGTTGATTTTCCAGCCGTCTTCCAGCTCTATCATCTCGTAATCGACAATCCAGGCCTTGCCCGCGGGGCCGCGCAACATCACGCTCTGCCACAGCTTGCCCGCGATCACCTCGGCGTCGAGAAAGGTCACGTCCGACGGGCGCCAGACCATCGGATACCCCTCTCGCACCATCGTGCCGAATGTCTCGGGCGTGCCGAACTTGCGCTGAATGAACGGGCTGGCAAAACTGTAGGCGCGGTCCACGTCTTCAGCCAGAAACGCCTCAATCTGGGATGAAATGACCGCTCTGAGCGCCGCCTCGTCGGCGCGCGCGGCGCCACTCAGACCAAGGGCGACGGTCAGGGATAGAATGAAATACCGCATGACAACACCTCCATGAGGCTGTGAAATAGACCACCGCCCTAGCGTTGCAAGCTTTCCAGATAGGCGACCAGATCGGCCATCGGCGGGCTGACCTTGAGCGTCTCGCCCCGCTCGGTGCGCAGGGCCACGCTGCGCGGCTCGAAGAAATCGCCATAGATCGGCATCACGCTGCCATGCGCCACGACCGGATCGCGCCCGTCGATTCGGTACACCACCCGGGCCAGTGGAAAATGCCCGTCATTGGCGTGCTGCAGCCCGGTCAGGTCGGGAGGATCGAGCGTCAGCACCATCCTCATCGGGCCATCGCCTTGGGCGGCCGGACCGTGACAGGCGGCACAGTAACGATCATAGACCGCCTTTCCTCCCCGCACATCCTGCGCCTGCGCAGCGCTTGCCAGAAGCGCCCCGGTCAGCAGCGAAACGATGCCTCTCATGCTCTTGCTCCTCACGGCCTCGCACCACATGCTCGCGCAACTCTGTCGCGCGCGGTGATCGAAGTCAAACGCAGCCCATCACGGCACGAAGGCGCGGCCCTTACCCCGCGAGGTCGAGCACCTGCTGCCAGACCCCATCGGCCACATCAACCGGATCAGCAGGCCGCTTGCCCTGCCCCGGCAGGCGGGCCCCCTCGTCCTGCGTGGCCGCCTCGGCCACCTGTACCAGCCGGTCGAAAAATGCGCCCGAGACCTCCGGGTCCATCAGCAGGTAATACTGCCCCAGATCATGTGGCGGGCCGTCGGGGGCCTTGAGCGGCTTGACGTCCCGGCTCACCACTCCGCCCGTCATCCCCGCGGCCAGCAGTTCCGCCATCAGGCCAAAGCCCCAGCCCTTGGGCCCGCCGATACTGACCAGCGAGCCACCGAGCGCTGCCTCGGGGTCTGTGGTGGGGCGGCCGTCGGCGTCAACGGCCCAGCCTTCGGGTATAGGCTCGCCCGCGGCCTTGGCCATGGTGATCTTGCCCAGGGCTACCACCGTCGTCGATTGATCAAATTGCATGGCAATGCGGCCCTGCCCATCCGGCACCGAAAAGGCGATAGGGTTGGTGCCGATGACCCGTGTCTTGCCACCCGGGGCCGCCACGATGGGAGAGGCATTGGTCACCCCCAGACCGATCAGGCCCCGGTCTGCGATCTGTTCGGTGAAATAGCCCAGAGAGGTGCAGGTATGCGCGTGCCCCACCGCAAGGCTCGCCACACCGCAGGCGCGCGCCGCCTCCGCCGCCCGGTCGATGCCGCGCGCGAAGGCGGGCTGCGCAAAGCCGAATTTCGCATCTACCAGCACCGCACCCGGGCGCGGCTGCGTCACCTCGGGTTCCACATCGCCCCTTACGCGCCCGGTCAGCAATTGCTGACAATAGCTTTCGAGGTAATAGAGCCCGCAGATCCGGTTGCCGACGCTTTCCGCCTTGCACACCGCGCGCGCCACCTCTTCGGCAATCCACGGCTGCGCGCCATGCCGGATAAGCGCGGCACGAGTCCTTGCCGCGATCTCGTTCAGGGAAATTTGCATGCTGCCGCCTCCGCTCGTGTCAGGGACAGCTATGGTCGGAGCCCTGCCAGAGGTCAATTCAGACCTTCTGAACCGGCCTTCAGCCACGGCGAAGTGCGCGTGGCTCAGCTCGCCACGATCCGCCCCTGATCAAGCCTGACGATCCGGTCCATCCGCGCTGCCAGATCAAGGTTATGCGTGGCAATCAGCGCCGACAGCCCGGCGCCCCGCACCAGACCCGTCAGCGCCCCGAACACCTGATCCGAAGTGCCGGGATCGAGATTGCCGGTCGGTTCGTCGGCCAGCAGAACGCGCGGGCCATTCGCCAGCGCCCGGCAGAACGCCACCCGCTGCTGCTCGCCCCCCGACATCGCCGAAGGGCGATGCCCCGCGCGCGCGCCCACGCCGACCTGCTCCAGCAACTCCTGCGCCCGCGCCTGCGCCGCCTTGCGCGCCACGCCATTGGCCAGCTGCGGCAGAACGATATTTTCCAGCGCGCTGAACTCGGGCAGCAGATGGTGGAACTGATAGACGAACCCCACCTGCTGCCGCCGCACCGCCGTGCGCCGGCGGTCGCTCAGCCCGGTCATGTCCTCGCCACCGATCTCCACCCGGCCCGTATCCGCCACATCCAACAGCCCCGCGATATGCAAGAGCGTCGATTTGCCCGCCCCCGAGGGTGCCACGAGCGCCACCATCTCGCCCTTGGCCAGCGTCAGGTCAGCCCCCGCCAGCACCTGCACCTCGCCGGTCTGCCCCTTGTTGTAGGTCTTTTCGATCCCCGTCAGCCGCAGCATCGCGTCACTCATAGCGCAGCGCCTCCACCGGGTTCATCCGAGCCGCCCGCCGCGCCGGAAAGATCGTGACGACAAAGGACAGCCCCAGCGACAGCACCACCGCTGACAGCACATCGCCCGCCTGCAACTGTGCCGGCAGATGATAGATGCCGCGGATCGACGGATCCCAGACCTGCCCACCCATCAGCACGTTCACGAAGCTGAAAATCGGGTCGATATAGATCGCGAAGAGACAGCCAAGGATCACCCCCGCCGCCGTGCCTATGAGGCCGGTAAAGGCCCCGCAGATGAAGAAGATGCGCAGCACGGAGCCCTCGCTCAGCCCCATCGTGCGCAATATGCCGATATCGCGCCCCTTGTTCTTGACCAGCATGATCAGCCCGGAGGTGATGTTCATTGCCGCGATCAGCACGAGGATCGAAAGGATCACGAACATCACGTTGTCCTCCACCTCCAGCGCGCGCAGGAAAGACCCGCTGGAGTCCTGCCATGTCCAGACCTGCGCGCGCTCACCCGCAGCACGCAACAGCGGCAGGGTCATGTCATCGACGTTTTCGGGGGCCTCGACCATCACCTCCAGCTCATCCGCGCGCCCGTCGCGGTTGAAGAAGGATTGCGCCTCGGCAAAGGGCAGATAGACGCGCACCCGGTCGATGTCATAGCGCCCTGCGGTGAAGATATAGACCACCTCATAGGCATTGATGCGCGGGCTTGTGCCGAGCGGCGTCTTGACCCCGTTGGGCGAGATCAGCTTGATCCGCTCGCCCACCGTCACGCCCAGTTCCTGCGCCACGCCCGAGCCGATGGCGATGCCTTCTGAAAATCGCTCAATATCCCCGTGCGCGGTCTCGGGATCGGCCACGCGCGGGATCGTGCGCAGGTCCTCGGGCTTGATGCCAAAGACCTGGACCCCCGCGTTGCGGTCGCGCGCACTAGCCATCACCTGTCCCTTGATCAAAGGGGCGACACGGGTGACATTCGGCACCTCTCGCACCCGGTCGGCCATCGACTCATACGCCTCGATGGTGCGGTCGATGCGGCCAGTCTGAGCATCGACCGCACCGGCATTGTAGATCGTCACATGCGCATTGGCCCCGAGAATCGTGTCGACGAATTCCGCCCGAAAGCCCGAGCGTACTGAAAGCGTCGCGATCAGCGCGAACACCGCCAGCGTGATTCCGATCAGGCTGATCCATGTCATCACGCTCACGCCTCCCTCGGCGCGCTTGGCGCGCAGATAGCGCCAGGCGATCATCCACTCAAAAGCGGCAAAGGGGGCGGTGGATCTGGCCATTATGGCTCCTTGCGTCAAGTCGCGCGGACAGTGGTGTGTTCCGCCCGGAGCGTCAAGGTCGTGCGGCGCATCGGCACGCTCGCATCACATGGCCTCACATTCAGCCGAGATGCTCTGGTGCAGGCTTGCATCGACACCATATCGTTTTGGAAACCACACGAAAGGCACCGCTATGCAGCGCTCCCAATACCGGCCTCGTCCTCCGCAGCCGCCCTTCTATCGTCGGCCGCTTCCGTGGCGGTTCGATGACTGGGCGGCCATTTGACGCGACCGCAAGGACACAGTTCGCATCGCGTGACGATGTTCACCCGCATTTGATTTTTGCGCCCTTGCGTCGCGTCGGTATAAGGGCAACATCCCTTGCAGGAGGTTTGTTCATGATCCACCGCCGCCATTTTCTCGCAACTGGCCTTGGCGCCATTGCACCCGCACTTTTGCCGGGCCTTGCGCGGGCCTTTGAGCTTGATCCAAAATTCGCGCCCCAAGAGGTGTCGTTTGACCCGAAATACCAGCCCGGCCAGCTGATCGTGTTGCCGCGCGCACATTTTCTGTATCTGGTCACCGAGCCGGGCCGCGCACGCCGCTACGGCGTCGGGGTGGGCCGTGCAGGCCTGGAATTTACCGGCACCGCCACCATCGACGTCAAGAAGAAATGGCCCACGTGGCGCCCGACAAATGAGATGATCGAACGCGAGCCGCGAACCTATGGCCGCTTCAAGGACAATGACTACGTCCAGCCCGGCGGCCCAGAGAACCCGCTCGGCTCTCGCGCGCTTTATCTCTTTCAGAACGGGCGTGACACCTATTACAGGATTCACGGCACAACGCAGCCCTCTTCGATCGGGCGCTCGGTCTCGAATGGCTGCATCCGCATGATCAACGACCATGTGCAGGATCTGTATGAACGTGTGCCTGTCGGAACTGTGGTCACCGTTCTCTAGGACAGCGGGTAACACCATCGGACCGGGACGCGCGTCCCGGTTCGTGGATGCGACAATCGCGGGCTGATTTGTACAACTCGCTTTACGCCCCTTTGCGATCATACTTGATTTTCGAAAATCGCAATCCCATACTTGATATCGCGACGTTACCACTATCGACCACCTGCTCCTTCTACGGCTCAGTCACTCGATCTTGCACGACAGAGCCGGGCTGCCGCACTCCCGCGGGCAGCAAAAACCGAAGGAGAACAGAGCGATGGCTTCTGGCACCGTGAAATGGTTCAATTCCACCAAGGGCTACGGCTTCATTGCGCCCGATGGCGGCGGCAAGGACGTTTTCGTCCACATTTCCGCTGTTGAGCGCGCCGGTCTGACCGGTCTGGCCGATGACCAGAAAGTGACCTTCGACGTCGAAGCCGGCCGTGACGGCCGCGAATCCGCGTCGAACATCACCCTCGCCTAAAGCGTTGATGGCGATAAAGGAATTGGGCCCCGCGCGGGCCCTTTTTCATTGCGCGGCGGCGATCAGCTCGGCCACATGCGGCCCCAACGCCTCGACGATGCGGCGCACGCCTTCGGCATTGGGATGAATGCCGTCGGGCTGAAAATAGCGCTGCAACGCCGCCGGGTCGCCCTCACCCAGCCCGGCAAAGAATTCCGACGCCAGCATCGCGCCGTAAACCTCTGACAATTCTGGGTAAATCGCGTCGAACTCGGCCTTGTAACCGACCCCGTAATTGCCCGGTGCGGCCATCGGCACCAGCATGACCTCGACCTCCCTGGCTTCGGCCACCTCTAGAATTGTCTCGATGTTTTCGCGACTTACCGCCGGGTCGATGCCCCGCAACAGATCATTGCCGCCAAGCGTCACGATCATCGCCTCCACTTCGGGCGTCAGGCTCCAGTCTACCCGCGCGGCGCCGCCCGCCGTGGTATCCCCGGACACGCCCGCGTTGATCAGCTCCGCTTCAACCCCCTGATCTTGCAGCCAATCCCGCATCTGAGGGACAAAACCGTCTTCCTCGGGCAACCCGTAGCCCTGGGTCAGGCTGTCGCCCAATGCCAAAACCGTGACCGGTTCTGCCGCGCTTGCCGGGCTGACAAGCGCGCCGATCACGGCTAAGACCTTGCCCATGCCCCGCAGGGCCCCATATGTCAAAAAACCCTTTTCAATCAGGCGCAAACGCATGACCTCTCCTCTTCTGTCCCTCTCCGATGCCTCGCTCGCGCTGGAGGGGAATACCGGTCTCGTCCGAATACTCCACGGGATCACGCTGGATGTCCACCGGGGCGAGAGTGTCGGGCTGGTCGGGCCGTCGGGCTCCGGCAAATCTTCGTTGCTGATGCTGATGGGCGGGCTGGAGCGCGCCACCGGCGGCACCGTCCGCGCGCTCGATAACGATCTTGGCGCACTCACCGAGGATCAGCTGGCCCGCCTGCGCCGCGACAATTTCGGCGTTGTCTTTCAATCCTTTCACCTCATTCCCACGATGACCGCGCTCGAGAATGTCGCGACGCCGCTGGAACTTGCGGGCGCGCCCGATGCCGATGCCCGCGCGCTTGAGGAACTCACCACCGTCGGGCTCGCGGACCGTGCCGGTCACTACCCCTCGCAGCTGTCGGGCGGGGAACAGCAGCGCGTGGCGCTCGCCCGTGCCGCAGCACCGCGCCCGGCGATCATCCTGGCTGATGAGCCAACCGGCAACCTCGACAGCAGCACCGGCGAGACGATCATCGAATTGCTGTTCGGGCTGCGCGACCGCCACGGCGCGACGCTGGTCCTGGTGACCCACGATTCCGATCTCGCCACGCGCTGCGACCGCGTGATCAGCCTGCGCGACGGGCGCATCGAGGGCACCGCATGAGTGTGAGAACAGCGGCGAAATTCGCCCGGCGCGAGCTGCGGGGCGGCCTGCGCGGGTTCCGCATCTTCCTGGCCTGCGTGATCCTCGGCGTGGCGGCCATCGCCGCCGTCGGCACCCTGCGCGAGAGCGTGCGCGCGGGGCTGGCCGATCAGGGCGCGGCGCTTCTGGGGGGCGATGCGGAACTCGAACTGACCTACCGTTTCGCCACCGGGGCGGAGCGCGCCTGGATGGAGAGCGCGGCCCTCGACGTCTCGGAAATCGCCGATTTTCGCTCCATGGCGCTCGTGCCGGACGGCACGCGCGAACTCACGCAGGTCAAGGCGGTCGATAGTGCCTATCCCCTTGTTGGTGAAGTGGAACTATCCCCCGACATGCCGCTCGCGGCGGCGCTTGCCGGGGCGGAGGACCTGCCCGGCGCGGTGATGCAGCCGCTCTTGATCTCGCGTCTCGGGATTGGGATCGGAGATACGTTTCGCCTCGGCGAGCAGGAGTTTCGCCTGATGGCCGAACTGGTGCGCGAGCCCGACCCCTCGCGCGCGGGTTTCGGTCTCGGACCCCGCACCATTATGGCGCGCGCTGCGCTTGACGGCTCCGGGCTGTTGTCGCCCGGCTCGCTCTTCACCTCGAAATACCGGATGACCCTGCCCCCCGGCACCGATCTCGCCGCGATGGAGCGCCGCGCCACCGAGGAACTTGACGGCAGCGGCTTTCGCTGGAACGACGCCCGCAACGCCAGCCCCCGTGTGGCCGAGTTCGTCACCCGGCTTGGGGCCTTTCTGGTGCTGGTGGGCCTGTCGGGCCTTGCCGTGGGCGGGGTCGGCATCTCGGCGGCGCTGCGCAGCTATCTGGCGGGCAAGGTACAGGTCATCGCCACCCTGCGCAGCCTCGGCGCGGATCAGCGGACGATCTTCCTGACGTACTTTTTTCAGGTTGGCGTTCTGGCCATCCTCGGCATCCTCGGCGGGCTGATCCTGGGCGTCGGCCTGCCGGTCCTGCTCGGGCCGTTCATCGCGGCGCGCCTGCCAGTGCCTGCGGTCTTTGCCGTCTATCCCGCCCCGATGATCGAGGCGACGCTCTACAGCGTGCTGAGCGTGCTGATCTTCACCCTCTGGCCGCTTGCCCGGGCGCGCGAGGTGCGCGCGGCGGCCCTCTACCGCGAGGCGGCGGGCGCGCGTCACGGCTGGCCCGGCACGTCCTATATGCTGGCCACGCTGGCGCTTCTCGGCCTGTTGCTGGTGGCGGCGGCGCTCTTCTCCGGCAACCTGACGCTCACCCTCTGGACGGCGGGCGGGATCATCGGCGCGCTTGGCGCGTTGAGCCTCGCCGCCCTCGCCGTGCAGCGCGCGGCCCGCGCGCTGCGGCCCCGTCTGCGCAGCCGTCCCGCGCTTGGCTGGGCGCTCGGCGCGATCGGCGGGCCGGGCAGAACGGCGGCGCCGGTCATGCTCTCGCTCGGGCTTGGCCTGACGGTGCTGGCCGCCGTCGGCCAGATCGACGGCAACCTGCGCCGTGCCATCGCCGGGGACCTGCCCGAACGCGCGCCGTCCTTCTTCTTCGTCGATCTGCAAAAGGACCAGATGCCGTGGTTCCTCGACCGGCTGGAGACCGACCCCGCCGTCAGCCGCATCGACCACGCGCCGATGCTGCGCGGGATCATCAGCCGTATCAACGACCGCCCGGCGCGCGAGGTCGCGCCGGGGCATTGGGTGGTCGAGGGCGACCGCGCCATCAGCTATGCCGAGACGCTGCCTGCACGCACCACCCTCACCGCAGGCGACTGGTGGGGCAGCGACTACACCGGCGCGCCGCAACTCAGCTTCGCCGCCGAGGAGGCGGCGGAAATGGGTATTGGCCTCGGCGACGAGATCACCCTCAACATCCTCGGGCGCGACATCACCGCGCCCATCACCTCGCTGCGCGAGGTGGATTTCTCCAGCGTCGGGATGGGCTTTGTCATGCTGATGAACCCCTCCGCCCTTGCCGGTGCGCCGCATACCTTCATCGCCACCGTCTATGCCGACAGCCAGTCCGCCGAAGAGGCGATTCTGCGCGAGGTCACCGACCGCTACCCGAATGTGACCGCCATCAATGTGCGCGACGCGCTGATGCGGGTGACGGATCTCTTGGCGAGCCTCGCCTCGGCCACCTCATGGGGGGCCTCGGTGACGCTGCTCACGGGCTTTCTGGTGCTGATCGGGGCGGCGGCGGCGGATGCGCGCGCGCGCATCTATGAGGCCGCGATCCTCAAGACGCTTGGCGCGGCACGTGCGCAGATCCTGACCAGCATCGCGCTGCGCGCCATCCTTCTGGGCACCGCCGCGGGCGGCGTGGCGCTGGCGGCGGGGATCGGCGGGGGCTGGGCGGTCAGTCATTTCGTGATGGAGACGCCCTTCACCGTGATCTGGCCCTCGGCGCTTGCCATCGTCGCGGGCGGCATCGCGGTCACGCTCCTCGCCGGTCTCGCCTTTGC
>MDTG01398257.1_pt1 | contig 23643 bp, 21 predicted proteins | sample 811421 | NCBI WGS metagenome assembly MDTG01 (sample SAMN05326645, study PRJNA326480) | marine metagenome | isolation source: seawater | place: Pacific Ocean: South East | collected 2011
CAGAAATTAGGATTAAAAATTGCTTTTATATATACATATACCTTTTTGCGATAGCAAATGTTTTTACTGTGCATTTAATTCATATACTGATAAGTTTCATTTAAAACTTGAGTATATGAAAGCATTAAAGAAACAATTAAAAAATGAATTAGATAATTATGTTTTAAAACATAATAAAGAAATAGAAACAGTATTTATAGGAGGAGGAACTCCATCTTGTGTAAAAGCCCAAGAGTATGAAGAAGTTCTAAATATGATAAAACCATATTTAATAAAAGATGCTGAAATTACAACAGAAGCAAATCCAAATTCTGCTTCTTATGAATGGCTTGAAACTATGCATAAGTATGGAGTTAATAGAGTTAGTTTTGGAGTACAAAGTTTTAACAATGATAAGCTAAAATTTCTAGGACGTTCACATAAGAGTAAAAGTGCTATAGATGCTATACAAAATGCAAAAAGTATAGGTTTTAATGGTATTAACTGCGATATCATATATGGAGTTCAAGGTGATACTTTAGAGAGTATGAAAGAAGATTTTAAACAAGCTTTCTCACTTCCAATTACACATTTAAGTGCCTACTCATTAATGATAGAAGAAGGTACAAAATTCTTTGATAGATCATCAGTTAAAATTGATGATGAAGAGCTATCTTATGAAATATTTGATTTTATTAAAGAACATAATTTTACGCAATATGAGATATCAAATTTTGCAAGAGAAAAGAAATATGAATCAAAACATAATTATGGCTATTGGGAACATAAAGAATATTTAGGAATTGGAGCAGGTGCAGTTGGCTATGTAAATAAAAGAAGATATTATCCATCAAAGAGTATTGAAGAATATATAGAAAATCCTTTGAAAATGGATTATGAAGCAATAGATTCAGAGGATATTAAAACAGAAAAAATACTTCTTGGTTTTAGGTGCTCAAATGGAGTTGCATTATCCTTATTTACGCAAAAAGAATTAGAAAAAGTGAATCATTTAATAGAAAATGATAAAGTTTTGCAAAAAAATCAAAGAATTTATAATAAAAACTTTTTATTATCAGATGAATTAGCTTTATATATTTTAGAGTAATAACAATTTAACTATAATATCAAGTTTAAAAAGAGGTTTATACATAATATGACAATAAAAGATACGATAAGAAAATATACAAATGATTTAAAATTTGTAACACATATACCAGCTAAAGAAGTTGAGATGTTAATGATGTATTTACTTGAAAAGAATACTATATGGTTACATCTTAATTATAATAAAGAGTTTGAACAAGAAAAAGAGCTTGGAAAATTAATAAAAAAAAGAGCAACAAATTATCCAATGGAGTATATAATAAATAAAGCCTCATTTTATGGAGAAGTTTTTATAGTCCAAGAAGGTGTTTTAATTCCAAGACCAGAAACAGAGCTGTTAATTGATAGTGCACTTGAGATTATAAAAACTATGGATAATAATAAAAGAATTAATGTACTTGAAATTGGTACAGGTTCAGGAATAATTTCAGTTATGCTAGCTTTATTAATTGAAGATATTAAAATTATTGCTGTTGATATAAATGAAAAGGCATTAGAACTTGCAAAGAAAAATGCAGTAAAACATGGTGTTGAAGATAAAATTGAATTTAGACTTAGTAATTTATATGAAAATATAAATGAAACAAATATAGATTTAACAATATCAAATCCGCCATATATAGCAAATGATTATAAATTACCTGATAATGTTAAATTTGAACCTTCAAATGCATTATTTGGTGGAAGAGTAGGTGATGAATTATTAAAAGATATAATTGATCAAACAAATGAAAGAAATATCGAATATTTACTTTGTGAAATGGGATATGATCAAAAAAATCCTTTAACAAACTATTTACAAAATTTTGATATAAAAAGTTTTTCATTCTATCAAGACTATGAAAAGTTTGATAGAGGATTTACAATACAATTTAAAAAATAAAAAGGAATATATAAATGTTTAAAGAATTTAATTTAGAAGAATTAACACAGTCAAAAGTATTATTAGAAAAATTATTAGAACAATCAAAAAATGAAATATTAGAACTTATGAAAATAGAAGAGAAAACATATGAGAATTTTGTAATGCCTTATGAAGAAATAGGGGAGAGCATAAATGATTTTCTTACTCCAATTTTTCATATTGATTCAGTAAAAAATTCTGAAGTTACAGGAAAAGTTTATGAAGAATGCCTTCCTGTTATATCAAAATATGAAACTTGGATATCTCAAAATGAAAGTATTTATATAGCTTTAAAAGCTATACAGTCTAACTATAAAACTAGTTTAAATGATATACAAAATAAAGTATTAGAAAATGAGATAAGAGACTTTATTCTTTCTGGATGCCACTTAGATAATGATAAAAAGAAAAGATTAGAAGATATCAATTTAACTCTAAGTGAGTTATCTCATAAGTTTTCACAAAACTTACTTGATGCAACAAATGAATTTGAAATGATTATTGAAAATGAAGATGATATAAAAGAAATACCTGTTTCAGATTTAGAGTTAGCAAAGTTTGAAGAAGATGGTAAAACAAAATATAAGTTTACTTTACAAATACCCTCTTATATGGCTTATATAACATATGGAACATCAAGAGATAGAAGAGAAGAGATTTATAAAGCATATTGTACAAAAGCTCCTCAAAATGGAAAGATTATAGAACAAATACTTAAATTAAAAAATGAAAAAGTGAAAATCTTAGGATTTAACTCTTATTCAGAATACTCTTTACAAACTAAAATGGCTTCAAAAGAAGAAGAGGTAGTAACATTCTTAGAAGAGTTAGGACATAAGGGAAAAGCTAAAGCAATTGAAGAGTTAGAAGAAATCAAACAATTAGCTAGTAAAGATGGAATAAATGATTTTAGATCATCTGATATGGCTTATTATTCTGAAAAGCTTAAGAAAGCTAAATATGACTTAGATGAAGAGTATTATAGACCTTATTTTGAACAAGAATCAGTATTAAATGGTTTCTTTGACTTCTTATATCAAATGTTTGATATCAAGTTTGTTCAAACAGATGCAAAAGCTTGGGATGATAAGGTAAGAGTTTATAATCTTTTATCAAATGAAAAAGAAATTGCAAGAATATATATTGACCTAGAAGCTAGAAAAGATAAAAGAGGAGGGGCTTGGATGAATAACTGGCACTCTCATTATGTAGATTCAAAAGGAGAAAAACATCTTCCTACTGCTTTTATTGTATGTAATTTTCCACAATCTACTGATACTACACCATCATTATTAAGACACTCAGATGTTGTAACACTTTTTCATGAAATGGGACATGCACTACACCATTTAGTTAGTGATATAGAAGATCCATATGTAAGTGGAATTTCAGGTGTTGCTTGGGATACAGTTGAGTTTCCATCACAGTTTTTAGAATACTTTTCATACGATAAAGATGTATTAAAACTATTTGCAAAACATTATAAAACTCAAGAAGTACTTGACGATGAAGCAATTAACAGAATTATTAAAGCTAAAAACTTTCAATCTTCACTATCTTTAGTAAGACAAGTAGAGTTTGCACTGTTTGACTTTAAACTATATCAAGACTTATACAATAGTGAAGAAGAAGTACAAAATTTACTAGATGAAGTAAGAACAGAATTTGCAGCAATAATACCACCTTCTTATAACAAATTTCAAAATGGTTTCTCTCATATTTTTGCAGGAGGATATTCAGCAGGGTATTACTCATATAAATGGGCAGAAGTACTTAGTGCCGATGCTTTCTATATGTTTATTGACTCAGGAAATATCTTTAATAAAGAGCTTGCTTTAAAATATAAAGAGACTATTTTATCAAAAGGTGGTTCATCAAATATGGATCAATTATTTTACAATTTTGCACAAAGAAAGCCAAGTATTGATTCTTTATTAAAAATTGATGGAATTATTAGCTAAATTTAGCAATAATAACAATTAATAATAATATCAGTGAGGATTTAATAAAAATGACAAATGCAGAAACAATTTCAAAACTAAACAATGCTTTAAATACTTTGATAAAAGCCTATGAAGAACTTGAAGAAAAAAACACTAAATTAGAAAACAGAATTACTGAACTAGAAGATGAAGTTCTTGAATTAGAGACTGTTAAAGAAGATTTAGAAGTAAATGTAAATGACTTCAAAACAAATACTGAAGAAGATAATTCTAATATTTCTTCAATGTTAGGTAAAATTGAAGGTTTATTAAATAAAAAAGTTTCAGGAGATAATACACAAAATAGTTCTTCTGATAATACTTTAAATGAAATTAAAACTGCAGAAGATGTTCCTTCTAAAGTAGAAGAAGAAACTACTGAAGGTAATATCTTCTCTAATAATACTAATAACAATGAAAATGATGAAAAAAAACCTGATGAGAATAAGTCTGAGGATAACAAAATAGATTTAAATAGAATGGCCTCACTTTTAAATGGATTTAACAACTAGAAACTATAATAATGATTACATTATTAAATAAAACATCTTTGTATAACACTTTTGGTGTTGATGATTTTAACTCAATCGAGGGTGCTATTGATAATATGGCACCTTCTATGGTGGAATACCATTTATCCGACTTAAGTCAATATTGTGAAGACATTTATTTAAACAAAAGAGATATAGAGAAAACTGTCTCAATAGGGGATTATAGTTTATACATTGATTATAGTGATAACATCTACTTAGAATTAGAAGACAATAATAACACTAGCTGTGAAACTGCAACTTTTTGGTAAAACTTTTTTAATTATATACAGTTATATTCATCTCAAAGTAAAGATATAATATAATTTGGAAATTATAGTTTCCAAAAGTAAAATATATTTAAAGTATAAAGAAGGTTAAAATTGAAATATCCATTAGATTGTGAAGATACATTTAGTAAAACGTATTTATTCTGGTTATCAAGGTTTATTAGAAATAAGATTACATCTCTTTCAAATAGACAAGTAAAAAATAAAGATAGGCTTGCTCTTATACTACAAGAGCTTACAATTGGTTTTGATTCAATTGAGAGCTTAAAACTAACGATTAAAGAAGTACGTAATATTGGGATTAATAGTATTCATGTATACTTTATACCCCTTGAAAAGTTATACAACTTTATGATTAACTATGGTCCTAGTTCTATGAAAGAAATGGATGAAGAGCTTTTACGAGATTTTTTAATTACACAAACTAGTAAATTATCTGATGCAACAAAGAAAAACTATAGAATTTCACTAGTGACTTTCTTTGGATATATTGATAAGCAAAATGAAGAAACAAATGGGTTTGTTTATAGATATGGAATTGAACTTAAAAATTGGGGAGGTTTAAGTGGTAAAAGTGGTACTAAACTACCCTCTTTTATGAAAAAAGATGAAGTTAGAGCTTTTATTGAAGCAATTGACCTTTATCCCTTTAGTGCAAAAATAGCAGCAAGAAATAGACTTGTTATCAAAATTATCCTTTACACAGGTATTAGAGTTAGTGAAGCTATAAATATTGAGTTAAAAGACTTTAATAAAGATGGTGATGCTTTTATAATTCAAGTTAGAGGTAAGGGTAATAAACCTAGAGTAGTAATGATTAAAGCTAATATTATTGCAAAAGATTTAAATGAATGGAATGAAGTTAAACCAAATAATAACACCCTACTTTTATGCAATCAAAAAGCTAAGGCTCTAAGTCAAGCATATATTAGTAGTATTGTTGAAAAAATATTACTAAGTATTGGGATAAGAAAAGAAAAAAATGGTGCGCATATGTTAAGACATACATTTGCTACAATGCTTTATCAAAAAAGTAAAGACTTAATATTAGTACAAGAATCTCTAGGACATGCTGATATTAATACTTCTAGAATATATACTCATTTTGATAAAGATCAGTTAGAACGTACTACTGATATATTTTAGTACGTTCTTTATACTTATTTGTGCTTTTTAATTGCATCAATAATATCTTGAGGTTCACATCTTTTAGTGTAATCTTCATCAATAAATGCAAATATAATTTCTTTATTTTTATTTATTACATAAGTTGCTGGCATTGGTAATTCATAAGAATCATCATCATTACTTGCTGGAATATCAATATTAAAACTTTTATAAATAGGTCTTAACTCTTCAGCTAATGAGAATACTAAACCATAATCTTTAGCAATTTTATTATTTGTATCACTTAATACTTCAAACTGTAAGTCATGTTTTTCTTTTGTACTCAAACTTGCATCTGGAGATTGAGGAGATATTGCAATTAATTTTGCACCTAATTGTTTTAATTCATTATTTCTTTCTTGTAAAGCTTTTAATTCAAAGTTACAATATGCACACCATGTTCCTCTATAAAAACTTACTACTGCAAAATCATTATTTTCTAAAGTATCAAATAAAGAAACTTCTTTTCCAATTGCATTTGGTAATTTAATTTCACTTGCTTTACTTCCAATTTTTAATGCATTTTTACTAATATTACCATCTTCTAATTTTTTTGTTGCTTTTAACATTATATCTTGTATCTCTAAAGGAGCCTTTTTTTTAAATGCTACTTGGTACTCTTTTATTGAATCTATTAATCTTGACATTTTTATTCCTTAATTTTATTAATTTAATTAGCCAATTTTTGGCACCATTTCTATATATTTTTATAGAATATTAATTCTATAACTACAAAAAAATTAGATACTTTTAATCTCTAATTTTTTTTGTGAAATCTAATAAAGAGTTTACAACTAAAGTAGGTTTAATTTCCCATGGATCAAAAATCATATCACTTGATCTTTGAACCCATGCTGATTTCATTCCTGCTGATATCGAGCCTGTTACATCAAAAGAGTTAGAGGAAATTAACCAAGCTTCTTCTCCTTTTACATCTGCTTGTCTTAAAAAATGTGCATATGCTCCTGGTGTTGGTTTAAAAGTTTTAATATCATCAACACTTACAATACCTAAGAATAAATCCTTTATATCTGCATTATCAAGTAACTTTTCAAGTGCAGCTTTTTCTCCATTTGAGAAAGCAAATATTCTAAAACCATCTTTTTTTAATTCAGTCAAAGCTTCTTTTACTTCATCAAAAGCAGGTAAAACTTTATAAATTGACATTAATTCATCTTTCTGTTCTATTGATAATGAAACATTATAATATTTACATGTATATTCAAGTGCATATAAAGTACAAGTAGCAAAAGTTACATAGTTTACCATTGCGGCTCGTCTAAAAGAGTATTCTAATTGTTTCTCTCTCCATGTTTGAGAAAAGCTTTTTGCTTTATCTGCTATTAACTGTTCTAAAAGTACTAAAACTCCATTTGTATCAATTAATGTACCATATACATCAAATGCAAGTGTTATATTCTTTGACATAAAATCTCCTTTTATATATAGTTATAGAACATTAATTCTAAAACTATAGATTAGATTTAAAATTTATTACTAATTTTTAAATTATCTTATCATACTCAATATATTATTTATTATAATATCACTATCTTTTTGAGAGTGATTATATTTACCATATACATGAAAGCCATGAATAAATGTGATAATAGTAAGAGCCATTGCCTTTGGATCTGCACTAAATTCACCTAATTTTGTAGCTTCTTTAAGATTTGTTTCCATTTGAGAACATATATGATCAAAATATTGTTTTGGAATACTATATGTCTCTTCATCCATAAACTGTTTTTCTCTCATGGTGTTAGAGAATAAACAACCTTTAAAATTATCTCTAAATTTAAAACTTTGAAAAAATAACTCAATTCCTTTTTTACCAGGGTTGCTTTTTAATATATTCAATTTTTGTGATGACCATTTAATATAATAATTATCTAATGAATCTTTAAAAAGTCCTTGTTTATCTTTAAATAAAGAATACATAGTTCTACGATTTAAACCTGTGTGCGAAACTAATTGGGCCATAGATACACCTTCATATCCTTTTTCCCAAAATATTTCCATTGCACTATCAAGTACTTTTTCTAAATCATATTCTACAGGTCTTGCCATTATTCTATCTCCATTTACACTATTATAGAATATTAATTCTATAATGTCAAGTGTTTTATGTATTTTATTAAAAAGATTTTATTTTATTATCTTCTTTTACCCATTGAATAATCAATTATATATTGTGCAATATCATCTAAATGCACTATATCTTTAACTGCACCTGCTTTAATGGCTTTTGCTGGCATTCCAAAAACAACACAACTTATCTCATTTTGTGCTACTGTATATACATTATTATTAAACATGTCTTTCATACCAATTGTACCATCATCACCCATTCCTGTCATAATAATAGCCATTGCACTTGAACCTATTACATTATTAACTGATCTATATAATACATCAACACTTGGTTTATGTTGGCTTACTTTTTTTGTATCTAATAGTTTAGTTTTATATTCTAGTCCATTTTTTACCACAGTTAAATGCATATTTCCAGGAGCTAAATAAGCATGCCCTCTTTCTAAAAGCATTCCATCTTTTGCTTCTTGTACATTTACATTAGAGTTATCATTTAATCTATGAGCAAAGGAGTTAGAAAAACCATAAGGAATATGTTGAGAAATTAAAATAGGAGGTAAATTTTCGGGTAATTTTTGAAATACTTTTAATAAAGATTCAACACCACCAGTTGAAGAGCCAATTGCAATTAGTTTATATCCAGAACCTCTTGTAGGAGTTGATGGGATTACTTCATCAGGATGAATTTTATATTCAACTGCATTAGTGTTTTTAGTTTTTGATACTAATGCTTTTGGTTTTTTTAATGTATATCTTTTAAGTAAAAAAGTTAAATTTAATAGAGTCTCTTTTATTCTCTTTTGAAAAGATATCATTGATTCTCCACCTTCAGGTTTAGGAATAAAACCTACAGCCCCATCATCAAAAATATCATTTCCTCTTACACTCTCACCTGAAATTACGACAGCTGGCATAGGATGTAAACGCATTAAGTTTCTTAAGAAAACTACACCATTCATTTTTGGCATATTAATATCAATTGTTACAATATCTGGTTCATACTGCTTAATTTTTTCTCTTGCATCAAATGCATCTACAGCCATAGATATAACTTCAAATTCATCTATTTCATTTATCATATCTTTTATAATTCTTCTCATTGAAGGAGAATCATCTATAACTAAAACTGTATACACTCTAAAAAACCACCCTATTTATTATATAAAGCTAGAAAAGTTCGATTTCCATTTCAGGTTCCTCTGATTTATCTTCCATACCAAATAAATCAACACCACCAACATATTCTTTGATAACAGGAGCTTTTGTAATCTCTTTTTGTAAAGATTTTTCCTCTAGTAAAATTTTACTATCAGTTTCACTTTTTTGAGTAACTTTAATAAATGTTTCAAACTCATTTGCAAGTAGAATTAATCTACCATGCTCACCTCTTGTATGTTCACTCATTAGTTGAAAGCCCTCAGACTTACAAAAATCTTTTGCGAACTCAACATTTCTATGTCCTATTGATTCAGATGAAACATTTAATTGCATAATATCTGCACCACCTGATATTTTTGCAAACATATTATTCTTATTACAACCTAGTTTGTACATTTCATTAAGCATTGCTTCAACTGAATAAAGACCATATTTCATATCATCATTACTATTATTACTACTTGGAAGTAAAAAGTGATTCATTGCTTTAATTTTAGTAACTTTATCATAAAACATAATAGCAACACAAGAACCTAGAAGTGTTTTAAATGCTATTTGTTCTATATCATTACCAACAGCAAATTCTCCACCAATTACAGTATGAGTACATAAACCTTTTGTTTTTTGTGTAAATCTTATAGCTGAAGCTTTTTCAATGCTTCCATCTTTATGTCCAATTACAATCAAAATGCTTCCTTTTCTTTAATGAAAATATTTTGTCCTATTCTTTTTACATAATTAACTAAATCTTGAGGGTTTTCAGAATGACCTAAGTATAAAGTTCCCCCAATTTTTAAATGTGAAAAAAGTTTTTTTAATATTTTATTCTGATCTTCCGCTGAAAAATAAATAAGTACATTTCTACAAAATACAATATCAAATTGATTTTTTGAAAAAGGATATGTATTGTCATTTAAATTCATAACTTGAAATGTAAGCATTTTTTTTAATTCATCTTTTACTTTTATAAGAATCTCTTCTCCAGCTAAGTTTTTTTCTATTCTTCTTTTAAAGTATTTTGAGGGTTTAATCCATTCAGGGAATTCTTTTGATGATTTAGAATACCTATATACACCATTTGCAGCATACTGTAATACATTTGTATCTATATCTGTTGCAATTATAGAAGCATTTAGTTTTTTCCCAATTTCATCTTGAACTTCTAAAAGAGTCATAGCCATTGAATATGGTTCTTCACCTGTTGAAGATGCAGAACAATACATATTTATTTTATTTCCAGATTTTGCAAGCTGGGGAATGGCTCTATTTTTTAAATCTAAAAAATGAAAATCTTCTCTAAAAAAATGTGTTTTATTTGTAGTAAAAGAGTTAATAAATTCAGTAACATAGGAACCTTCTTCAACTAAATGAAGAAGATCCATAATATCACCTTTATATTTACTATCTCTTTTTAATTTATCAATTCTATTAGAGATCATAATATCTTTATTATCAGCTAATGTTATTCCAGTTAATCCATAAAGAATTTTCTTTACTCTATTATGAACGTCATCTGTTGTATACTTCATTTATGAAGCTTTTCTTGCTTTATTTATACCTCTTTCGATATTAATTTGAGCATTAATAATACCTACAACATCTAAGATAAGACCAATACTTCCATCTCCTCTTACAGTTGCTGCTCCAATTCCCTCAACAGATCTAAAGTTTTTATCTAAAGGCTTAACAACAACTTGATGTTGATTTAAGAACTCATCAATAGATAAGGCAACTTTTGTATTTCCAGATTTAACAACAATTAACATACCATCTTCTAAATTTTCAAAACTATTTTCAAGTCCAAATAATTGATGTATTCGTACAACTGGAATAAACTCTTCTCTTAACATTAATAAATCTTGAGTTCCATCACCAATTTTTTTAATCATATCAGATGTTGGTTGTAATGACTCAACAATAGAAGATAATGGTAAAATATATTTTTGATCACTAACTGCAATATCTAAACCATCAAGAATAGCAAGAGTTAAAGGTAACATAATTGTTAAAACTGTACCCTCACCTAATGTAGTATCTAGTTTTAAATCTCCACCTAGTTTTTGAATATTTGTTTTAACAACATCCATTCCAACACCACGTCCTGAAATTTCTGAAATTTGATCTGCTGTTGAAACTCCAGCACCAAATACAAGCATTGCTTTTTCATTATCATTCATATTATTATATTGATTTTCATCAATTTGACCTTGGTCTAGTGCTTTTTGGGCAACTTTTTCTATATCAATTCCTCTTCCATCATCTTCTATTGTAATAATCATTTGTCCATTAGCTTGTTCAGCTGAAATTATAATAGAACCAATATCATGTTTTCCAGAAGCTTCTCTTTCTTCTGGTGTTTCTAAACCATGATCAAGTGAATTTCTAATAACATGCATTAAAGGATCAGTTAATCCTTCAATCATTGCTTTATCAATTTCAACATTATCACCAAAGTGTTTGAATTCAACTTTTTTACCAAGTTTCTTAGAAATATCTCTAACAACTTTTGGAAATTTAGAATAAATAGATTCCATTGGTACCATTCGAATACTCATAATAGAGTCTTGCATATCTCTAATATGTCTTTCAAGTAATTCTAATCTTTCAAGTACAGAATTTCTTGTTTTTGAATCATCAATAGTTGATGAGAATTGAGTAAGCATAGCATTTGTAATAACTAAATCCCCAACATTATTCATAAGTAAGTCAATTTTATCAAGATTTACTCTAATATTATTATTAGTAGAAGTTTTTTTAGTTGCTTTTTCTTTTATCTCTTTATTAACTCTAGGAGCACTTGTCTTAGATACATCAGGAGTTTGTTCATTTGTAATAACTGCTGTACTTTCTACAGGGACTTCTACTGTAGTATTCTCAGTAGCTTCCATATCATTATCATTTGTTTGCATTACAGAATCTGGTGTTAAAGATGGAACATCATCAAAAAATCCAAAGTTCTCTTTCTCTTCATCATTTATATGAATATCTTTAGCATTATCAGAAGCTTCTTGTAAATCTTTATCATAGAAACCAAAGTTTTTTTGATTTTCATCTACGTCATCTGCAAATATTCCATATGATTTACTACTCTTTTGATCTTTTAAATCATCATCAAAAAATCCAAAATTTTCATTATCTAAAGACTCTTGTACCATAGGAATTGTAACTTCATGAGTTTCAATTACAGGTTCTTCTTTAACAATTTCTTTAATTTCTTCTTTCTTAACAACTGTACCATTAGAATATGCACGGATTTCTTCAAGTAAAGAAGTAGTCATTTCTGTGAATGTTTCTTTTGTTAAATCTTCTGCAACTTCTAAATCTAAGATTTCTTTCATTACATCTAAACCATCAATTAAAGTTCCTGCCATTTCTGGTATGAATTCAATTTTATGATTTCTTAATTTATCCATCATGTTTTCAACATCATGCGTAAATTCAGCAAAAAGTTTTAATTCAACAGATGCACCACTACCTTTTAAAGTATGTACATCTCTAAATAGTTGACCCATTTCATCATCTGTTAATGAGCCATTATTTTCAGCTTCTAAAAGTACATTATCAGCTGATTCAAAAAGTTCTTCAGCTTCTTCTAAAAACATTTCTCTATATTTTGAAATATCAAATGACATATTAGATCCTTTTTTTATCTACTTAATACGATGTTTACTGCTTTTAACAGTTGATCCGGAACAAAAGGTTTTACAATCCAACCAGTAGCACCTGCTGCCTTTCCTTTTGTTTTCATTTCATCACTTCTTTCAGTTGTTAATACTAAAATAGGTTTTTTTGAATATTGTGGTATTTTTCTTAGTTCGCCAATAAGTGTAAGTCCATCCATATTTGGCATATTTACGTCAGTTATTATTAAATCAAAATTAGTGCTGTTAGCTTTTGCTAAACCATCTACGCCATCAACTGCTTCAGTTACATCAGTGTAACCACCTTCGTTTAAAGCATAGTTTAACATATCTCTTAGCATTGTAGAATCATCTACGATTAAAAGTTTTGCCATATTAGTACCCCTTAGGTTGTATAGTTAAAAAATTATTTAACTATACTAACGTAAGAAATATTAAACTAGGGTTAATTATTAAATTGAATTAGAAGCTAATTCAATTCTATCTTTACTTACTTTAAGTACTTTTATTTCTACTTCATCTCCAACACTTAAAACATCAGAAACATTTTTAACTCTTTGTTTTGAAATTTTAGAAATATGTAATAAACCTTCTCCACCTTTTGGTAATGCCATAAATGCACCAAAATCAACAATTCTTTCAACTTTTGCCATTAATACATCATCAACAGTATAAAGTTTTTCAAAGTCAAGATTTTTTGAAGGTTGTTTTCTTGAAACTGCATTATTAGAAATAGTTTTAATATGTTCACAAGCATCTAATACATTTTGCTTATTACTTCCACTTACTTTTACATTTCCACTATCTCTATCTAAATCTATTCCTACAGAGAACTTTTCAATTATTTCTTTAATTGTTGAACCTGCTTTTCCAATAACAACCATTATTTTACTTGGATCAATTGCAAATTGTTCAATTAATGGTAAAGCTTCACTTGGAATAATATCTTCAGCTGCTGTATGCATTAAACCTAAAATATGATCTCGACCTTCTTTTGCTTGTAATAATGCTTCTTGTAAAACTGATAATTCAATTCCACCAAGTTTAATATCCATTTGTAAAGCTGTAATACCTTTAGTAGTACCTGCAACTTTAAAATCCATATCACCATCATGATCTTCAAGACCCATGATATCAGTTAATACAGAATAGTCACCATTTTCAACAACCATACCCATAGCAACCCCAGCAACTAAATCAGAAATTGGAACTCCTGCTGCTTTTAAAGCTAGAGAACCTCCACAAACAGTTGCCATTGAAGAAGAACCATTTGATTCTAAAATTTCTGAAACTAATCTAACTGTATCTGTATAATCATCATCAATAGTAGCTTCTAAAGCTTTTTTACCTAAATTACCATGACCTAATTCTCTTCTTCCTACTCCAAACATTGGTTTTGCTTCACCTACTGAGAAACCTGGGAAGTTGTAATGTAACATAAAGTTTTCAATTGAAGTTGATTTTTCAGTTAACTTTTCAAACATTTGTCCATCTTTTGGACCACCAAGTGTTGCTACAACTAAAGCTTGTGTTTCACCTCTTGTAAATAAACAAGATGAATGAGCTGATGGTAAAATATTAGTATCAATAGAAATAGGTCTAACGTCTTTTAACCCTCTTCCATCTGCTCTAACCTTATCACTTACAATCATATTTCTTACAATTTCTCTTTTTACAATAGATACAGCTTCATAAATTACAGAAAATTCTATTTCATTCTCTTCACAATATGAGTTAGCAGAAATCATTTTAGCTACATCTTTAAGTTCAGTTGCTCTTTCACTTTTTGCTAATTTTTTAATAGCTTCAGTAATATCTGAAGAGAAATTATCTCTTACATAATCAATAACATCTTCAGAAATTGTAAACTTAACTAGTTCAACTTCTTTCATTTCTTTACAAGCAACTTCAAAACCAGCTTCATATGTAGTATTAGCTTCAAATAAAACTTCTTGAGCAAAAGCAATTGCTTCTACTAATTGCTCTTCATTCATTTCATTTGTACTATGAACTTTTGTAAAAGCTTCAATATCAACTTCAAGCATTTCAGATGAAGAAATAGCTTTCATTTCAATCATAAGTAATTCATCTTTAGAACCAGCAATATATAAATCTAATGTAGAATTTTCAAGTTCAGACATTTTAGGATTTGCAACATATTCACCGTCAATCTTAGCAACTCTTACACCACAAACTGATTTTTTAATTGGTAAGTTTGAAGTATATAAAGCAGCATTAGCAGCATTTAAAGCTAAGGCTTGCAAATCAACATCTTTATCAGCACTTAAAACCATAACTGTAATAGTTGTAGGATATACATATCCTTTAGGGAATAATGGTCTTAAACTTCTATCAATTACTCTTGAAGTTAAAGTTTCAAACTCACTTGGTTTTGCTTCTCTTTTTATAAAACCACCTGGAAGTTTCGCTGCTGCATATGTTTTTTCAACATACTGAACTGTTAAAGGAGTAAAATCTTCACTTACAGGATTATCAAATTCACTAACTACTGTAGCTAATACAACTGCATTCCCTAATTTTGCTAATACTGACCCATTAGCTTGTTTAGCTACTTTACTAAACTCAAAAATCTCTTGTTTTTTACTTAATTCAAATTCACAAACTGTTGACATTTATTTTAATCCTTTTTTATTGTTTCTATATCTTTAAATTTTATTTCATCTAATGTATCATAATAAAAGTTAATAGATATAAAGTGATCTAGCTTTTTTATATAATACAAATCATCTGCAATTGACTCAATTGTTGGAATACTAGCTGTTGGTATTACAGGAGTTGCAACTGAAACTGATTTAGCTCCTAATTTGATTGCACTTTTAATACAAGCCATCATTGTTAAACCCGTATTTAATCCCTCATCAATTAATAAAATATTTTTTTCATTTAAATTTGTTAATTTATTTCCATTTCTAAACTTTGAAACTTCATATGACAATTCATTTTCATATAAAAATTTTGACTGTCCATAAATTAAATCTAAACTAATACCAAATACTTTTACTAACTCTTCATGAATTAATACTTCTTCAGCTTCAGTTACAATTGCTATTTCACATTCATGATTACTAGGTGCAAATATTTTCTTAGAAAACATCATATCAAGTTTTGCATTTAACTCTTTTGCAATAATACTTGCAATTGGATATCCCCCACATGATGTAGATAATACTGTCCAATCTTCTAATTTCATACTTTCAATTGGTAAAATATCTAATAATCTATAAGCAGCTACTTCTCTATTTTTAAAATATATTGGATCTGGTGTCATTATTCATTCTCAATTTCATACTCTTGTTTTATTCCACCAAGAGGTTTTAATGTAAGATTTAAATAAACAACTTCTTGATCTACATCTGTTGTATCACTAGAAGAAGCAACTCTTTCTCTTTCATACTTTATATCAAAGTTCCAGCATTTATCATTTATATTTAAATTAATACCTTGTTTACTTTTAATTTTTTCTAAAATATTATAGTTTTCATAATAAGAAAATTTATAATCTTTAGCAAATTGATACTCTGCTTTAACATTATATGATTCTAAATCTTCTTTTCCAGAATTATCTGTATCTTTTGATTTATAATATCCTGCTGTTAAAGATATATCTTTTAATTTATATGTTCCAGATATAGTATTTTCAATAAACTGTTTATCTTGAACATTATAAGTTAATCTATTAGAAATAGAACCATTATTATAATTTAATTTAATATAATTTTCAGTATTTTGAAGCTTTGGTTCATCTACACTATTATACAAAATTGATTGTGTTAGTTTATGATTTACTATTTGTTTTAAACTATCATTATTATATAAAGATTGATTTAGAGATAGTTTTATATTTTTATTATTTGTACTATTTGTAAATGAAGATAAATCATCCTCTTCTTCATAATCATTACCTGAAATACCATATAAAGCACCATCTTCTTTTATATTTTCAGGATGAGTATACTCAGCTTCTAAATTTACAGTATGAAGATATTCTTCATAAGGTTTTATTAAATCAGTTCCAACAGAAACAGATACTTCATTTTGAATTAAAGTACCATCTTCATAATTTGAAGTATTGTTTGTATATTTGTACTTACTAAGTGTAGTTTTATTTTGAATATTAAAATATAAGTAATCATCTAAAAAGTATTTACTATAATTAATAGGAAGTGACAATTCATAGTAATTAGCTCCAACTCCCTCTACTCTTGTATAACGTCTATATTTAGTATCAAGAGAGTATAAAACTTTATTTAAACCAAATAGTTCATTATTATATTTATGAAATTGTAATTGAGGAAGTTCTTGTAATGTTGTATCATTTGAATCTAATGATGTATCAATATAATGTCTTCCATATATTCCACCATAGTATTTTGGTGTATTATAAAAATAGTTTATTTTTGATTCAACTTTTTCATCACTAGAAGTATCATCATCTTCTAAAGTTTCATACTCAATATCATTTAACCAATTTATAGATGCATATAAACCATCTTGATGATTTCCACTTGAAAAAAGTTTTGTTCTTTCATAATCAATACTCCATCCATAGTGTTTTTGATTATCTAAATCATTCTCTTCTTTGTAACTTTCTTGTTCTCTAAAAAAACCTGCATTTAATTTAAGTAAAGAGTGTGGTGAGTCTGCATATCTAAAATAAGAGTAGGCACCAAAACCTCTTTCACTTCTTACTTGAGGAATAATTTCTAAATCATAATTTGCTTTTGGTGCTATAAATATAGATTGAGAATAAGAGAACCCCTCACTACTAGAATAACCAATTGTAGGAGGTAATACACCTGTTCTTCTTGTAGTATCAGTTGGAAAACCTAAGTAAGGACTATAAAATACAGGTACGTTCCTAAAATATAATCTTGGATTATAAGTATGCATCCATTTATCTTCTGTATCATAAGAAGCTGATGAAACTTTTATACTCCAAGCTGGATCAACACAGTCACATGATGAAATGATTGAGCTATCTAGTTCTATATTAGTATTATCTTTTGTAGATTTTTTTGAATTTACCCAAAGATTACTTTTTTTATCAAAAAGTAATACAGGTGTTTGAGAATAAGAATCATTCTTTAAGTTTATTAAAGCATAATCACTTTGTGTTTGGATACTGTTATCTTTTAAAATTAAAACATTATCAAAAAGTTCAAAGGTCTCTTTGTCTTTATTATAAACTATTTTAGAAGCACTTAAATAATAAGTTGGCGAAAAGACAACTACATTACCCACTGCTGTTACTATATTACCTTCAGTATTAATACTTTCAGATATAAGTTGAAACTTTTCATTTTTTAACTCTTCACTAAAAGAAAAAGAGGCAAGTACTAATAATGAGGCTAAATAATTTTTAAGCATTTACAACCAATGTCTTACCAGTAAAATCATGAAACGTTTTTCTTCCATCATTAAAGAAACCAATTAAAAAACCTACATAAAAAAACATTTCAGAAAAAATTCTTCCAAGAGATCTTAAAACTGCAGAAAACATTGAAATCCTACCCCAAGAATTAGAGTCTATAACTTTTATCTTAACTACAATCTTTCCTACTGTTGCACCATAATACCAAGTAAATAAAGCCTGATAAACAAGCTTTAAAAAAATTAAAGGCATCACTAAGTCAGTTTTCATAAAAAACATCATTGCATTAACATCATGACTAACTGCCATAATATTATCCCAAAAAATTATAAGAATAATAGCCGTTACAAGTAAATCATCAATAACAAAAGCAGTAGCTCTAGATCTTAAGGATGCTAATTGTAAATCATCAGTATTGTTACTCATTTAACTACTTTAATGCTTGATATGCAATATCTGTTCTTATTTTTTTACCAGCAAAATGAACTTGACCACATAAATCATAAGCTCTATCTCTAGCTTCTTTAATAGTTTTTCCAAAACCAACACAAACTAAAACTCTTCCACCATCTGCCATTAACTTGCCATCAACTTTTGAAACACCAGCATAAGAGATGTGAGAATTTAAAGCTAAATCTTCATCAACAATTTTATCAACAATAATTTCAGCAGCAGGTGAACTTGAATATGGATAGTTCTGGCTTGCCATTACAACACCAACACCAAATTCATCTTTGATTTTAATATCTAATTTATCAAGTTGTTTAGTTGCACCTTTATAAAATAGTTCAGAAACAGGAGTTTCTAATAAAGGCATTAAAATTTCACACTCTGGATCACCAAATCTTACATTATATTCTAAGATAATTGGTTCACCTTTAACTACCATTACTCCAATAAAAAGAACACCCTCAAAAGGAGCACCTTCTTTTTTCATACCCTCTAAAGTTGGTTTAATTACTCTATCTTCTACTTTTTGGTAAATATCATCGTTTACTAAAGGAGTTGGAGCATATGCACCCATACCACCTGTATTTGGTCCAGTATCACCATCACCTATTCTTTTATGATCTTGTGCTGCTGGTAATACTTTGTAATTCTCACCATCACAAATAGCAAAGATTGAAAGTTCATAACCATCTAAAAACTCTTCAACAACAATAGAAGTTCCAGCATCACCAAAAGAAGTTCCAGCTAACATATCAGATGCAGCCTCTTTTGCTTCTTCTATACTTTGTGCAATAATTACACCCTTACCACCACATAAACCATCTGCTTTTACAACAATTGGCAAACTCATAGTATCAATAAAATCATGAGCTTCTTTTTCATTTGTAGTTTCAATAAACGCTGCTGTTGGTATGTTATATTTTTTTAATATATTTTTCATATAAACTTTTGAACCCTCAAGTTGTGCAGCTGCAGCACTTGGTCCAAAGATTGTTAAATCATTTTCTTTAAATATATCAACAACACCATCTACTAATGGAGCTTCAGGTCCAACTATTGTTAAATCAATTGAATTTTCTTTAGCCCATAAAGCTAATTCATTATAATCTTTAATATTAATATTTGTCCCTAAATTATCTGTTGCGCCATTTCCAGGCATAAAAAATAAGTTATGTTCATTTTCTTTAGAGATTGCCAAGCCAATAGAGTATTCTCTACCACCACTTCCAAGTATTAATATATTCACGATAATTCCTTGCATTATAATTATTTAAATTTGTTTTAAGACCCAAGCAGCCGTTAACCATCAATTTGGCCCTAAAAAGCCAATAACCGTACATAAGAATTAGACTTAAGGAGTGAAAACATAATGAAACACTGCACACCATCTACTTACAATTACGTACTAAAATATAGTATCGGACCCTCAACAATGGAAATCCCGAACTACTTAGATGGCAATATTTTATCTAATTGATGATTAATTTTAGTTTTAATTTAATATTTGCTTTGCAAGTTTTATACATTCATCTATTGAAGTTTTTTCACTTACAATATAATCTATGTTCTTTGGTAAATAATTAGCAGTTGTTTTTCCAATTGTTATAGCTTTATAAGAATCTTTCCAAGTATAATTTTTAAAAAAGCACTCTACACTTGAAGGTGCTGAAAATATAAAAACAGAGTTATCTTCTAATATTTTATTAGATTTTAAACAAGATGTTTTGTAAGTTATTAATTCATCAATATTAATATTATTTTCTTTTAAAATATCAACTAATTTTGATACAGTTTTTAAAGCTCTTATATATAAAACTTTTTTATTTTTAAACTTAGGAATTAACTCTTTTGCAAACTCATTTCCATGAGAACTAATACCTGTAAACTGTAAGTTTCCACCATATTCATTTATTATATTTGCAGTTTTAGGAGCAATCGCATAAGAGGGTATTTCTTGCCAAGTTTTATTAAAAGAGTCTATAGAATAAATAGCATTCTTAGAAGTAAAAATCAAAGCATCATATTTATTTAAATCAATATCACTTGGTAAAAACTCTATACCAAAAACACTTAAGTTTTCAATCCCTTCATATTTTAAATTATTTAACAAATATATTTTAGACATTTATCTTAAGCTCCAATTCTTGAGTATAATTAATTGCATCATCCATATGAAAAAACATTTTATGCTTTTTAAAAGAGTTATCTGTATCTACTGCTAGTATATTTCTTTTATGTGCATGCTTTAAAACAAGTAATGTTTTTATATTCTTAGCACTTAATTTATCTATCATATCTTCAATAGTAAAAATCGCAGATATATCTAAAAAAGAGACATTTTTACAATCTAAAATAACTATTTTATTTTCGGTGATTTTATCTAATTTATTATCTAAAACTGAAGCAGTTCCAAAAAATAAAGAACCATCAATTTTTATAACTTCAATATTATTGTTAGTAATATCAATATCAAATGAGCTTTTAGCTCTTCTTGTTTTAATTCTAGTATTTCTAGAAATTTGATAAACAGCTAAGATAGAAGCAATAGTAATACCAACACCAACAGCCATTATTAAATCAACAAAAACTGTAAGTAAAAATACTGTTGTCATAATAAGTAAATCTTGTCGTGAAACTTTGTTCATAATTCGTAAAAATTTATAATCTAAAATATCAAAACCAACTTTTATTAAAATACCAGATAAAACTGCAAGTGGTATTTGAGAAGCTAGAGGTGCTAAAAACAAGATAATAATTAAAAGTGTAATAGAGTGAACCATTCCAGATACTTTAGATGTACCACCACTATTTATATTTATTACTGTACGCATAGTAGCACCTGCACCTGGAATTGCACCAAAAAAGGCACAAATTGAGTTACCAATTCCTTGCCCTATTAACTCTTTTTTAGGATTATGCTTAGTTTTAGTCATAGAATCAGCAACTAGTGATGTTAATAAAGAATCAATTGAACCTAATAAAGCAAGAGTTATCGCTAAGGTAATTATATTACTAAGTTCTAATAAATCAAAAGAAAAAGGAAGATTAAACTCTGGTAATCCTACAGGAATACTTCCAATTGTATCCACATCATATCCCATGTAAATAGTAAAGTAAGTTACTACAAATAGTGCTATTAAAGCTGAGGGAATATATTTTGTAATGATTTTTGGAGTTAAGAACATAATTGCTAAAGTAATATATGCAATGATTAAGGCATGATCATCTGCATGTTTTATAGTATCAAAAAGCTGTGTTATTGTATAAATTACTGAACTATATGACTCTACACCTAAAAAAGGATTTATTTGTAAAATTACAATAATTACACCAACTCCTGACATAAAACCAGAAATAACAGGGTAAGGGATATATTTAATCCATTTTCCAATTCCAACTAATCCAAAGGATATTTGAATTAAACCAGATAAAAAGATTACAGTCATAACAGTTGATAAATCGTTTGGGAAAGTTGCAATGGCAGTTGCAGTTACAACTGTCATAGGACCAGTAGGTCCTGATATTTGTGTAGAAGTTCCACCAAAAAGTGCTGCAAAAAAACCTAATATAATTGCACCATACAATCCTGCAATTGCACCTGCTCCACTTGCAACTCCAAAAGCAAGTGCTAAAGGTAAAGCTACAACTGCCGCAGTAATTCCTGCGAATATATTATTTTTTAAAATTTGCAAGGAAACTCCTAGTTAAATTAATTATCTTCGTCTAAATATTCCTCATCACCAACTTTATCATTTTTACCACGTGCAATGATATGAATTGGACAACCTTCAAAGTTAAAATTATCTCTTAAGAAGTTAATCAAATATCTTTTATAAGAGAAGTGAAGTAATCTTGGTCTATTCATAACTAAAGCAATTCTAGGAGGCTTTGTTTCAAATTGAGTAGAATAATAAATTCTTAAATAAATACCATTTGGACTTGGAAGAGAGTGTCTTATTACTGCTTTTTCAATTACTCTATTAAGTGCTGATGTTGGAATTCTTTGAGTATAATTATCATAAATTTCAATAATTTTATCTTTTAATCTATCAATTGAACGTCCAGTTTTAGCAGAAACTGCAATAATTGGAGCATAATAAAGGAATTTAAACCTTCCTCTAATTAACTCTTCCATTTTCTTAAAAGTTTCCATGTTTTCATCCCACTTATTAAGAACAATAATTGTTCCTAATCCGTATTCATCAACTAACCCTGCAATTTTTTCATCTAAATCTGTTAATTCATCTGAAGCATCAAGAACAAGTAAAGCAACATTTGCTTTTTCTAACATCTCTTTTGTTCTCATTAAAGCAAATTTTTCAATTCCTTCAATTCTTCCACGTCTTCTTAAACCAGCAGTATCTACAAATGTAACACTTTTATCAGCATATTCAAATACTTCATCAACAGGATCAATAGTAGTACCTGCTATTGGAGATACAACTGATCTTTCTTGACCTACTATTGCATTTAAAATTGATGATTTTCCAACATTAACTCGACCAATAATTCCAACTTTAATTTTATTATCAATCACAAAAGTATCAGGGTTTTCTTCTTCATCTTCAGGAATTATTATATCTTCTTGAATTTCATAATCCTCTAAATCTTCAACACCTTCAATCTTTTCTAAAGGTACGATATGAGATTCAGTAATTATTTCTTTTACTTCAGAAGATTCTAAAACCTCTTCTTCAACTTCTGGTAAATGTGTATAAATCCAATCAAATAAATTCTTTGTACCTCTGTTATGTGATACAGAGATTCCAAATAAATTCTCTTCTCCAATACCAAATTCAAAAAACTCCCAAAGTCTTTCTAACTCTTTATCATTATCAATTTTATTAACTATTAAAGCTAATTCTTTACCTAATCTTTGAAGCTCATAAAATAATTCTTTATCTTTATCATCAGGTATATTTTTACCATCAACCATAAAAAGTATTATA
>MDTG01388736.1_pt1 | contig 23642 bp, 22 predicted proteins | sample 811421 | NCBI WGS metagenome assembly MDTG01 (sample SAMN05326645, study PRJNA326480) | marine metagenome | isolation source: seawater | place: Pacific Ocean: South East | collected 2011
GACCACCACGTTGATAGGCTGGGTGTGGAAGTGCGGCAACGCATGTAGCTAACCAGTACTAATAACTCAATTGGCTTGATTTATGCACTGAAAAAAATTTTAATTTAACAAGATATTAATTTCAATTTACGATGAGGCAGCCTGCTTAAGGTTAATGCTAGGCTTAAATTTTTCTTGTGAAAAAGCTATACCACTAATTTTTGTTAAATCTTCGTATACTAAGTACTTATTGTCATTTTTAAGACTTAACTTTTGAACAATTTCTTTTAATGTTGCTTCGCCCTCTCCTAAAACACAAATATCTATGTTTTTATCTTTAAGAACTTCTTCATAACTAGTAGTTGGATGAGGACCACCAGTAACAATCATCTTATCGTAACCAGCTTTTCTAATTTCTTTAATTGACTCATGAAAGAAATCTTTGTGAAAAGTCATTGCGCTTACACCAATTAAGTCTGGCTTGAAATCTTTTATTATCTCGTTTAATTCGCTATAGCTGTCAAAGTCTACACTAGATTTAATTATTTTTCCTCTAACATTTTCTTTCAATTCTCTATTTAGATATGAAAGTAGTGCAAGTAAACCCAAGGGTGGTTCCAAGACATCGTATTCACTTACATCTCTATCGCTGCTAAAATGGGTGGAAATGTTAATTAATAAAACTTTAAATGCATCAGACTTTTTAATTATTTTAGATGAGCCAAAAGTTTTACTAATTTTTTTACTCATATCTTTTATTTCAATATGATCTTCCTTTAAGCAATCAACTTTTAATTCATTTTCTTTAATCCCTGCAAGTTTGATCACATCCCTTAGACCTTTAACTTTACTTGGGAAATAACTTTTATATCTTTGATCAAGTTCATCTTCTGTAAAGTGTTTCATTTGGACTGGAATAATTTTTAAAAGTCTTTCTTTGTTAAGCACATAATCTTTTAAAAATTTTAATTTATATTTTTCTGTGAACTCTTTTTTAAATGGAAGCGTAGGAGTAACCATATGATATGATTTATCTATTGACTCATTTATAGCTTTTCTTGGTACACCATGATTCAAAGCGAATTTTTCTAAATCCGTGCCAGGAAAAATTCTTACTACGTGAGTATAAGGAAAATGAACCCATTTCATGGATAAAATAAAATCAAGTGTCATCATTGCTTCCTCTTCAGTTTCCGTTGGGAAGCCATGCATTGTATTTAATGTCGTAACCGCTTCTGGATAATTTTTACAAATGTATTCAAGATTATCCCTAAATTTAGGTATATTTAAATTTTTCCGCATTACCTTTTGCATTCTTGGAGATGCTGACTCTAAAGATACGTTAACTCCTACAGCTCCTCCTGCCATCATTGTATCTATGGTTTCTTTATCTAACAAATCTCCCTTAAGTGCGGTAGGAAAGAAAAAACTTAAATTTAGGTTTTCTTTTATAACTTTATTAAAGAAATCTACGAAATCTTTTTTCTTAACATTAAAAATATCATCTATAAACTCAACTCTTTTAATACCCATATCTGCAAGTATTTTTACTTCATCAAAAACGGAGTCTACACTTCTTCTAAAATGGTGAAGTGTAGTTTTGTATACATCACAATAGAAACATCTATAAGGGCAGCCTCTGGTAGCTTGGACAGCCATTGAATATTTTACACCGGCATGTCCAATTCTTTTATTATAATTATCGTAGTTAACTAAAGATCTGTCATATAAAGGTAGTTCATCTAACCTGTTAAATTGTTTTCTAGTCTTTGTTACAAAAGTTTTTTCTTTTTTATCTGACTTCATAAAACTATCATATAATGGATTTAATTAATGTGTCTATCTAAAATATCTATTTGAATTTAAACATAATTTTTATTATAAGAACTTTATATCGAAGTTTGGTGGGAAATCAGTGTGAAATTCATTGGCTCTACCTGGAACCGTAAAGTCGGAGCGCCACCCGATATAGTCCGTTGTTGAATGAAGGCCAGGAAAAGTCTAATTCTACTAATTTTAATTAGCATCGGCGTAAACTAAACATTCTCTTTTTTAAAAAAAGAGGGAAATATAGGATATGGTATGCTTTTAAGAGCTCTTATATTATCAACATTATTTACTTTAAATTTATATGCAGAAAATTTCCAAGATTGTAAATGGGACAATAGAGAAGGTATTCCATGTTTAACAGTGAGTAAAACTTCAAACACTTCTAAACATAACAGTAGTAGCATTATTAAAAAAGTTTTTAATAAAAATCAAATTGAAGCTTCTGGAGCGAAAGACACTTTTGACCTTATGAAATTAATTCCAGGACTTGATTATTATCAATCAGGTCAAAAGGGTCAGACTGGAGCTATTTTTATGAGAGGCTCAGAATCAAATCACACTCTTGTTTTGCTCAATGGTATTCCGATTAACGACCAATCTACTACAAACGGTATTCATGATTTCGGTCAGGACTTTATTCAAACTGTCCAGCAAATTGAAGTTTATAAAGGATCAAACGGATCTCATTTTGGGCCAGACGCAATTGGTGGGGCTATAAACTTTGTCACTGACATAGATTATAATAACAGTTTTTCAGTAAGTGGATTTAATGACCGAAATAATTCTATTTTCTACAATCAAACTAAAATTACTAACAATGATTGGCATTTAAATTTTAAAGGTGCATCAAATCAAATGAAAACTGATAGTGCAATTGCCAAAGGTACAGAAATGGATGGTACACAAAATTATCAAATTAACTTAAATGGTAATAAATGGATAAATGAAAACTTAAAATTTAAATCGACTATTTATGGAAGAGAAACAAAATCCGATTATGATAAAAATGCATCAACAGAAGAGAATGTCACGTCGGATAACAAGATGTATGCTATTCAGGCAGGTTTTGAAAAATTAAATAGTAACTCATTTGATAATTTTATCGTTCATTATCATGGTTACGACAGAGAGTATGACGAGCAAGGCACAGTAAATAAATATTACAGTGAATCTATTACAGCTAAAAGTGAGCGAGATATAACATATAATGAAAATTTATCTTTTGGCTATGGAGCCGAATATAAATATGATTGGGGTGATTATAAAACACTAACTTTTACTTCTCAAACAAAAGGTCATTTGAAAAATCTAGGCGTTTTTGCAAATGCTGGTTTTAAATTTAATAATGACCAATCAATTTCGTTACATTTAAGAAATGATGATCATAAAGAAACAGGAGGTAACCAAACATACAAAATAAACTATAGTCAAGTTACTGAAAATTTGAAATTTGCTCTAACTCACTCTACAGGATTAAAAAATCCAAGTTTGTATGAATTATATGGATCGTCAAACTCTCATGCTGGGAGCACTGGAATTGATCCTGAAAAAAGTAGTACAAATGAATTGTATTTTGAATATATTTTTTCAGATAATTTAATTTTTAATTCAACATTTTATAGAACAAACATGACTGATAGGATTAAAATTAAATCAGATTGGTCAGGGTATGAAAATAAAATTCCAGACACAACACAAGAAGGTGTTGAAAGTGAAATAGGTTTATTTTTTAAAGATAATCAAAAATTTACCATTGTGTCTCATTTTGCAAAAAGCAGAACAGACACTGGGGGACCTAATTCAAGAAGACCTGATTTATCTTATGGCATTGATTATGAAAAAAAATTTAATCATGAGAATTTTGGTCCTGTAAATTTAAATTTAAATTATAGATACATTGGTGATCATATTGATTGGACAGGATCAAAAAATGAATTTGTAAAAAGTATTGATTTATTAGATTTAACTTTAAGAAATAGGGTTTTAAATAATGTTTTTTCTTTAAACTTTACAAATTTGCTTAATGAGAGATATGAAAAGCCTGCAACATATAGCCAAGATGGAAGGTCGCTTAAAATTGGATTTACAAAATTATACTAGTTATTTCATTTCATTTCATTAAGGTAGATAATTATGAGTAGTTTGAAAATATCCTTAGGAATACTTTTGGCTTTATCGATAAGTAGATTTATTCCTCATCCGCCAAATTTTACTAGCCTGATAGCATTAAGTTTTTACGTACCTGCTTTACTAGGTTTAAAATTTTTGCCTTTTGTTTTGTTAAGTTTTATTTTTACAGACGTTATCATTGGATTCCATAATACTCTTTTATTTACTTGGGGAAGTATTTTATTAATAGGACTTATTTCAAAATATTTTATGAATTCAATAAAAAAAAGGTTGATTGGAGCTATTATTGGTGCAATTTTATTTTTTATAATAACAAATTTTGGAGTTTGGACGTCAGGCTTTTATGGTTATAGTTTTAATGGTTTGATTGAATGCTACACCCTAGCGATACCATTCTTTTTAAATACACTAGTATCAACAATTTTATTTTCTACTTTAATTGAATTAATTTACAACTTTTTATCAAAAAAACTTAAAATTTTGCAAAATTAGTTAAAAAGTTGGATAAATATCATCGAATTGATTTTTTTTCTCTTTTTTCTTAAAAAATTTTTTTAAAAAGTTTCTTATTTTGTTTTGAAATACTTTAATTAGGAATTTCATTTTTTATAGTTTCAAATATTTTTTTTGCTATCATTTCTTGACCTTTATCATTTAAGTGTACCATATTATAAAATATATTACTACTTTCATTTCCAAAAAAATTGTAGAGGTTATAGATGTTATCATTTTTTCCATCTATGAATTTATATAGATTATCCATTTTTATTATTTCATCAATCATGTCTTCATCTTTTAATAGTGGATTTTCATTTCTTCTATATTCAAGTAATTTTTTTTCCTCTTGAGTAAGATTTTTTTTAGTTATGTATGGCTGTAAAAAAGCAAAATATTTAAAATTGAAACCTTTGGAAATCTTATTAAAAAGGTCCATATTTTTCAGATATAATTTAGATCCAACTTTTACGCCTTCATTGAAACTTCTAAAATTTTTTCTATCCCTATCTCTTCTGCTAAAAGATGACGCGTTTATAAAAGGTAAATATTTTAAACATTTAAGGTATTCATTTAGAAATATATAATTTGAATTAATAAAATTTTTTTTAATTATAGATTTACTCAAACCAGGCTTCCATCCTTCTAACTCAGTTATATTAAATAACTCAAAAGATTTGATTGTTTTGTCATTCATAATATTATTTGCAGTTAACTCATTCCAACCATTGAATGAAATCACAATTTTTGGTTTAATTTTATTAAATAAAAATATCAAAGTTAATATTTCTTGAGTCTGAAAATTATTAATTTGAGCTAAATTATAGACTCTTACTTTTTTTTTTGAAATTTCGTTTAGTTTATTTTCCAAGTATGTTGATATCATGTGCTCGTTTGAACTTGCTCCTGAGCCAAATGCAGCAGAGCCTCCATTAAAAATAATTGAGAACTCATCATCATTTCCTAATTCATTAAATTCATGGGTTCTAAAACCTAGTTTATTTATTTTTATAAAATTTTGGAATTTTTTATTTTTATCATTTAATAATCTGAATCCAATTATTTGATCATAACTAAACAAAGCATCATCCCATGAAGCATAATAGTTTATATACTTATGATAGTTTGGATGAAAATTATCAGTTAATTTGTCTTGATATACAAAATCTGATATTTTCTCTTTTATTCTAATTAAAACTTCAATTAATATTAATGTGACCAATAATATTAAAATGCAAGAGCCAGTAACGAATATAATTTTTTCTAACATTTTGATCTAATTAAATTATTATTTTCAGTTCAAGCTTTTACTTTTCTTAAAGCTTCCCATTCCTTTTTAAGAAGTCCTAGAGCGTATGAATCATGATACTTTCCGTTTAAAAATTCTTTTTCTCTTAATATACCCTCTTTTTTAAATCCCCATACTTTTTGTGTTAGCTCAGATAATGCTTTTGAGTATGTTTGAACATATATTCTTCTTATGTTCAGTCTTAAGAAGGCATGGTCAATCATTAATTGCTGAGCATCTTTTATTAAACTCAATGAATAATTTTTTTCTTTTTGGTTTAAGAGCAATGATAGTGAGCAACTTCTTTCATGAAAATCTATCCTGAATAATGAGATAACTCCTATAAATTTTTTTAAATTATTACAAACGACCCCTAATTGTAACCGTTTACCATATTTGTTTAATTCTTTTTTAGTTTTTGGATTTATAATAGTATTCTTAAAGTATTTAATTTGATCAAGTCTAGAATTTGGAAATAAACCCTGTTTAGTAAACTGTGTAGTTTTTTGATCATTAAGCCAGCTATACCATTCACTAAAATTAGCAAGTTTTTCTGTCAATATGATTAAAGAAACATGTTTTGTTGCTAAAAATACATCTTGGTCTTTTAAATTAAATTTAAATTTTTTTTTCATAGTTTATGAAATATAATCAATTTGCATTTTACAACTAATAAATATAAAGCGTTTATTTTAATTGTTAAAAAAATCAACAATAAATTGTGAACAAATATAAAGAAAAAGTAAGAATTATTCCAAAGTTAGAAATCAAAAATGAAAATCTTATAAAAGGTGTCAGATTTGAGGGTTTGAGAAAAGTTGGAAACCCTGTTGAATTTGCGAACGATTATTATAAGTCAGGCGCTGATCAAATCAACATAGTCGATATTGTAGCCTCTTTGTATAGTAGAGATAATTTGTATAACATAGTTAATAAAATTACCGATAAAGTTTTTATCCCAGTTTGTGTCGGCGGTGGTATAAAAAATATTGAAAATATAAGACAATTACTTAAATCTGGCGCTGATAGAGTAATTTTAAATTCATCAGTTTTAAGAAATCCAAATTTTCTAAATGAAGTTATGAATATATTTGGGGGACAATTTATTTCAGTTTCGATTGAAGTAAAAAAAATCAATAATGAATATTACTGTATGATGGATCATGGAAGAGAAAATTCAAACAGAACACTTCATCAATGGTTAAATTATATTAAAAAATTTTCAATTGGTGAGATTATTGTTAATTCAATAGACAATGATGGAATGGAAATCGGTTTTGATATTGAGATCTACGAAATTTTAAGAAAATCAAATGTAACAGTTCCAAAGGTAATTTGTGGAGGAGGTTCAAAAAAAGAAGATTTTTTAGAAATTCTTAAAAATTATGATATTGAAGGAATCGCAGCCGCAACATGTTTTCATTTTAAAAAAGTAAATATTAATGAATTAAAGAAATATCTATCTCAAAACAAAATAAATATTAATAGTTTATGAAGAATATTGGAATAATAGATTTAGGAATCAATAATATCAAAAGCATTAATAATGCTAGTAAGTTATATGGCAATACATATCTAATTAGAGACACAAATCAATTCCAAGAAAAAAGTGATGTAATAATTTTACCTGGTAATGGCAATTTTGGAGCAGGAATGGAAATTATAAAAAAAAATAAAATTGATAATTTGATCAAATATATAGTCAAAAAGAATATTAAGTTAATCACAATTTGTCTGGGTGTTCAATTATTGATGGAAAATAGTGAGGAGTCACCAGGTACAGATGGTTTATCAATCATTGAAGGAACGTGTCTTAAAGTAGACAGTAATAAGTTTAAAACTCCTTTACTAGGTTGGTACGATGTTCAATTCAGTAATAGAGAAGAAAAAAGTTTTTTTTTTAATAATGATTACATGATTAAACCACATAATAAATCAATTATTAAAGGAAGCATTCAGAATGAAATAATCTCTTACATTGAAATAAAAAACATTTATGGTTTTCAATTTCATCCCGAGAAAAGTGGAAATCAGGGATTAAAATTATTAAAAAATGTAATTTATAGATAATGAAAATTAATCTGAATTGACATCTATTTCATAAATTTTCCCAAATTCTGCGAGATTACTCTCGTCATCTTCGTATAATGAATAAAAGTTACGCATTTTCATTTTTTTATATTTAGTATTTGAGGAACAAGCTAAAACTAAATTAATGGTTTTTACATTATCTATTGGCTCCTCTACATCATCTAAATTACACCTATCAGGTAACATTATTGCATTGAATATTTTAAATTGATCTTTTGATATGTAGAACTTTTCGAAAGAAACTTTAGGATCTAATTTCGACCCATGATCTCCCTGGAATATTATTATAGCACCAGGATCTATTTTTTTTATTTTTTTTGTGAATAATTTAACTTTTTGTAAATTACACTTGTAAGAATTTATATAAGTTTTATCTATTTCAGACAAAGCTTTATCGCAATTAGATTTAAAAATAAATGGTCTATGAGGAGATATTTGATGAATTAAGTAGAGCGTATTGGTTTTACTTAATTCATTTTTTTTTAAGTATTCTAAGAATCTTCCAACAGGATCGTTTTGGTAATAGTTATCTGACAGAATGTCTTTCTTTGATCCTAGAAATAAATTTGAAAATTTATTTAAGATACCATCAAAAAATGATGGATTATAAAAATTAATTAATGTCTGAGGCAAAATTGCTTTTATTATTTTACTTTCTCTTTCATCTATTAAAATATCATAATTTAAATTTGAATTATTTTTTGCCCACGAACTTTGAATATATTTAAATTTTTTTTTGTTAAATTTTAAATTATTGATAATATTATTGTTAAAACTCTTATATCTGTAAATAACATTAGGAAAAAAATTATCATAATTTTTAAACTTATCATCTGTTGGTAAGGCGGGATAATCTGAATAAATCAATGAGGCCATAGATAATGGTGTCATGTTATACGAGGAATAAGAATTCTTAATGTAAGTTAAACCTAACTTCTCAAGTTGTTTGATTTCCTCATTTTCAGAAATATTTGAAAATTTTTCTGCATAACTCAAAGATGTCATACCATCTAAAATTACATAATATATATTTTCATTTATATCAAATTTATTGAAATTCGTATGTTCGAAACCCTGTTGATTTGGTATTCTGTTTACATAAATATTTACAATAAATATCGAAATATAACTTACAAAAAACACCAAAAATATTTTTTTATACGCTGAAAAGTTTAGATAGTAAGAAAACGCTGCTAATGAAAGCAAAATCAAATAACTGGCTAATTTGCCAAAGTAGTTTGATAAAGACTCATGGAAAAAAGCTAATGTAAAAAAAACACTTATTGAAAAAAAAATCTTTAATTTAAAATCTTGAAAGTTTTTTTTTTGGAATTTTATAAGAACAACAGAAATTATGTACGATAAAAAATATATTGATATACAACTGAGTAAAAAACTTATTAATAAATACGACAAATTACTTAAATCTAAGTAATAAATATTTTTTGAATAATAATTTAAATAAGGGAATAGTATAATTAAACTTGAAAAAATTAATTTTAAATTTTTCGTCATCAATAGAACAAACTTTTATATGCATTACAATATTTAGAAAATCTTATTCTTTGAAAAGGAAATTTATTAATTAAAAAATCAAATGATGTTTTTATCGCTGGTTTAAGTTCCACTATTATTTGTTTATCATTTACTGAGAAAGATTTATTATCAAAGTTTGAATATTTAATATTTGTATCAATTGTTAATCTGACATTGTTTACATCGTAATACTCTCGATCATATTCTACTATCAAATTAGGTTTACAAAGTCCGTAATAAATATCAAATATACCAAAATTTAACTTTTTATTTTTTTCTGCATTCGAAATAACCTCTTTTTTTTTGAATCTTCCTTCAATACTTGATATTTTCGTCTCCATAAGAAACTTTGAATCTTTATGATCTGGATAGTTCCTTAATCTAATTTTTCTTCTAGGGACACATCCCTCCTCTGAATCTAAAAAAATTTGGGAAGTACTATTGTCAAAATAAATACTTCTTATTTTTCTTTTTGGATAAAGTGTTGATATTTTTTGGGTGACTAGCCATTGTCTAAAATCAGTCAGACAATTAGTATCTATATAAAGTTTTTCCTCTATTCTAAAGCTCATTCTTAATTTTCATAATATATTTGAGAACCTAAATCTCTGATATTAAGATCTTTTAAACAATTATCACTGGCAATATTTATTATCCCTCCAGAAAATTCTTTTTTTTTTCTATAAACAGCTAAACAGTGTTTGTTATTAATTGATACTAAATTTTGGATTTCAGCAGTAGACTCATCCTTAACCGCAACAGCAAAATTTGAATCTTTTATATTTAAATTATCAAGTTTAATTTTAGATTTTTCTCCAACTGATACAGCTTTATCGCCACAATTTGTTGCAATTAGCTCCTTTACCTTATAATTTCCATACGAAAAATCTGCACAATCATTTCCTGCATTATTTACATCAATCTGATTGATTACAATTTTTGAGAAATCAAAATCGATTGCATCACTAATCGCGTTTGAAATACTAATTTTGTCAATTGTTCCTTCAACATTTATAAAATTAATACTGTCTTCACAGTCGGTATCTGAAATCTCAATATTAATATTTTCTATTTTACTTTTATATAAAGTTAAACAGCCTGTTAAGTTCATGTAATTATCTGCAATGGTTATATTATCTTTTTTATTAAAATTATTTTCATTTTTAAAAATAATTTTGATATCTTTTAAATTTCCATATTTTATAATTGCAAAAGCATTCTTCATACTTTTTTTAAATTCAAGAATTTTATTTGCATCGTCAAAGAAGATTTCTATCCCATCACTATGTTCTATAATAAAATTGGATATCTTAGCTGTATTTGTTTTATACTCACTATTGATAAAATTGAGCTCATTTTTCTCTATTTTTACGCTACCAAGAAATTGAACAAAGTTTTCATTTATCATGAGCCTTCCTCTTGAAATTTTTTTTCTTTGGTCCAAATTTAATTCATTTATATTGCAATCTGTAAGTATTTGATTTTCACATAGATAAAATTGATTATCTATTAAGTTATAAAAAGCTAAAATAATTTTATTTTCATTTTTTTTATTTAAATTAAATTCTGATATTTTATTTAGATAAGTATTGAGATATAATTTATTGTTAATACCATTGATATCTTTAATATACTTAATATTATTTAAATTGTGTTTCATTATCTCTAGAATTTTCCTTACCTCGTCATAAGTGAAGTTGAGATTACTTTCATTGATAGCATTTAGAAGTTTATTTATTTCAATTTTATTTAGGAGTGTTTTTGCCTTTTCAAAGCCCTTTTTTTTATTCAAAGGAACATCAATGATAATATTTTTTTTAAAAGATATTATTCCATCATAATAAATAGGTTCAAAATAATTTTCAAAAACATTCCAATAAAATATTCTATTATGGGGTCTTAAACTATGGTCGTTATTAATTGAGAGCATTATAGCCTCAAACGCATCAAGCGTTTCTTTGTTTTTTAAATTTTTAGCAATTAATTTATTATTCAAAAAATAGCCTCCTACTTTGGTATTTTGATTAAATGCATGTTGAAGATAGTATTTATTCAAATCTGTTAATGCATTAATGGAAATTTGATTTAAATTTTCACTTTTTAAAGCAATTTCAGAATTAGTCATTCTTGATAAGGCTAAATCCTCACGCCATATGACTCTTGATCGATTGGAGTTTTTATCTAATTTTAAACTTAAGTTATTTGTTAGCCATATAAATCTTTCATCACCCTCAAATATTGGCCCTTCTCTTCGACCACTACTTTCAAGAAGTTCTTTGTCACTATTTTCTTGTAGAAGCATTCTAATTTTTTTTTGATCATTTACTATTACATCAACAGCATAGCTTCTTGGGGCTAAATAACCAATTTGTCTTAACAAATTAGTTATAAAAATTTCTCCATCAATATTTCTTGATTTAGGTGAAAATAGTTTGAAACTTCTAATACCATTTATGTGATCATCAGTTAATTCAACATTTAATGATTGTATAAAATAACTTTCACCATTTTTAGTTTCATAGACAATATGATCTTTCCAATCTCCCGCCTGTCTTATTTTTGCTTTTAACTCACAATTAGTATTTTTAATTCTAAACGATATCTTTGAATTAAATTTTCTTTTATTTTTTTCTAATATATTTGTTTCTCTTGAAATGAGTATACTAACAGAATTTTTGAACCATCTCTTACTTTTATTGATTGAGATACTTAGCTCTTGAGGAGTAAAAACTTCATTAATTAGTCTACCATCTTTAACTCCACAATAACTATTTAAACCAATATTTTTATCTGACGCGAAAGATTTCAAAGATATTGAAATAAAAGAAATGATTATGAGTGTGAAATTTAAAACTTTCATAAAATTTCAAAATTTAGTCTAGAAAGTTTATACTACTATTAACTACATTTTGATTATTTTTCAAATTTTCCTGAAATTTAAGCAGTTCTTCTCTATCCTTAAAAGCTAATCTATACAAAAATGTATTTTCTTCTTTCGAAAAAATGAAATTCTTACACGATTTATTATATTTCAAATCTGGAATTTCTTTATTAGATGTAATTTCAATTGTATTATACTCTATGCCTTCGTTAAATGAAGCGCTGTAAAAATTGTAATTTAATGATTTCAAAATTTTATTTAAAAGTGGAATGAATATTAATATTGCCACCACAACTACAAGTAATAAAATTGCCCAAATCAATTCGACACTGGTAGCTACTCCCAGAGTTAATAAACAAAAGAATATAATTAATTCCAGTGAGTTTTTTACAGGATGTCGAAACCTTACTATTGAAAGAGCTCCTATCATTCCAAGCGAAAGAGCTATATTGCCTGCAATAACAGTTGCAATTATGTAACCGACAACTGGCAAAATCAAATAACCTGTTGAATGACTGTATGTTTTGACCCAGTTTTGGTTTGTTGATGATAGTGTTATTCTAATAATAAGACCTGCAAAAACTAAAAAAAGTACATTGTAGAAGATATTTAAATTATTAATTACAAGATCCATTATTACTAATACTCCTTAATACTTTTTTTGATTTCTCAATCCAATTATAAAGCTTTGTATTAATATTTTCATAATTAATCAATCTTTCAAAATCTGATTTAGGATGAATTATTTGCTCTTTCAAGCCCAAATAATCCAAAAAATAAGTCAGTTTGTTTCTTCTATAAGGATCCATTGAAATCCAAAATTGCCTTTTAAATTTCGTGGAAAATATTACTCCATGAAACATTGAAGTAAAAACTATACTTGAATTAATAACATAGTTTAAAAAATCGCTTGGATCTGCATTCATTATATTTTTATCTACCCAATTATTAAAATAACCAACAGATAAAATTGTAAGATTTTTTTTTTGACAATAATTCAAAATTTTTTTTTTTTCGTTATCAGGAAAATATGTTCCATAAATCAAAGCATATTTAAATTCAATTTTTTTGGGTTTAATGAAACCTTCTTCATGTTCATTTAGTAAAAGAGTTGGATCTACAACTATAAGCGGTGCTTCCCCGGTAAGATGAGTCACAAACCTACTAGTATTCTGATCTCTTACAGTAATCAAGTCAAATGATTTTAAAAAAGTGCCAATTTCATTTGAATGCTCTTCACTCATATTTTCAATATTCGCATTTCCAATACTTACAGCATAAGCAATTTTTTTATTTTTATTTTTAGATCCAAAATAAAATGATTTATATCCAAAAAAAGGATTAGAATAATTCCATATTTCATCACTACCATAAATTGTAATTTTTTCAGTAATTTTTCTTTCAAAAAAATTAGGAAAATAATCTACAGAGTTAATTTTTTTCCACTTTTTAATTGATCTTATTTTTTTATAATTTTCTATAATTTTAAAAGGATTTTTTTTTAAAAAATTCTTTAAATTTTCCCTATAGAAAAGTTTAAATGGAATAAAATTTGATACTTCTACCTTTAAACCAAGTTTTTTTGTTAAATAAGTTTTAAGATATAATGATTGAAGCAATGCTCCATAATTGTTACTGATACCAAAAGTTAAAATCTTAAATTTCATTTAATATCATCTAGGATAATATTTTCTAACCTGTTTGTTTTTTTAAATTTTTTTTGTAAATTTTTAATTATTTTGATTGCTTCATTTGATGATGAGGAACCATTATTCACTATACAATTTAGGGTTCTATCAGAGAAATTATATCTACTTTTTTTATCTATTTTTAAGCAAAAAGAATAAATTTTTATCATCTTTTTTCTATAGATTAAAAAAATATCAGTTTTCATTTTTGAAAATATTAAAGAAAAAATTTTATTTAATAAGTAGAGACTAAAAAAAATAAATGAAATTCTCGAAATATCTTTATAAATATTTCTTGTGGCAAAGGTACTTCCTAAGTTGGGATACTTTTTTTCTTGAAAAGTATTTCTATGATTTTTAATTTTGGTCAATGTGTCATTAAGGTTTGTATTGTGCTTTAAACAATTTTCCGAAAAACGAAATTCAGCTTTTAGAATTACCTTTGGCTTGTCATGAAATATTGAATATCGCCAAGCAAAATTTGCCTCGTTCTTACTTAATGTCTGTAATTTACCTTCTTCGTTAATGACGGTAATGCTACTTATAAAATCTGATATACATGAATTGTATGAGGATGAATTCATATAAATACCACCACCAATATTGCCAGGTATTCCAACCAAGCCTTGAACACCAAAAATATTTCTTTTAGTAAAAAAAATTGCAAATCTTGATATTGGTGTACCAGCTTGTACCGAAAAGTGAAGGCCATCCTCACTAATTTGTTTAATTGAAGACAATTTGTTCAGATTTATTATAGGAGTAAAAATATCTCCATCTCTAATTAAAACATTAGATAAGTTACCTAACACATAAAACTTTATATCGTTCTCTAAAAAATATTTTATTAAAATAATTGTTTTTTCCTCAGTATCTGGAGTGATAAATGTTTTTATAATTCCACCAGCTTTAATCCAAGATCTATTTTTTAGATCATAATTTTCTATATAACTTATATTATTAGTTTTAAGCCAAATCTTTAGATTATTAATATTCTCACTTAACATTTAAAAATTACTTTTAGAACTATGTTTCAAATTCTTTTATCTTTATTTTTAAGTCAGGTTCAAAAGCTTTAATTAACCAAATTTTTTGATTTTCGTAGTGAAATTCACTAGTGAAGTTATCTAAAAATTTCTCATTCACTAAATCTTTTCTTAAAAAAAAGGCATTTACACCAGTGATATTACAGCCAATTAATAAATAATCTTTTTTCTCCATCATTAGTTCAAAGCTTTTTAATGAAGCACCAAAATAATCTGAGCCATCCCAATCTTCATTCTCAGACCTTTTAACTTTCCACATCGTTTTTGGGCCATATTTTGAGTTATATTCTGTAACAATCACTCTAGGTTTAATAATGTCGATTTCATTTAAAACATGAAAAGTATTAAGCCCAATATCTATACTTAATAAGTCCACCTCTTGTTTGAGATCCCAATTTTCTTTTATTATATTATTTATATTTGAAAAATTTGCTGTTTTATTTATTAGTTTTAATTTTTTATTTATGAGAAAATCAAATGTTTTTAAAATCTTATTACATTGCTTTATGTCTTGTTCTATCCACATACCATTCCATCCCTGATTTAACAAATAGGTAGTATTACACTCCAGTCCGTCTTGAACTCCAATTTCGATAAATTTTTTATTTGAAACACCAATTCTGTTGAAAATTTCTTCAATAATTCCATCCTCGTCAGATTGAGAATAGCTTTTAAAGCCAAAATTTATCAAATTTTTTTGATTATTATATCTCTTACTTTGTTTAATTTTTTCTAAATTTAGCTGTGAAAGGTTTTTGTTTATAGCATGAAGTCTTGTATTTTTTCCAATATACCAAAGTATCTTTCTAAATAAGTTTTTCATAAATTCTTAATTCTTCAAGTTTTTTTAAATTAATTGTATGTCTAAAATTATTTTTAATTTGATACTCAAATGAACTTCTAAATATATCATTTTTAAAATTGTATTTTTTTAACAATTTTAGACTTTCTCTCCAATATTGAACTCTATTCACATCTCTATTTACTAGTATATCAGCTAGTAAAGGATGTTCAATTGCCATCAAATTTTGCTGTATATAAATGTAGGAATGGAGTTTTTTGATCACATCTTTTTTTGGTTTAAGTAATTTTTCAGCATTTACCAAACTATAAAAATATTTTTTTTTAGTAATTGGTTTTTCGTTCAAAATCATATCACCCCAGCTTGTTCGTCCTGCTGTTATACAAGGTTTTCCATATGACATACATTCTAATGAAACTGTTCCATGAGAAGTGATACCAACATCAATAACTTTTAAACCTGATTTTATTGAAATGTCATCAGGAAATAGTTTAATATTGTTATATCTTTCAATATAATTGCCAATTAAATTAGAAGTATTAAATTTAGCTCTTTTATAAAACTTATCCATTGGATGTGGTTTGGCTAAAAAATTGAATTTTTTTAAATCACTTGCAACTTTCAGAGTAGAATCTAGCCAATCAAAATTATCATTAAATGTTCTCCATCCCACCACATAATTTCCATCTAAAAATGTATGAGCATAAATTCCTAATATTTTTTTACTTTCATCCCAACCGTAAAGTTTACAAATATCTTTTTTTGAATAGTTTTTAATTGACTTATTAAACGAAAAAAAATTTTCTCTTTTAAAACTTGGATCACCCATCTTATTTACTCTCTTGTAAAATAGTTTTTTACCTTTTTCAGATATAAAATTTATATTTTTTTTAGTTATTAAACTGTAAAATTTTTTTGATACCTGAGCTCTTTCTGTATAAATTTCGTTAGCGTTTGAAAATTTAACAACCGATATCTTTTTTGGCGCACCTGATCTTCCAAATACACTAATTTTATTTGTTAATGCTTTTTGAAAAATCACTCCTGATGGTAGAAATTGGTTTTCTGACATAACCATACTCCTTGAAGAAAATTCTTTAAATATTTTCTCAATTTTTTTTTCTAACAGAAATGCCTGGGCAAGGAAATAACATACTTTAAAATCTAACTTTTCAATATATGGTTTGCCCGTATGTCTGATAACATGCTCAATTACAATTTTTCCAAAATGTATTTTATTTTTTTTATAATTTAAGAAGTTTTTAAAAGTTTTGATTTTTTCTAATAAAAAAAATGATTTTATAAAAAAAATTATTTCAGAAATTATTGATGGATTTTTAAGATATCGAAAGTTTTTAATACCATAACTTCTCATTATGATTTCTGCTTGTATGTCTTCTTTATCAATAATCGCAATTATTTTTGATTTTTTAATATTTGCTAGGTATTTTGCAATTATAGAATTTGGAATCACGTCTTCTGGCAAATGTACAAAACTTGTCAAAAAAATATCATCTTTATTATTTGTGTCATAAAAATTTGTTTTCCTCCACTTGTTCTGATTTAGAGATGTAAATTTCTTAAAAAATAGATTTTTAGAAGGATTTATGTTTCTATCTTGGAAAAATTTAAATAAATTTTTTAGAGAATAGTTTGATATAAAAAATTTTAATATCTGAAATTTAAATCTAATATTTTTTATTCTTTGAAATAATAATAGGAACAAATAAATTATAAGTTTTAAAATCAGAACAATGTACATCAATTTAATTAAAAAAGCTTAAAACTTTATCAAGTAAAGATTTTTTCTTATATCTATTTTTGTTAAATTTTTTATTTATATTTATTTCTTTGACATCTTTCCAAATTTTAGTTGATGAGGAAATAGCTATATAAAAAGCATTCCTTGATCCATCAATTTTTTTTATTGGGTATACATCATGAAAAGCAATATTGTTTTGAAGTGATGCGATTAAAAGGTTAGGTTTTGGCTTAATAATCTTACTTATCTCAAGCTCATCATCATTTTTTACTTTCCAAATTCTGTGATCTCCACCATCAATAGATTTATATCCTCCTAAATAAAACAAAATTGATATTAATCTTTGAGGGTTATCTATGTGGATTCCCTTTCCTCCTGTTTTTACCCCATAATTTTCTTTACCCATTCCAATATCTAATCTCGGGTATAGAATTTTAATATCGTTAGTTTTACTATGAGTTTTTTTGTCAATTATTCCACTAATTTCAAATGGCTCTGGGTGCTTTTTAAAGTTAAAAATATTATGTATCATGAAATTTTTATCCATCTCATCAGTTATATTTTGATTAAATAGATCTAGAAAATAATTTATAAATTTATTACTATAAATATAATTATGTAGTTCTTTATATTCTTTGTTTTCATCTACTAACTTTTTATATAATTTATCTCCATAAGTTGTATCATAATTCATTCTGTTTACTTTGTTTTGTATTGATTGAAATTTTTGTTCACTAGGAAAATTTTTTTCAAGAACACTATAAAAGTCATCATCAAAAAAATTTTCTATTACAATATGTGGAAATGGAATATTTGATTTTGTTAATTTGTGATTTTTATTTATCAAGACTATTGTACCTTGTGTTTTAGTTTCCAGTTGTTACAGAATTTATAATCATTTCCAGTCTTTTCCCAAAGATGCTCAGGTCTAAACTTATCGAGTATGTCATAAAACTCCTCTTCTTTACAATCAATATACTCAATAAAATCATCAAAATATTTTTTAGGAAATTCGTGATCAAATTTATGTACTAAATTAACACCCTCTGCTCTAGTAATATATTTGTGTCTAATTTCTTTTGTAGCTTCCTCAGTGCACCTACCATATCCAAATTTTACATAAGCAGTATAATAATGAAAACCATCTATCTTATCGTCAATAGAATTATATTTGGAAAATGTTTGTTGAGTACGTTCTGAGTTTGCTTCAAATTTTGATACTTTAGTAGCCAAGTAATAGTTTTCTTGTGGTTCAAATTTTTCAAATTCACCCAAATAAAGAACTCTAATATCATTTTTCTTTAAAAGATCTATGTTATTAGGTAAGTAAAACTTCAAATCGTTTTTTGTAATATTATATTTTTTTTCTAGTTCATCCAATTCACAACCACTGATTAAAACTTTTTGATCTTCTAACTTTGCCCAGTATTCGTATTTCATCATAATCTCATCAATCTCATCAGATGAACCTGCCTCGGACTGAGACTCACCCATAAATATCAATGGAATTTTATGGATTAAAGCCATATGACTTGAGAAATGTCTTTGACCAAAAATAAATGGTTGAAAGGGGTGGAGTAATTTTTTAAAAGCAAGTTCAGTCAATTTTCTATGCACTGTTCCATTAGGTGTATAAAGAAAATTATGAACACCTCCCCATAAAGGCCAATTATGGAAATTCTTCATCCCTGCCTCTGTATAAATATGTGGAGAAAATGTAACAGTTAATGGGTTCATCTTATATTTTTTTTTGAGAATTTCTGCTTGAAAAACAGAGTCCTTACCACCCGAACCTGGAACAATACAATCAAATGACCCGTTCCTAGATCTATATTTTTTTAAAATTTTGTTTAGCTTTATCTCTCTTTCCTTCCAATCAATATCTTGATTATATTTTCTTTCAACTTGCAAACAACCATCGCAAATACCATCTTTGAAGCCCATCCTTGTTCTATTAGAATGTGCTGTATCATCAGAGATTAGTGAGGAGGAAAGTACTTTTTGATTGGATTGCACGCATTTTTTGCAAAAAATTACGTTTGTAGGTGATTTAAATAATGGTTGCTTCATAAATTAAATATTTAAAAATTTTATAGATTATCAAAAACTTTTATACTATGTTCAAATATTGAACATAATATAATTATGAGTAGAGATCAAGATCAATTTGAAGTGTTACGGAATATCCAAAAAAACAAAGATATTTCTCAAAGAGCCTTGGCATCGTCATTAGGTTTTAGTCTAGGAAAATTAAACTATATTTTAAATGAGTTAAAAAAAAAAGGATTAATAAAAGTTGATAATTTTATTAAAAGTAAAAAAAAAGGTGGGTACATTTATATTCTAACTCCCTATGGTATATCTAAAAAAACAAGATTAACTATCAATTTTATGAAACGAAAAATGAAAGAATATGATGAATTGAAAAAAGAGCTAGAGGAGATTAATAAAAAGTCGTGAAGAAAAAAAATGTTTTTGTAACAGGTGGAGGAGGTTTTATTGGATCTCATTTAGTAGAAAAATTAGTAAAACTTGGACACAATGTAAAAACTCTTGTGCCTTACACTGTTGATAATTCATGGGGATGGATTGATACATTTCCAAAAGAAATAAAAAAAAAAATTCAGGTTATAACCGGAGATGTTTGCGATGGAAATTTGATGATCAATGAATTAAGGGGTAGTGATATAGTATTCCATCTTGCAGCACTAATCTCGATCCCATATTCATATAAGTCTCCAAAAAGTTATATATCTACAAATGTATCCGGAACATTAAATTTACTCGAAGCTGCTAGAAAAAATTCTATTGAACTATTTGTCCAGACATCTACAAGTGAAGTTTATGGGAGCGCTCAATATGTCCCAATAGATGAAAATCATCCCTTAAATGCTCAATCACCTTACGCAGCTTCAAAAGTAGCTGGCGATCAACTTGCATTGTCGTATTTTAGAGCATTTAATCTTCCGGTAATGGTTTTAAGACCTTTCAATACTTTTGGGCCAAGACAATCTATGAGAGCAGCTATTCCAACAATCATTTCACAAATAATTAATGACGAGAAGATATTAAAGATCGGCACACTTAATTCAAGAAGAGATTTTACTTATATTTCTGACACAGTTGATGGATACATTTCAGCAATTGGAAATAAGAAATGTATTGGTGAGTGTATACAACTTGGGACGGGTGTAGACTTTAGTATTGGGGAAACTTTAAATTTTATTACAAACCTTACAAAATCAAAAATTAAAATTCAAACAGACAAAAAAAGAATGAGACCAATAAAAAGTGAAGTTAACAGACTTTTATCTTCAAACAAAAAAGCAAAAAAAATATTAAATTGGAAACCGAAGTTTTCAGGAAAAAAAGGTTTTATAAATGGTCTTTCCAATACAATTGATTGGTTCAAAGTTAGTAGAAATTTAGAGTCTTATAAAACAGATATCTATAATTATTAAATTAAATGAAAAAAAAAATTATTGTTTTTACCGGTAGTCGAGCTGACTATGGACTTTTGTCTTTATTAATAAAAAAAATTGATCAAAATAAACATTTAAAACTAATTTTAGTTGCTGGAGGAAATCATTTTTCAAAAAAATATGGCAATACAATTAATGAAATTAAAAATGATAAAATAAAAATTAATTATTCTTATAAATTTTTTGCAAAATCAACTAGTCAAAATGAAATTTTAAAATACATGGGAAGTTCATTATCCAATTATCATAATTTTTTAAAAAAAATTAAACCAGATTTGGTGGTTGTGCTTGGGGACAGATATGAAGCTTATAGTTTTTCCTTATCTGCTTTTTTATCGAACATAAAAATATGCCATATTCATGGAGGTGAAGTTACTACCGGTGCATATGATGATGCATTAAGACATAGTATTACAAAGTTTTCAAACATTCATTTTGCGTGTCATCAAAGATATAAAGATAGAATTATTCAGTTAGGAGAAAATCCAAAAAGCGTTTTTAATGTAGGGTCGCTTGGTGTTGAACAAATAAAAAAAACTAAGCTACTGACAAAAAATAATGTTTTTGAAAAAATTGGCTTAAAAAGTGATGTAATTAATAATTTTAAGAAAACTGTATTAGTAACATTTCATCCAGAAACACTAGGAAATGATAAATCCAAAAAACAAATAGATATTTTTATTAATACGCTTAAAAAAATTAAAGACGTATATTTTATAATTACCCATAACAACGCTGATACTTATGGAAATTATTTTTTGAAAAAGATAAAACAGTTGAAAAAATACAAAAATTTTAAAGTATACTCCTCTCTTGGATCAAAAATTTATTGGAGTTTGTTAAAGAATGTTGATTTTGCAGTTGGAAATTCTTCTAGCGGAATCATTGAGGCTCCAGCTTTAAAAACACCAACTATTAACATTGGTAATCGCCAAAATGGCAGGATATTCTCCAAAAGTATTTTTCAATTAAAACTTACAGAAAACAACTTAAATAAAAAAATTTCCAAAATCTTAAAAATAAAAAATTTTAATTTTGAGAACATCTTTTATAACAAAAATACTTCTCAGAAAATTTTGAATGAAATAATTAATTACTTAAAAAAAAATGAGAAAATAAATAAAAAATTTTATGATATCAAAAAATAATGTATATGTAATAGCTGAGGCTGGCGTTAATCATAATGGAAATTTGAATATTGCTAAAAAACTTATTTTAGCAGCTAAAGGCTCAGGAGCCGATGCTATAAAATTTCAAAATTTTACAGCTGATAATCTGGTTACAAGAAAAGCAAAAAAAGCCCCATATCAAATCAAAAATACAAAAAATAAATCAAATCAATTTAAGATGTTAAAAGATCTAGAATTAAAAAAAAATGAATATTTCGAATTAAAAAAATTTTCGAAAAAGAATAAAATTGATTTTTTGTCATCAGTATTTGATATCGAAAGTATATTTTTTTTAAAACGAGGTCTAAAAATGAAAAATGTGAAAATACCCTCAGGTGAGATTACAAATTTTCCTTTATTGAATAAATTAAATAAGAACTTTAATAAAATATATTTATCAACGGGTATGAGTAATGTAAAAGAAATTGCTGAGTCATTAAACCAAATAATGAATTTTAAAGTTTTTTTGTCTAAAAATAATAAAATAAAGATATTGAATAGAAAAAAATTTAATATTTTAAAAAAAAAAGTTATTATCTTACATTGTGTGACAGACTACCCTGTTAAAGATGAATTCGCTAATTTACAATGCATCAACTCGATTAAGAAAATGTTTGATTTAAAAGTGGGTTATTCTGATCATACGAAAGGGATTATTGCTCCTTTAATTGCTTGTTCAAAAGGTGCATCAGTTATAGAAAAACATCTTACATTAAACAAAAATATGAAAGGTCCAGACCATTTAGCCTCTTTAGAACCAAAAGAATTTAAATCAATGGTAAATCAAATTAGAAAATTTGAAGAAATGAATGGAGATGGAATTAAAAGATTACTAAAATGTGAAATTAAGAATAAAAAAATAGCTAGAAAAAGTGTTGTTGCAAATAGGCATATATTAAAAGGAGAAACATTTACCTATGAAAACTTGACAACCAAAAGACCTGGTGACGGTCTCTGTGCATCAAAGCTCAAAAATTTGATTAATAAAAAGTCGAAAAGAAATTATAAAGCAAATCAATTGATAAAGGAAAAAATATGAAAATTCTTAGCATGTATCCTTGGACTCATATATCCTCGTCTTCATTGGTAATTAATGGAAAATTAGTTGCTAGCTCTCCTGAAGAGAGATTCAATAGAGAAAAATTATCCACAGCCTTTCCAATTTTATCTGCAAATTGGTGCCTTAAATCTCAAAATTTAAAATGGGAAGACTTAGACTATATCGTCATTCCTTGGAACCCCTTGCATCATATTAATACAGCATCTTTGAGATGGGTATCATCTATGAGATGGAGAGGAGAAATGCTTTCACATATACCAACGTGGATATCAAGATCTTTAAATGATGAAAGTAAATTAAAAAATAAAAAGGTACCTGAGGAAATGAGCGTTCAATTTGGTAAAACTAAATTAATCTATCTAAATCACCATTTATCACACGCCGCTTCTGCAATATACGCATC
>MDTG01303340.1_pt1 | contig 23634 bp, 23 predicted proteins | sample 811421 | NCBI WGS metagenome assembly MDTG01 (sample SAMN05326645, study PRJNA326480) | marine metagenome | isolation source: seawater | place: Pacific Ocean: South East | collected 2011
AAGTGAGTCAGTTTTAGGTCATGACTCAGGACCAAACACCTAGTGAGACTCTGTAGCTAGAATCTCCTGCAATGCCGTTGCAAGATCTTCGCATGCTTGGCGGTCCAGTTTAACCGCGCCAGACTTCTTGGCACCATTGATAAGGCGGAAAGCGACTTGCGCGCTCTTGCCATTTAAAATGGTTTGGTCAATGGTCATACCTGTCTTTCCGTCCTCAGACGCTACAACGAGAGAGAGGTTGATGATGTTTGATTTGTTTCGCTTCAATGCCATGATAGCACTCCTTCAATTTATGCCCGTTTCATTATTAGGTCCGAAGGCTGGGCTTTCCTTCATCCCTCTTGCTTATGTCTTATTATAACATTTTTTGAGAACAATCTCAAATAGGCCACGTAACCCTGCGGAATCATTAAATAAATAATCAAACCCACCAAACCAAAAACGTGACCGTAAAGACATCAATGATTTCAAGCACTTACGCTACCTACAGCAGGGGAAAGGTATACATAGGTAACCGTTATACCTACACATACCGACATGTAAATGAAGTTTTTTTTATTTTTTTTAAATTATTTTTATTTTTTTTCATTTTATTTTAGATGTAGGATAGGGTGCTACTACCCCCCCTCCCCCCGTACATGTAGCCGAATGTAAGTCCTATACTACATGTAGGGAGATGTGCGCGGCCAGATACACGCGCTACACACACAGAAATTTTCCAGATTCTGGGTTTTGTAAGATCTTAGGGCTATTTATATATGATAAAGGAGCGCCTGCATGAAAATTGCTGAAAAAAAATTAGAGAATATTATTAAAGAAGAAGTAGAGACTGTTATAAGCGAGTTCATGTCACCACGAAGCGCGTATGTGGATACTGCAGTAAAAATATACAAAATGTACTTAGAACAAGGTGTTGATGATACGCGCTCTAGAGCCCTTGCTGTCGCTTATTATAATTTTTTGTTTGGATCGGATTTTGAACTTGGCAAAATATCTGCAATGATTGATAGAAAAAGACAGTCAGGCTCGAGAACTGCTGTTGGCGATAATGCAATGAAAGTTGCTGAAAACTTCGGTTCGGCGCTTGGGCATTTAGCTTATTCAGGCATACGTGGAGCAAAAACCGCCATATCAAATCTATCCCCCAGCGCGGTTGAGCCGTTAAAGAAAGGAATGGTTGCCCCCTTGATGGATGCTGGCTATAAATTGTCCTACGCTATTGAGAATGGCAAAAACAATGCTGTCGAAAAGTTTTCTCTTATCGTTGCTAACAAAACAAATCTTGTTCTCAACACAATTGAGAAATCTGGCTACCCTGGTGCCGAAGGCGTAGGTAATGTCTTTCGGCGCGCTGTAAGAAACTCATCATCCAATCCATCACTAGAAGCAACTAATTTCTCCAAAGCCGAGTTTGATAAGATTTTAAACGATTTAAATAAGGAAGATAAACAATGAAAATAACCAAAAAAAAATTAGATAATATTATAAAAGAAGAAATACAAAACCTTCTAAATGAAAAACCCGGTGAAAAATACATGGCAATGCTTGATGCGCTCCGGAAAGGACAAGATCCATTTCGGGCAGGTGCCGCGAAGGAGCTTGAATACATGCGCAATAACCCTTTTTATAGTTCTAAAAGTGAAAAATCGCCAATGGATATACGATCTGCGCTAAATAACTTAAAGACAGCTATTAAGTTAAAAAATAAAGATAAGATAGAAGCTGCTGTAAATCAAGCAGATAGTATCTTGTACGATATGGACGTCCACCACCCTGCAAGAAAGATTCTAAATCAAATCATGAACTATAACACTAGAGAGTTATCTCCCGAAGCTAAAGCAGGAAATCCTTCACAAGTCGACGCAGCTATGAATGCTTTATAGTCGGCTATTAGTTTAAGATAATAAAAAAATACGGCGAAAAATCCTCGAGATTGTTGAATATCAATATAACCTACACGTCCAAGGTACTAGTTAGTTAGTGTAAGAAAAAAAATACGCAAAAAAATTTCGGATTTTGGAGAAATGATAATGAACAAAATTTTTGAAGAGTATATCCTACAAAATAAACCTCAACACCCGCCGCGTGATGTATCTTTGATTGAAATGGTTGCTGATGAAGTAAATAAAACTTTAAACAACTTACCTGAGATACAACTGGCAAGTGAAGTTTTAAGCGAGGAGGAGTTAAAAGATCTTTTTTCTCCTTTTGCAAAACAAGTTGTTATGAAAGTTAGCAATCAAATAGAGGAAGAAATACGTAAACTGGTTGAAGTTACTATTACTGCTCAACAGGCGGCAAAGATGCTTGCAGGAGTCGCCCTAGAGCCCAGCGAAAAGGCAGAAATTGTTGCGCAAATTAACGCCGAAGATGCAAGTCTGGTTGGTATTAACGCCCAAGAGCTTGAAAACGTTACAGAACAAGAAGATAATAATGATTAGATATTTAATACCCTTGTTTTTTCTATTGTCTTGCGGTCCATCACCGAAAAGAAATGCTGAAATTATTACAACTTATGATGGAATTGTAGAGGTTCATCATAATCCAAAGTTCAATACTGAGTTAGAACTGCGCGAAGCTTTAGGCGATGATAAAAGTCCTGATTTTATTATTTTTTCTTCACCATATTGTGGTGCTTGCACAGATTTAGAACACAGATTAAACGATTTAGATTGGCGAAATAAAGTAATTGTATTAAATTTTCACGAAGAGTGGGTAAATTTAATAGCTAATTATGTTGGAATCACTGCTGTACCATCCATGATAATAGATAAAGATAATGGAAAGACTAAATCTTCAATCTATATTGGTCCCGGAGAGATAGGTAGGCAACTTTATAATCACTTGGAGATAAAAAAATGAAAGAAATGAAATTAATAATGGAAAATTTTCGTAAAAACATGACGGAAATGTTTAAAGGACGAGATCTTACAGATGATGAACTAGAAAAAATGGATCCTGTAATGCGTGGGTTCATCGAAAAGTCCAGAATGTCAAGAAATGCTAGTAAAATTGCAAAAGAAAAAGCAATCACAAGCATTAGGTCTCAGTATACTGAAAGAGAGATGCATGAAATGGTGTACGATGAACTTGAAGATTTGTTTATGAACCGTTTTGCTGATGCTCATCCGAACAATAGAGATCCAAACGAAGATGAAATTGCAGAAATGATGAAAGAACTCGATCTTTTCAAGCCAGAAGAAGAATATGACCTTGAAGAACCATCTGATTTAGAGGATCCGCCCGGATATATGCCAGGAGAAGGAGGAAACTACTAAAAATCATGTGTATTATTTGTGTTGAACTTGAAAAATCCTTAATTACACCTTTTGAAGCGGAAAAAAATCTTAAAGAAATGCAAAATAGCTTAGATTTAGAGCATTTTTTAGAAGTTGAAGAAAAAATCGAGCAGATAGATAGAGAAAATCACTTTATTTCACTTTTAAACAATGACAACACAGAAGAAATGTGCACAACTTGTTATTGCGACCCATGTGATTGCTTATGGGGAACAGATGAGTAAAAAAATTTTGTTTTTTATACTATTTTTACCAATTTTAGCAAGTGCAGACTCACCAAAAATAAAATTTTATGATTTTGATGATCTTTTGATTAATGGCGAATACAAAAAGCCTCAAATTATGTATAATGACACCCAAGCAAAGGTAAGATTTGAAAGATTGTTAAAATTAAAGAAAAATTTCATGCAAAAGCTAAGAGAAACAAAAAGAGACTCCAGTTTAAGATAAAACATACTATTTATAATATAAAAATATATTTTTGGAGACTATTCTATGAAAAATTTGCTAACTTTAAACGAACTTCGGCAACTAATCACAAATGAAATGGAAGATCAACTATTCCAAGAACAAATTAACTTATTTGAACAGTTGTTAAGTGAAAGTAAGTTTACTGCTGCTATAGCAGCCCTAAAAACAGCTATTGGGGGAGTTAAATCTTCAGCTACCAATATTACTACGGCATTAACTAAGCTTAAGGTTCTGGACGGGGCAGTAAAAAAATTAGATGATATAAAAATCGATGATGCCTTAAAAGATATATCAACATCTGACGTTGCTAGACTGAGAGGTTTAACTACAGAGTTAGATGCTGTCATTAAGACCTTTAACGATGCTGCAGAGGCGGCAACGAAAGCTGGCCAAAACACCCTAGCCAAACAGTATCGTGCAGCTGCTGCTGCTGCAAACAGGAGCAAAACTAAAGTCCAAAATGCCGCGGCGAACTTAAATAAAAGACGAGTCAAAGCGCCAGTGAGGGGCGGTAAGCCCACCAAAGCAACTAAACAACAACTTAAACAAAAATTAAAAGATAAGCTTAATCGCGCTAAAAATACCGAAGACGGTGCCAAAGCATCTAAAAAAGCAATTGACGATGCTGCAAAAGCAGGGGTAGATGCAAAGACCGTAAAAAATCTTACAAGAACTAAAGTCGCCGCTCTAATTGCAGCAGGTGTGGTTACGGTAGGTGGAGTTGGAACTGCAATTTATTTTGGACTAAAAAAAGGCAAAGCTACTCCAAAAGGTGGAGGTAAAGGTGGCGGATCAAAAGGTCAAAAACGATCTGGATTTTCTAATTCTCAACTTCGTATTAAAGGAAGGCAACAAAGATTTCAAACTTCAAGGAAAAGAACATATGGCGTAAATGTTGAAACTGGTGAAGATTTAACTCTTGAAAATGTCGAAAAAGCTGTTGTAAAAGATATAAAACACTTACAAAGAACGTTAGTAGCTTTAGGATATGACTTGGGTGATTTCGGTCCTGATAAGAATGGAGTTGACGGACAGTATGGTGATCTTACCGCGGGCGCTATTTTAGAAATTCAAAAGGTGTCGCCGGGAATTACTGCAGATGGTGTATGGGGAAAAGGTACATCAGAAGCTCTAGCTGAATTAGCTCTTGAAAAACAAAATGAAGAGCCCATCGCACGTTGGGCGATGAGCGTTTACTATCGAGCCATAAAAATTACAGAAGGTGGACAAGTACCACAGCAGGGATGGGACAAACCTCCTCAGTCAAAAGAAGATAAAGACAACGAAGATATTGAAAATTTGCTTGATGGATTACTTGAAGATAAAAGATATAGCCTTATTACGGGCCTATACAGAACCACAAGAATCAGATTAGCTATGGCTGCTTACAAAGCAATGCCAGATTTAGGTAGAACAGAGGAGCTAAAAGCCAAAATGAGAAGAAATTCGTTTCGGCTTATAAGTTTTGAGCTACCTCGTCGCGTAAGTCGTGGAAGACGAGGTGGTTTTACTAGCAGAGAAGACATGGGGTCAAAATTTATCATTACCAGAGGTATGATAACTGATTTAAAGGATGTTTTAAAAAGTGGCTTCCGAGATCCTAGGACTAAAAAAATGGTTCCTTTAGAAAAAGTACGAGAAGTTTTTAGAGAAGTATTTGCACGATATACAAAAGAGGGAGAAAATTATAATTTTAATAGCGATCTTGAACAAGCAAGATTAAAGGGGGATGCTAGAGATGTTATTGACCCTGTTAACGAAAACTCGTCCTCACGTATAGAGCTAGTTAATGAATCTAAGTCTTACAATATTAATTTTCAAAAATGGCATAAACTTTGGAAATAAAGTTACCTTGTCAATCTTATAAAAAACAAACTACTTATATTGTATAATAACAATATAGGTTTATTTTATGAAACAAGTCAATCGATCTTACCTTGAAGAGCAAGTTAAAACAATTTTAAATGAATCTGGTGTTGCATTTTCTGGTGGACACTCACATATGTCATCGACTGCCACTTCTGCAGACATGGCTGCTATCAATAAAGCACTTTATAATTTCATCGAAGCCGCGGTAATCGGTGCAAGAGAATCGTATGAAGATGTTGCAACTTATATAAAAGACACAGGTCTTTATGGCGTTGGTGATACAAAATATATCCAAAAGGTTATAAATGAAATACCGCTTTTAACAAAAGGTAAAAACGCAGGTATAAATCAAACTGCAATGAGGTTTATAGATTTAGAACCCTTTAGAGGCGCAGATACAGACAAAGCAAAACTAGTATTTAAAACTAGTATATCAAAAGCGCTGATTGATATGAGGAACCTTTATGCACCGGCGCTTTTTGAAATAAGATTTAAAAAGTTTAAAAAAACTGAATTGAGGAGAAGATCCCGAAAAAAAAGAATGGGTTCAGTAATAAGAACGGCTTTAAATAACCTTGATAGTTTAGCTGGTGATTATGCAATGAAAAAAAGTGGCACTTCTTTGGTTAAAATGTTTCAAGATGAAAAAATGCCCAAGGTAACTGCAGATTTAAAAATATATAGATCTTTAAATGACACAGTTACTAAGCAGATGCCTTTGTATATAGATTATTTTTATAATTTTGAAACATTTGAACAATTTAATAATGGTTTTGAAAGATTTATAATGTCTCAGTTTACTTATCTTAGAAATTTAACATTTAGGGAGGCATATGTAAAAATGTCACAATCTAACTTACCATTATTATTAATATCAATTTTAGCATTTAAATTTTATGCTGCAAACCCTATGAAAGCATTGGTTGGATTCGCGGATATTGGTGTTTCGCTTGGCTCAACAATAGCGGCTGTATATACACTCGGAATGTCAACATTAGTAACTGTACCTGCAAAAACCGTAGTTAAAAAAGCTGCCGCGGCAGCAGTGAAACAGACAATTGCAAAACAAATAGGAAATGCCAGTAAAGAAGGTGTAAAAAACTTAATAAAATTTGCTGGTAGTTGGAAAGGGCAATTGCCAGCTTTTGGTTTTATAGCTTTTGATGTGTATGAAAGTATATGGAGAGATACTATTTCTTTGTTGCAAAATTTACAAAAGGATACAGAGGAGTATTTTAGTGAATACAAAGAAAAAACTCCTGAAGAAAGGTTAGAATTTTATAATAGCGATATAGCTCCATTAATATCAGAAATAAAAACAAAGCAACTTAAAGGCATGTATGCATATTTTGAAGCTTTAGGTATGGATCCAAACGAAATCCAAAAGCAGGTGGTCTTAATAAAAAGAAATCACGCTTTTAATAAGACATTTCGTCAAAATTATATCAACTTTAATAAAGAAGCAGTAGATAAAGAAATAGTTGGAATGTTCACAGCAATTTCTGCTCATACAAAAGAATCTGTAGCGAAAATTAAAGAGGCACAAAAGTTATTAGCAGATCTTGGAATTGAAGCAGAAAAAGTTTCAAATAACGCCGCTCCCTTACAAAATATATCCAAAAAAAATGCAAGACCGCTAATTCCTGAATTTGGAAGCGCAACAGAGCCACAAATAGAAAAGCAAGATGATACCGCCTCAAATCAAGATTCAACTGCTCCTACTTCGGACAAGCCGCTAGATACCAGCGCTCCGGAGGGTTTTGACAAACGTCCTGAAGATTTTGCTGCCGCCCCAGATCAAGGCCCTCCGGCTCCTGAATCAGATTCAGAACCTGGAGAAGTAGTTGTAGCGGGTGACAGTATTGCACAAGGGTTAAAATCTGCAGGAGCCGAAAGTATACCAAATTCTGTAAAAGGAGGTCAGCATACATGGTGGGTCTTAAACTCATTAAGAACAAATTTACAAGACCTAACTAAGAATCTTGATGAACAGAAGAAAAAGAAAAAAGTTTTATATGTCTCAGCTGGTGTAAATGATGCTCTAGCATATGCTATTACGTCTGGAAATAAAAGAGCTACTGCAAATGGATTACCAAAAGGCGTTGGAGGGCAATCTTTTTACACACCAGAAACAACATCTGCGGAAATAGATCAAATAGTACAAATTGCTAAAGCAAGAGGATATAATGTAAAGATAAGATCACTTGGACCTGTGCCGTTTAGAGGTAAAACAAATACTGGTATGGGCATTGTAAACCCTGCAAGATTTAATGATTTTTGCAATAAAGTTAATTCGCATATGGCAGGAAACGGTTATGCTACATTTGCAACGAATGTATCAATGACACCAGACGGCATACACCCTACCGGAGCTGGATATTCTACATTACTAGCAAATATGAAATCAGGAACAACATCAGTTACTGCAACTGCACCAAGTCAAAAAAACATACAACCCAAAAAAGTTTCTGCTAAAACTGATACTGGAAATGTCCTATTTGTTGGAGATAGCATAGCAGTTGGTATGGCGGCATTCGGTGGAAAATTAGGATATGAAGAATACACTGATAAAAATGGAAAGAAAAAGAAAAGCTATCTTTTCGCAAAAGGTGTAAAAACCGCTAAATCAGGCGATATGGCTTATGAAATATATGAAAAATTACAAAAATATTTTCGAGATAACCCAACAAATGAAAGTGTCCTAAGAGAGCAAAATGAAAAAATTATGATTGTTTCTGCTGGTACGAATGATTGTACAACATATTCAACCAATAGAGGGAGTTTTAACGCTAAAGATGTAGTTGGGTATATACAAAAAATAGTAGACTTAGGAAAAGCTAACGGATATACGCCAAAAGTAATGCCTCTAATGGCATATACAGGCGGAGATACACTATATGGTCGTAAAATTGACAGGTCAAAACACGAAAAATTTATTAATGCAGTTAATGGCTCTAATGTTATAAAAACTTATGGCTTTGATAGTTCAGGAATGAAAATGGCTTCTGACGGTGTACATTTATTTGGCTCCGGATATCGGAAACTTTTTAGTAGGGCAATGGGAGGTAAAGCTTATACAGGAGCAGTTACTCGAAGAAAAGCAAAAACAGGCACTAAACCAAGAAGAGTTTACAGTTCTAATGCCGAAAAGTATTATCCTCTTATAAAAAGAGAATCAGAGAGAGTAGGTTTTCCTACCTCCGTAGCTATGGGTGTGGCCTATGCAGAGTCAAATTTTAATCATTCATCAGTATCCTCGGCAAATGCTGTTGGACTTTTTCAATTAATGGCTGTCACAGGTAGGGATACAGTTCCTGTCCTTTCGCCTAAAGAAAGATATGATGTCGAAAAAAATGTTAAAGGGGCATTATATTACATAGCAAAAAAAGTGCCAAGATATCTTAAAAGCGATATGAGGAGATTGAATACAAAAATAAAGTGGAGCGATCTAGATAGAACACAAAGAATGAGATTGGTGCTTTATGGATATCAACAGGGTGCCAGGGCTGTGGTCACTGGTGTGCAAAATAAAAAAAGACTTCATAAAGGTTTAGTAGCATTTGATAATATTAATGATTTTTTTAAAGATGTAGAGTCATACTACAAAAGAATAACAAATGGAAAATATGATTATTCATTGAAAGTTTTAAATTTTGCGGAAAAGTACGGTGGAGGATTTTCAGCCACCGCTGCAAGTGGTACAGCAGTTGTTGCAAAATCTCAAGCGGCAAAAGATAAACCAATAACAAATACAGTCGATGCAAATAAAACTCCATCTGACCCAAACAAAGACTTTGAAAAATCAATTGAAAATTTAAAAGCTGCAGAAGATTATGGTAGTTTTGTAGATTTCTTTTTCGATATTTTTGATATCAGCCCGGGCAAAGTGGCAAGAATTAATCCCGATCTCAAAAAAGTTACAAATGAGCTTAAGCAAGGTGACTTAACGCAGTTTAGAGATCAAAGAATAAAATTTTTAAAAGATACAGTTCACAAAATGAATATGAGCAAATGGAGAAAAATGTATAAGTCTGATATTAAAGCAGCTGGTAACGATCAAGAAAAAATAGATAATGCTGAAAAAAAGATGGCGTTTTTTCATCGTCCAATGTTTATTATTAGAGTTTATGTGGCAAAAATGAATCTATTTCCGGGAAAACATATAAGTTTTGCTTTTGAACCAAATACTAGTAGAATATCAGTTGATTTTGGGGGAGATAGAGTGTTTTATGGAACTGACTTTTCTGAACTTGATGGAGTTACACCATTACAGATATTTTTAGAAATATTAGCAAGATATGAAACTGCTGCCGATGCAGTATTTAAAAAAGCAAGTAAGTTATTAGAAGAAGAGCCAGAAAGAAGTAAAGATATAAATGAATATATTGAATTTGGTAGATCTCTTTTTAATATTACAAAAGGTGTAAAAACTGAGCTGACATCAAAATCTACTGCTCTCAGAAAAGCATACGCTACTTTTGTATTAGACAGAGCATTTGACTTGTTCTAATGAACAAACTATTTATTATAATATGAGGTTTACAACTTGAAAATACCAACTTTAAACAGGAGAGACTTAAAAGATTTGATTTGTGAGAATGTTGTTTTGCAAGAGTTTGCACCTTATGGGTGTGACCAATCTCCAGGTAAAATACACGGTTTCAATCCTTTTTCAAAAAAGTGTATAGATATAACTGACTATCAGGGCCCTTCAAGACCCACAAGATCTAGCAAAGCAACAACTTCATTAAAAAAAAGAAAAACTATAAGGGATGCATCACCAGGAGATGTAGCAGAAGCCATTGTTGATGGATTACTTGACGCTTGGAACTTAAACGAAATAGAAAAATGTATCAAAAATAACAAATGGGCCTCTTTACTTGGCTTTTTGCTTAATAACGAAGTTAGGGGTGTATTTTCAATAATGGCAAGAGCTGGACTTGCAACTGTAACTGGGTCCGGACGAGTGACTGGAGTTCTCGATTCTAGAGGCAAAGCTCTAGCTAATGATGTTGGCAAGCAAATTTTAGTTGCTGAAACTGAATCTGCAAAACGTATGAGTAAATTAAAAAAATCATATGATTATTTAAAAGGCATTAAAGGCACCTTGTGGAGGTTTTTAAAATTTAAAGGCAAAGCTACAAAGTGGGCTATCTTATTAGCACCAGTTGCCATTTACGGCACCGGAATGGCACTCCAAGAAATGAATCCAACAATAGGTAGATACACTAAACCTGTTATAAACCTGTCTCAGTTTTTAAAAGAAACAATTTTAGATATAGAATTAAGATCTATAGGGTGCTTTTTCACCGCAGTCTTACTAACACACTCTGTAAAAGCAGTATTAAAAAATGGAGTTCCTTTTACATATAAATTGGCTTCTGAAGGTTCAAAACAAATAGCAAGAAGTGTTTTGATAAAAATAATGAAAAGAAAAATTGGTAAACTTAAAACACCGGAACTTGAAAAATTTGCTGCTTTAAGTTTTAGCAGAAGAAAGATAACTATGGATTCTGCTGGAAAGCTAATCATTACCCCTCCTTCAACAGGAGTGCTTGAAATAACCAGTGCTAGTCCGCAATTTTCTAAAGTTGCAAAGTATGCGGTTGATGAAAAAGTTACAATTAATTTTGACCTAATAAATACAGAGCTTGATACAATCGGAAAAGAAGTTAGCGAAATAATAAAAAAAGATTTGACAAATGATATAACAACCTTCAGACAATCTAATATTGCTAAGTCATTTAGATCAATTGTGAAATTGGGCCCTGAACTTGGACAATCCACTATAAGGAACCAAGCTTATAGTGGCGCTACTAGATCTTTGAAATTATTGATGGACTCTTCAGAAGACGCAATAAAACAATTTGCAGAAATAGCCAACAAAACAGATGTTATGAGGCAAAGTATCCCAAAATCTATTAGAAATTCAAGTACTTTTATAGACTTACAAAGGGCAGCCGCAAACAGCACAGATAGTATTGAGACTATACTTAGTTCATCTGGTGTAACTAGATTATCTCCAGATAATAAAAAATTTACTATAGAGTATTTAGAAGCTTTCCGAGCTACAAAAGCACTAGAAAGAAATTTAATACAGGATTTAGCAAAAGCATCAGTTGTTTTTGACGAAAAGCTTAATCTAATCAAGAATTATTTTCCATCTGGACAACCGCAAAAAGGTTTGAAGGAATTTTTAAGAACCGGTAAGGGTTTCGCAGATGCTGCAGCAGCGAAAAGTGTGTTAAATTTATCCAGTTGGTCAAGGCAAACAAAAACATTTTTAAAAGGATTTAAGGATGCTCAAATAGCATTTGAAAGATTATTTGGCCTTGGGACGTTTATAGCAGCAACGCCAGCGGTAGTTGTTGGTTTTCAAGCTATTAAAAAATATCTTTTTACCAAAGAACAAAAAGATATCATTAGAAATACTGTACAAAAAATGTTACAAGAAGTTCAAATAACTAATTTTGTGAAGACTGGTGATCAAGATTCTATAGAAATAGAAATAGATGTTTCAAAATTGTTTTCTGAATTTAATTCTAGGATCAAAAAAACAGAACTTGACGATGAAGGTAAAGAAATTATAGAAAGATACAATCAGGAAATTCAAAACAAAAATTCAACAATTTACAAGATTGTAGATCAAGAGATGAACGGCGAAGAGCAGGCTCTCTCTGAAGTGGAGATGGGTATAAATTTTCAAGCTATTGTTGAGTCAATGTTAGAAAATCCTGACGAACTACCAAAAAGGTCTGCAAAAAGCAAAAGCATTAAAAAGGATAAAGATATTATCGAATCTTTACCAAATGGTGAAATGGTTGGAGCACCTGCAACAACAATTAATTTATCAGGAGAAAACATAGCAGTAAAATTCAATAAAGATTCTATACAACTTAATAACAAAAGATTTATGTTTCTAAAGCCAGTTTTTGGTTCTGAAGTAGCCGGCACTTTCAGGTCAGTAAGAAAATCAGGTCAAGTAGTAAAAGTAACTTTGGTGGCAAGTATACTTGGTAAAGAGGTATCGGAAGAATATAAACTAGATAATAATGAAATAACTGACTTATTTTTAAAAGCAAAACCTCTCAATTCTGGTGGTCGAATAAAAGTTAGACTTGATGGTAAAGAGGGCATTATAAGAAGAATAAAAGATAGTCAAATGCAAGAAATGAAAAGAGGAGTAAAAATTATGAATAAAAATTCTATTAAAGATTTAATAAAGCAAGTAATCGAAGAAAATTCTGGTATGGGATACAGCAAATATCCATACGCAGAAATGGGCGATCATAAAGAACCAATGGATGATTACATAGAGGAGTGGAAAGCTCTATCTATGGAAGTAATTAGAGATGAAAGTAGAAATACTGCAATCGCCATAGCTAAAATACTTGTTAAAGATTTAGAATTATTTGAAGATGTTTTAGATTTAGCAGGGCAAAATCAATCTGTTGGAACTGAAATATTAAATAAATTAAAAGACTCTAGAGAAAACTCTTAAAATATGATATTATTTTATTATGAAGCATATCATAGAAAAAAATTGGATTACAGGATCTGGACAAAATATAGATTTTTATGAAATATTAAAAATATGTAAACAATATGTAATAAAAGGTTCAAAAATTTTTATAGGTTCAGACTCTTTTATATCTCAAAATAATATTTGTTTTGCAACTGCTATATGTTTACATGGTAGTAAATTAGGCGGTAGATATTTTTTTTTCAAAGAAAATACTCCAAAGAAAGCGTTTATTAATCTTGCCTCTAGAATAACCGAAGAAACCCGAAGATCAGTAGAAATAGGATCTATGTTAATGAATGAGTATGGATTTAATCCTGTAAACATTGAACTTCACTTAGATGTATCTCCCTTTAATTTAAATAATGCAACTTCAAAATACTCTGATATGTTAAAAGGTTTCGTTCAGGGATATGGATTTGAGTATCAACTTAAACCTAATGCTTGGGCTTCGCAAACAATTGCAGATAGGCATTCAAAATGAGTAGAATACAGACAGATATGACTTTTCACGATAATGTTAATTCTATATCTTTAGAAGACTTAATAGATGTTTGGATTGAGTCTTTTCATCCTTATGGCACAGTTTTAGTAATTTGTGATAGTGGCAGATATTTTAAAACCCTAAGAGAATGCGGAATTGCATGTTCTGATATAAATATCTATGATAATAAAATATTAACTGTTGAGCTTTATGGAGTTGATAAAGCATTAGAGTTAATGGATTCAATACATTCGACTGGCTATAGGCCAGTGATATTTTTATACGATAACGGAAAACTCATTTTGGACAATATCGAACCTTAGCTCTATTTACTAGTGGTCACTAAATATGATAAAAATTAATATTACTTCAAAAGATACAGATCAAGTTACTAAAATAGTGGTTGTTGATGAAAATTTTAGGGTTTTATTATTAAAAAGATCTGATTACGTACAGAAATATGCTGGGGAGTGGGATCTTCCCGGAGGGCATGTACAATATGGCGAAAGTCTTTTAGAAGGCCTAAAAAGAGAAGTAAAAGAAGAAACAGGTTTAAATATAAGAGATGTTAAATTTTATAAAAAAGTTAATAATCTTCATTTTTACCATACAAACTATGATTCGCAAGCTATTAAAACTAGTCACGAACATACCGGATTTAGATTTTTTAAAAAAACAAATCTTGATTCAAGTGAGAAGTTTCAAAGGGTTGCCATAGAAATTTTGGAGAAGTTTTATGATCAATCTTAAAATAAATAAAAAAGATTTTATTTTATCGGACGAGGGGTTTAATACAGATTTACTAAAACCTAAAGATAATCTTTTCCCAAAAATATGGAAAAATAAAAACATAAGACCAATAGTTGCAAGAAAGTTAATGCAGATTGCAGACGAAGTTATGAAATCTTTGGATTTAGATGTCGAAGTTGAAGATTATATTATTACTGGCTCTATTGCTTCTTATAACTGGCATGCTCTGTCTGATATAGATTTACATATTATGCTAGATTTTTACAAAATAGATGATAATTTTGATCTTGTAAAAAGAATGCTTGATCAAACTAGAATAAACTGGAATCGAAAACATAATATATTTATTGAAGGCAAAGAAGTAGAACTTTATTTTCAACATTTTACAGAACCACACGAAGCAAACGGAATTTGGTCTTTGTATTTAGAAAAATGGTTAGCGGAACCAGTTAAGCTCAATCCGAATATTGACCTAGTGAATGCAGAAAAAAAAGCAAACGCTCTGGCACAATCAATAGAGCATGTGTTAAGTCTTTTTAAAGACAAAAAATACAAAGAAGCTTATGATTACTCTAATAAACTAAAAATTAAAATAGCTAAAATGAGACAGACTGGCTTAGCAAACGAGGGATTATATTCTCCTGAAAACCTTGCATTTAAAATGCTTAGAAACGACGGATATTTAGACAAGTTGTCTTCTTCAAAGATAGCTGCATATGATAAAATGATGTCTTTAAACTCTTATAAGGGTTCAATAGATGAAAACAAAATCTGGAAAAACTATTTAAAAAAAGAGAGGTAGTATTATGCCATACACGAGAAATGGAAAATGTGTTTATAAAAAAAATAAAGATGGATCGAGAGGAGAAAAAGTGGGTTGCTCAGACAGCGAAGCTATGGCAAAACGCTACCTAAAAGCTTTATACGCGTCTGAAAAGGATGTCACTTCAGAAGTCAAAGACTATTTTAATTCTAAAGATGATGATTACTTAGAATTTGATGATCACCCCTTGTCATCTATAGAAAGTCTTATGGATCCTGATAAACCGGCACCGTGGGATCACCTTACGAATTTTAAAGGTGATAAAGACTATGACGTAGATGTTCAAGAAAGGAATAAATAATGACTTTTGTAAATTGGGTTATGACGAGTACAACAGTTGATATAGCTTGTGGTGTTTTAATTATTGCACTTATATGGAAAATTATAAAAATAAACAAGCGTATTTTAAAAAATGAAAAAAACATTGAAAATCTTAATAAAAAATATGAAAATCTTAGAATTGATTATTTCGCGCTTCGCGATGATATGAATGTAACAATGAGAAATCCTTTAGCTGCTAAAAGACGCTTAAAAAATAGAATATAATAGTTTATGATGGTATCATATTAACGAAAGGTTAAAGATGATTGCTGATGTAGTTGTTGATCTTCAGTATGGAGATTGTGGGAAAGGAAAAATTGCACATGCTTTATGTAGAGAGCGAGAATATACGCATGTTATTCGCTATAATGGGGGCTGCAACGCTGGTCATACCATTTATCATGACGGACAAAAATTTGTAACACATCACATTCCTTGTGGTGTTTTTTTTGGTATCAAATCGATTATCGGTCCCGGGTGTGTTGTACATGTAGACACTTTTTTAAAAGAAATACAAGAACTTGAAAAACATGGAATACCTGCTAAAAAATTAGTTAGTATTGCTTCAAATGCTCATATTATAACTGATTTTCATAAAGCAGAAGATGGAAGAGATGAAAAAATTGGAACTACTAAAAGAGGAAACGGACCTGCGTATAGAGATAAATATGCTAGAAAAGGTGTCAGAGCAATAAACCACCCTAAACTGCAACCTTATATTATAAGCATGTATCATGAACTTTATGAAAATGAAGAATATAATAAAATTGAAATTTTATTTGAAGGCGCGCAGGGATTTGGCTTGGATGTTGACTGGGGTGATTACCCATATGTTACGTCGTCACATTGCACTGTTGGCTCAGCCTTGTTAAACGGAGTTCCTGCAAAGTCAATAAGAGATGTTTGGGGTGTCGCAAAAATATATGAGACTTATGTAGGTGCAAAAAATTTCGAGGGTCCTGATGAAGTTTTTGAAGAAATTAGAGAACTTGGTCAAGAATACGGTGCTACTACTGGTCGACCGAGACAGATTAACTGGCTAGATTTTGATATGTTAAAAATGGCCGCTAGAATTAATGGGTGTAATAAAATTGTGTTTAATAAGATGGATATTCTTGAACTAGTCGACCAATGGTGTTTATATGAAGGCCCTAGTTTATACAGGTTTGAATCTAGAGATGATATAGAAACGTGGCTAGAAGGCAAATTAGAACTGGAAGTCAACGAAGATATGGAAACAATGTTTTCAGGTGATAAAGAATATATTTAGCCTATTTAGGTTATGGCAATAAAATCAACAAACATTGAATCAGATTTCTCATTAAACCACTATAAAACAATAAAAGATAATTCAGAAGTTGAAATAGTAGTAAATGAAACTTCCACAACTATTTCAGGATATTTTTCGAGTCAGTCTCTAAATTCATTCGCAGAAGACAACAGTGTCAGCGAAGCTTACACGAATTTTGGTCAAGGTGTAACAGTTGTGGACTCCAGAAAGATTTTAATAGGGACTCCCTCAAAAACATTTTCAGGTTATTTACAATCACCGGGAGATGTTGGGGCTGTTTATGAATTCACTAGAACTGACGGTGTTTATGATGTTGATGGTTCAGAGTGGGTACAAACAGCACAAATAACTGCTAGTGACTTTTCTAGTATGAATCCATCAACTTCTGAAATGCACTTTGGGCATTGCCTGCAAGCAACTGGATCTCACCTTGTAGTTGGAGCACCATACAGATGTGGCCCTAGTGGAAGCTATACATCACGAGTGGGTGCTGTGTATGTATTTAAAAGCTCTTCGTCTGGATATACTCAAGAGGCTTTTTTCAGGCCGTTAACAGGTAGTGGCGAAAGATTCGGTGAAGTGGTAAGGTTTAATGCGACACCAAATAAGTTTGCAGTTGGAGTTCCCTCTAGAGATGAAACTTACATATTTAATTCAGGATCAGGGGGATGGTCACAAGAAGCGATCCTAACTTCTAGTTTAACATCATATGCAACTCCATCATTCGGAGGTTCGATAGCTTATTCAGGGTCTTATTTAGCTGTTGGTGCACCAAACGACCGTCCAGAAGGCAACATGGGGGCCGGTTCTACTTGTTTATTCAAAAGTTCAAGTTCTGGTTGGAGCGAAATAGGCATATTTTCTTCATCAGCTCCAAGTGGTTTTGGTTTTTACGGAAGATCATTAGCTTTCATGTCAAACAAAAGATTAGTGGTAGGAGAAGAATTTGGAGAGATTTCAGGGAACGCCACCGGTTCTGTTCAAATTTTCAGCTTTACCGACGTGGGTGTTAAAACTTTACATCAAACAATATTAAATCCGTTAACAGGAAACTCCGGAAGATTTGGTAGGTTTGTAGATGCTTATAATGACGGTACTTTTATTTCTGTATCTAGACCAATTTCTGGAGACAATACTACTGATTCTTCATCTAATGAGGGTAATAGAGCCGTATTAGTTTATCAAAGTGGGGCATCCGGTTATTCTTTATTAACAACTTTAACAAGAGACACATCATTGGCTACCTATTATGGAAGCAGTCCAGGAAAGTGGATTTACACTATAGACTCAAATAACACAGCATCAAAATGGTATTCTATGCTATCAATGAAGGATGGTTTGATTATACACGGGATAGCAGGAGCTGCAGATAGTAAGTTTCATGATGACGATGGTAGCCCCTTTAATTATGGATTTGGAGAGTTTAGATCATGGAGAAATGTGCTAAGTACAACTACAACCACAATAAGAACTGCTCCACCAATAAGATTTAGTGCAAAGGCAGCTTTTAATATTCGAGGACAAACTGTTAAAAATCCATATTCTGTAACTTTAAAGTAATCCAGATGTTTGATTAAAAATACACTATTTACTATTAGAGGATTTTAGATATGATTGAAGATTTAAAGCCACTAATGAAAAAACTAATGAGTTTTGCAAGTCATAATATTGGTTTCAAACAGCCTCCAAAATTATTTTTAAAGCAAGATAAAAAAAATTCTATGAAAATTCTTGGCAAAACAGCACATTACGACCCGCAAGAAGAAGCGGTTACCTTATATGTTACAGGAAGACACCCTAAAGATATTCTTCGGTCCTTGGCGCATGAACTAGTTCATCACTCTCAGAATCTAAGAGGTGAATTTGATAAACCTCATTCAACTGGTCCTGGTTATGCCCAAAAAGATCCTCACATGAGAAATATGGAAAAAGAAGCCTATTTAAAAGGTAACATGTGTTTTCGTGATTTTGAAGATAGCTTACACAATAAGGATATTTATATTCTAAAAATTGCAGAGTCAAAATTTTTAAAGGAGAATAAAGCAATGACTAAAAAAATAACAAAAGATTTTCTAAAAGAAAAAATACGACAAGTTCTTGAGGAAAAAATTGATGAAATGCACTGCGGCACCGGCGGTAAAAGAAAAAAAAGAAGAATGAAAGAGGAGGAAGAAAAAAAAGAAACAGAAACTAGTGCAACTGACACTGGTGACACTAATGATGATAAAGAATCGGGCACAACGCCGAAAGATGTTAAATCACGTCGTGATCAAGTTGAAAATCCCGGAAAATACTTTAACGGCCCTAGGGCAAAGGCTGGTGCAGATACCGATGGCGATGGTATACCCGATGGAGAGGATTCGAGTCCTCTTGATGGAAATAAAAACGAAGGTAAGATAATTACACCAGAGCAACACCAGTCACTTTATGAAAATAGATTTTCTTCTAGAAATCAAAAATTATATACAAGACTCCTAAAAGAGTGGACAAAATAATATAGGGTAAAAATATGACTAATAATCTTCTCTTAGAAGGTGCCGTTGCTGGGCACATGAATCATTTGTATGATAACGGTGAAATGACCTTTGGGGAATTAAAGCAACTTCTTCAGGCAATCGCAGACGGAAAAGTACGCGGAACTGAAAAGACTGATGGGCAAAATATTTTTCTTTCTTTTAATGTTCGAGACCAAAAGGCTAAAGCTATACGAAACAAAACAATGATTAAATCAGGCGGTTTAAATGTAGAGCAGTTTGATGACTTCTTTTCCAATCACCCTTCGCAAGCACTCAGAGTAAGTTTTGTGGAGGCACTTCAAGCTTTTGAAGATGCAATCAAAAAAGTGGATGAAGAGACTCAAGAGAAAATATTTGGCCAAGAAAATGAAGTTTATTTCAATACTGAAGTTATGAACCCTGGTGTACCAGGTCTAGATGAAGATGATCCTAGAAGCAAGGGTACCACTAACGTTATTCCTTACGATAAAAAAACCTTACTTATTCATAGAGTTGGCCATGGTGCTTTTGATAAAAAAACAGGAAATAAATTAAACACAGACATTTCTAGAAATTTTGACTTTTTAGAACAAGCTATTATGGGAATGGCAACAGATGACCCATCTTTATTCTCAGTTGAAGCAAATCAAATAAAAAAACTTGCACCGATGAAAAATAAAGAAATTGTATCCACAACAATTTCAGAAATTGATAATTTGGTTCGGGATCAGGGTATGAATGATTCTTTATCAATAAATGACTATGTAATCTCTCAACTGGTGCCAATAATTAATCAGTTTGGACTCACGGAAGATAGAAATAAGTTAATTTTAAAAAGACTGATGATGAAGACTGGAGGACCTACCGTAAGACAGATAACCAGTGGTATACCTTCAGAATTGAGCGATGAAATCAAAAATTTTATAAATTCATTTAAATATGCAGATTATACAAAAGCACTTCAAAATATATTACACAATTTTTCAGTTGCAGCAATCGATGGATTAGAATCTTCATTTATATCGGATAATAATAAGCAAATTAAATTTTTACAAAATGAGCTAAAAAATTCTATTGATAAAATTAAGAATTCTTCAAACGAGAGAGCAAAAGAAGAATTAGTGAAACAAATGGAAAAACTTAAATCAGCAGATGGCATAAATACTCCTTCTGAAGGTTTTGTGTTTGATTGGAATGGTATCACATATAAACTAACTGGAAACTTTGCACCAGCAAATCAGATTTTAGGTATGGAGAGATTTCAACGCTTTGGGCCTATAGAACCTTCATCTGAAGATGAAAACGCAGTACAAGCTGAAACTGGGCCTCTTACAATAGCAATATTACCTGGCTCTTTCAAGCCTCCACACAAAGGACACCTTCGTGCGTTAGAAGCTATAGAGGAAAGATCAGGAACAGAGAATCTTCCGGAGGTTAATAAATATCTTGTAATTATCTCTAGTCCAAGTCTTCAATCTTCCCGTCCATTGCCTATGTCTGGTAAGACAATATCTGCTGATCAAGCAAAGCAAATGTGGATGGTCATGTTAGATAAATCCCCAGTAAAAAATAAAGTTCAAATAATTCTTGGAGATGCCGAAAACACATCTCCTATGCGTATAACTTACAATTATGTTTTGGGTCAGCCTGACCCTACTAGTTTACTAGTTGCACCAAAGGATTCAAATATTGTCCTTGTGGTTGGTGATAAAGAGAACGATGCATCTAGGTTTGGAGGCATGAGGGAAAAAGTTGCAAAAGTGAGACCTGACCTGACACTTTTTCCAGGAGTTGTTCCGGTAGTTCAACATGATTCAAGATATATTTCATTTATGCAAGATAATGAAACTATAAGATCTAGAATGAAAAAAAACTTTCAAGATTTTAATGCTAGTGACATGAGATTTATAATGGATTTTGCTTCAGAAGACCCTATAGGGTTAGAGCTTCTTAAATTTTATGTACCATACCCAGAAGATGCACTTGCTTATATGGGCATAGTAGGATTAAATCCTGCTGATGAAAAGAAAGATGAAGAAGACCAAGTTAGGGAACCAGAAATAGATAATTTAAAAACTGATCCTTTGCAAGAAATTATATCTAAAGAGGTTGAAAATTTTTATGAACAATTTATAAAACAAAACAGACCGAAACCAAAAAAAGATACTGGAAAATTTCAAAGAACTATGAAGGTCAGACTTGCAAAAGCTCATAAGACCTATTTAGATATGGGTAGAAAAGATTTAACAAAATATGGTGGAGGATATCACTTAGATAGGCCGAAGAATATATCAAATGCTTTTTTGGCTGAAGAGGAAATTGAAGAAATGACAGCTACACCTGCTGTAGCAGGATTCGCAGTTAAAACGGATAGACAGATAAATAAAAATAAGAGGAATACAAAAATGAATAAAAAACAAGAAGCTCGTCTTCGAAAAAAAATTAGAGAAGGCTTATTAGAGTTTTTTAAACTTAAATCAGAAGAACACAAATATGTTGTTTCGACTATATTAGAGGAACACATGTTAAGAATGAATCTTCGAGAAATAATATTTGAACAAGCAATATTAGAAGCAGAAGATCCAACAGTTGACATACACGACAATACAGGTATTAATACTTTAAAAGATTTAATGAAAAATACAAATGTTCTTTCAACACTCAGAGAAATATATAAGACCTTAACGACAAGTGAAGACCAAAAAAGATCTTTTCGGGCACATATAGTAAAATGGGTACAAGACACATTAGCACCTGTTAGGCTTAATGATACCGAGAGAGGTACTCAGATATCTGAAGATATGAAAATAGATGTACAAGGTATCGAAGCAGAAAAATTTATTTCGGCACCAGATGGCTCTGAAAAAGATGTAGCTCCACCAGAACCTGAAGAAGAAGAGAAGATGCAGCCTATTTCAGGTGAAGATACAACCGGTAGAAATAAAGCGGAAAGAGTTTATCCTGCTATTGAAAAATCTATAGTTGATTATTATGGAGAACTAGACAATCCAGAAGATCAAGAAATGTTTTATGATTATTTAATTGCAAATCTTAAATTATACTTTGATAAGTGGGACGGAGAAATGTCAAAAGCAGTACAAGAACCAACTAATCAACAGTATGATCAAGCTAATCAAGCTAAACAAGCTGGATAAAAAATTTGATTTTATTTAAATCATATGATACTCTGGGTGGGTAGGTGGTTATATGATAGAAAATAATAAAGTTTATAATTTAAAAAATATATTATTAAAAGAAAATAAAATTGATAAAGACTTTCTAAATAAAATACAATTTTTAAAATTAGAAGAATTAATAACATTAAAACTTATTAGTTCAACTAAGTCTTTAGGTGGAAAATTATATAATTTTCCAATTTTAAAATATTGTGATGATATTTGTAAGGAAGCAGTATTAAGGTATGCGCTTTCAATTTGCAACACAAAAAGAGAAGCATCATTAATATTAGGAATGAAAAAAGCTGATTTATTAGAGTACATAAGGAGATATAATCTAACAGAAGAATTTAAAGATGTTAGTAAGATGCAAACTAGTTAAAGCAGGAGGATATTAATATGAGTGATACAAAGAAATGCAAATGTTGTGAATGTTGTACATGCGACTGTGAGAAATGCACTGAATAAGGAGATAAACAATGCCAAAATTTTATAGACAAAACAAAAAGAGAATTGACCCTCGTTACTTTTTAAACGAGACGACAAATAGAGGTGAAGATATTAATGAAATTGATATGAGTAACCAAGAAGATCAAACGCTTCAGTATAGGCAGCATATGGACGACAAAAAAGATAAACTTGAACAAAGAATAGATATGTTGATCAGTTCTGGAGGCCTAAATATAGACCAGCAAGTTCAATTTGCGAACATAAACGACCTATCCATGGACGGAAAACTTTCTGATGAGGACATAAAAGCACTAGATGCTGCTGATGATGAGAGTCCTGAAGCACTTGCATCTGCAATTGAAGCGCTTTATCTAAAAATGAATAAGGGAGGAAATTCTGACTTATCTAAGATCGACCGAGATGGCGATGGTAAAATATCTGCTGACCAATTAGCAAATATTGCAAGCGCTATAAAAAAGAATCAAGTTTAGGGGGGTGACCAGGTTTCGACAGGGTAAGGATGATAATACGTGCAAGGCTGTGTGGGTAGGCACAGTAAAAATACCCAAACAATAAACGCAAACGATGACGTTGAAAATTTCGAGGATATTGCGCTTGTCGCATAACCCTTGAGGAGGTTTTCCAGATACCTTCTTAACCCAACATCTGGAATTGTTACTTTA
>MDTG01283460.1_pt1 | contig 23632 bp, 22 predicted proteins | sample 811421 | NCBI WGS metagenome assembly MDTG01 (sample SAMN05326645, study PRJNA326480) | marine metagenome | isolation source: seawater | place: Pacific Ocean: South East | collected 2011
ACAATTTTGACAGAGTTAATATGCATTTTTGATTTGATCTTAGATTATTTAGCATATTAAACACAAAAGGAATTGCAATGGCAGATTTAGTAAACGGAACAGTAAAATGGTTCAACAGTGAAAAAGGTTTTGGATTTATTCAACCAGACGATGGTGGTAAAGATTTATTTGTACACTATAGACAAATCAACAACTCAGGTTACGGAAGAGTTTCTTTAGAAGAAAATCAAAAAGTTACTTTTGAAGTTGCTGAAGGTGAAAAAGGTCCTCAAGCAGAAAACGTTACAGGACTGTAGTCTTTTCATTTAAAGGATAGTATTTATACTATCCTTTTTTTACTCATATATCAACTACAACAGATATATTCTCCCACTTAAAACTTTTCATATTAACTATCTTTTTAATTTTACTTTAACAATAGCTTATAAAATATACTAAATTCAATAAACTTTTTAATAACTTTGAATATAATTAATTATGCAAAAAATAAATCTTCTAAAACAAAAATGCAAAAAACTATCCATTCTTTATGTTGAAGATGAAGAAAAAGTAAGAGTGCAAACAGCAAAAACTTTAAGTATATATTTTGATAAAATAATTCTTGCAGAAAATGGAAAAGAAGCTTTAAAAAAATATAAACATCAAAAAATAGATATAATTTTTACTGATATAAATATGCCGGTTATGGATGGATTGTCAATGATTGAGCTTATACGAAAAATAGATATAAATATTCCAATAATTGTTTTTTCAGCTTATGATAATACTGAGTATCTTTTAAAGACTATTGAATATGGAATAGATGGATATATTTTAAAACCCTTTAACTTTGAACAGATACAAAAGATTATTGAAAAAGTTATAAAAAAACTTTTTAATACATCTCATCAAACACATATTTTAAAACTAATCTCTGGATTTACGTGGCATATAGAAACACAAAATTTATATAAAAATGAAAAACAAGTAGTTCTTACAAAAAATGAATCAAGTTTATTTAAACTTTTAAGCTCAACAAAAAATGCAACATTTTTAAATGAAGAGATAGAATCAGTATTGTTTAATGATAACTATAGTGATAATAAAAGAGTAAGAGGTCTTATTTCGAGGTTACATAAAAAAGTAGGTACTCATCTTATAAAATCAATCTATGGCCAAGGCTATGAATTAAACTTGGATGAATAATGAAAAAAAGTGAACAATGGTTTAAACATATATTTAATAATACAGGTGTTGGAATTTTAGTTGTTGATAAAAAGAGAACTATTCTAGAAGCAAATAAAACAGTTTGTGATATGCTAGGTTATAAGTATGAAGAAGTAATAAATAAACATGCAGAAATCTTTCATATTTCAGAAGAATCATCTCAAAGGTTTCAAGAAATTACTTTTAATACTATCTTTAAAAGTAATACTTTAGATCTTGAATATAAGTTTAAACATAAAGATGGCCATCCTGTTTGGATTAAAATTACTGGAGATGTAATCAAAGATAAAGATGAAGTTCTTTGGATTGTTACAGATATAGATAAAAGAGTAAAATTCCAAGAAGAACTTGCAAGTTTAAACGATATTTTAAATAATAAATTAGATAGACAAATTGAAGCATTAAGAGAAAAAGATAGACAACTACAATATCAAGCAAGACTTGCACAAATGGGCGAAATGCTAAATATGATATCTCATCAATGGAGACAGCCTTTGATGTCAATTTGCGCTACTACAAGCTTCTTACATGGAAAACTTTTAATTAATGAATTTGAGCAAAAGCAGTTTATTGAAGAACTAGAAATAATAGAAGATTCATCAGAGTTTTTATCAAATACAATAAATGATTTTAGAAACTTTTTCAAAATTGATAAAGAAAAAATAAACACAAGTTTTGAAAGTATTGTTGATACTACACTTAAAATTATAAAACCTATTTTATCAAATAATCATATTGAAATAAAAACAAAATATGAATCATATAAAACAATCTTTAGTTTAGAGAATGAAATAAGACAAGTTGTACTAAATATACTTAAAAATTCTGAAGATGCATTTATTCAAAAGAATATAAAAGATAGAAAGATTTTAATTAGTACTTTTACAAAAGACAATTTTACATTCTTAGAAATATCTGATAATGCAGGAGGGATAAAACCTTCACTTTTAAATAAAATATTTGATTCATACTTTACAACAAAAGATTCAATAAATGGTACAGGTCTTGGACTTTGTATGTCTAAAACAATTATTGAAGATAATTGTAAAGGAACTATTACTGCTAAAAACAATAATAAAAATGGTGTAGACTTCACTATTAAACTCCCAATTAAAAAGTAGACAATTAATAGACAATTAGAAGTAACTTTTTTACTTGTTTATTTACAATTGCTAGACATTATTTTCCTATAATTACTTTATAAATAAATTTAATAAAGGAGGATGTTATGCAAGATAAACTTTTTATAGAAGAGCGTAAACTTGAAAAAAGATGGAATGGTCCTTGGCCACTAATCTTAAATACAATTTTTGTATTGACACTATTTTATGTAAGTTGGTGGATATTTCAAGATCCTAGAGGTATTATGAGAATGTATACTCCTTATGTTGGATATATGTGGTGTAGATGGCTTTTAGTAATTATGATTTGGATTGCATATATTTTTGATTTCTGGCCTTTTAGTAGACAATGGTTACAAAATACAAATCCTATTTTAAAAGGGATTATTTTTACAACTCTTACTGTGTTTATTTTTGCAGTAGTTTTAGAATTCTTTTTTCATACTGTATTTGGAGATTATGCAATAGCATATTTTAGTCCAGCTAAACTTGAAGAACTAGGAATAGTACCTTTTTATGCCGAAGAGTATTCTGCACAAGCCATTTTAATGTTTGCAGCTATTGCTTCATGGTTAAGTCCTGCATGGGTAGTTGCAGCTGAGAGTTCACCTTGGGAAAAATTGACACAACCCATAAAAGGTTTTTCTATTTTAATGTTTACTTTCCTTTTAAGTATGATTGTATATTTTGTAGCATTTCATTCTCATATGGCAATTTTATTTGACCCTTGGCAAAAATTTACTGCAATTACACCACCTTGGTGGGAAGACTTTGCAAATACAGTTCATGGTAACTTTAATATCGCATGGATTATGTGTTGTACTGTTATTGTTTGGATGTATGAAACGATTTGGGAAAGATATCCATTCTCACTAATCAAAACAGACTGGCTAAGAAGAATAACTTCATTTTTTGGAATTATTGTAATTGCAGTTGGATTAAGTTTCTTTCTATACTTTGCTCAAGAGTTAATTTGGGGAGAAGCAATTAGAGGAACAAGAAGATTAATGTCTCCTGATTGGAGATGGTTACATGTTGGTGAAATGGCAATATTTTGGCTAGTACCTGCTTTATATATTCATTTTTATATGCAAGATTGTGTTACTAAATACTCTAAACCAATTAATGTATTGCTTAGAAATATAATCACAATTGTTGCTGCTGTAATTTTGTATTATGTTTATTATAAAACTTCACATCTTTTCTTAGGAACACAAAAAGGATTTTCACATCCTCAACAATTCCCTATGATTCCAATGATTTGGTTAATCAATGTAATGCTTATAAATCACTGGTTTATGGATAACTGGCCCGGATGGAAATTATCACCAGAAAAAACTACTGAATGTAGAAAAATAGATAAAGATGAAATCAAAATTACTCCTAAATTTAACTTAGGACTTATTGTTGGAATTATTGTTGGGGTTTCATTATATTTTATAGTTGTATACCTACTTCCTACATTTGGTGAATTACTAACAATTTTTAAATAAAAGGAAATAAGATGAAAACTACTAACACTTCAAACAATGAATCAAGAAGAGACTTTATAAAAGGCTCTGCAACAGGATTAGGACTTGGAGCACTTGCAGCAATGGGATTATTTTCTTACTCTCCAATGAGAGAAATTTTTCTTCCAGATCAAGTGAGAAAAATGATAGATTTTGGTGCTATTAAAAGTGTAAAAGTAACAAATATTAGTGAAACAAGTTGGTTTGACAATGCAACTTTAATGGGAGATATTAAAGGTGCAGGAGGATTACTTGTAAATCAATACGATTATAACTGGCCTCCTTTTGGAGATGGAACTGGACTAGCTAATGGAAGTTATGAAAAAGGTATTGCAAAAATTAAACATCTTCTTCCAAATAAACTAGATGAAGCTTGGGATGTTGCAAAAGAAAACTCTATTAGTGTTGAAAATGCTGGTGGATTTGCAGCTTTAATAGATATTGAAAGAGTAGATGGAAGTAGAAAAAAATATTTATTAGATGTTGGTTGGTCATATGAGTGGATGGATACTTCTTTTAAAAGAGAAGGTATTGATAAAATGCTAGAAAGTGGAGAGATTGATACACTTATTATTTCACATGAACATTTTGATCATTTCTGGGGATTTCCAGTTGCTATGAAATATAATCCAAATTTAAAAGTAATTATTCCAGAAGGTTTTTATAAAGAGGGATTACAATATATTAAAGATTCAGGACATAAAGGAGAATTAGTAATTGCTAAAAATGGACTTTATGAAATAGAGCCTGGACTTGCAACATATACTTTTGATGTTCCAATTATTTGTAGAGTATTTGGAGAACAATCAATTTTTGCAAATATAAAAGATAAAGGTCTTGTAAGTATCACAGGTTGCTGCCACCAAGGTATTATTAAATTTGCAAATACAGCTTATACAGAATTAAAATATGATAAGGACCAAATGCATGGAATTTACGGAGGTTTACATATCTCTCCATTTGATGATTGGGATCCTAAATATGATGATTTAGTTCTTTCCTTAAAAAAATGGAAATTTGAGAAAATTGGTTGTAACCACTGTACAGGCTTGTTAACTGCTGAGAAATTTATTAAAGCTGGATATCCTATTGTTAAAGGAACAGCACAACATAGATCAAAAAGTAAAGCCTATTTAGGAAATGGAGATGTGATTTCTTTTGGATAAGTAATCACACTAAAATATAGTTAATTTAAAAGGAGTCAAAAATGAAAATAAAAAATTTCTATCCAGTTGATTTTGATGGATCAAGAAAAGCTTTTAATTCATTACTTAGAACTTTGCTTATTAAAGCAAATTATGATGCAGTATTAAAAAAAGTCACAGCTTATAAAGGAATGCATCAATATAATGACTCCCAAGAGTGTTGGACACTTAAATTTGAAGGGAAAGAAGGAGTTTATGGTTTAATTCAAAATCAAAACATTGAAAATGAAAATAGTTTTGAAGCTTGTTTTGACATATATTATTTTCCCTCACCAAATGAAAAAGATATTCAGAACTCATCACTTATTGAAGAATATATAGCAAATAGTGAACAATTTATTGAGAAAGTAAAAGGTTTTTCTTCTTTTTTAGAACTTTTTTTAAACTTCAAAATAGCAAAACTTGATATAAATATACATAAAGAACAAGACAAATTACAAATAACATATAAAACACTAAATAGAATTAAAACTTTTTCTAAAGATGGAATAGAAGATCTTCACAATCATACAAAAGAAAGATATATCATATCACCTAAAAGCATAGATAAAAACTTTCCATCTTTTAAATTTATTCTACCCTTTTTTAATTTTTTTAATACTCTGCTTACAAGAAGTGCAAAAAAAGATCCTATAAATTTTAATATAAGAAAATCAAAAGTTGAAGCTATATATTATGATAAAGAAGGAGTCCAAAGTAAGAATAATGACTCTTTATGTACAAAATTAGAATTAACTATAGAATATTCTAATGAAGAAAAAAGTGTAATAAAGAATACAAAATACAAAAGAATATTTGATATTTTAAGTTCTGGTTCTTGGTTTAAATATGATTTAGACCTTTCTAAATTTACATCAATTCAAAATAAAAGTTTAAAACCAAGACTTATTGTAGTGACTGGTTTTTTAGGTTCAGGTAAAACAAATTTTTTACAAAACTTTATAGAGTTTGAAAATCAAAATAATAAATTTGTTGGAATAATACAAAATGAAATTGGTAAAACAGGACTCGATGGTAAACTTTTAGATTATGATTTTAATATTGTTGAAATAGATGAAGGCTGTGTTTGCTGTAGTTTAGCAGGACAATTAAGAGCTGCTGTTACAACTTTAATACAAAAGAAAATTCCAGATACAATTATTCTAGAAACAACCGGTGTTGCGAATCCTTTTAATCTATTATCAGAGATTGATGAATTAAATGATTTAATTGATTTTGATTCAATTATCACAGTTGTAGATGCAAAAAGTTACTCACAACTAATTCAAGCTTATTCAGTTTTTAAAGATCAAATAAGATCTGCAGATGTAATTTTACTAAATAAGATTGACTTACTTGATGAAAAAGAGTTAAAAGAGATTGAAGAAAAACTACATATTCAAAATCGTTGTGCAAATATAATTAAAACTATACAATGTAATATAAATCCATTAGTAGTAACAAATAGTGCACAACTTAGCAATAACACAAGTCATATCTCAGGTGAATTCAATGAGGAAACAACACATTTTAGAACTCATAAAGATGATAATCTTTCAAGCATTAAAAAAATTATTAGTAAAAAATTAAATAGAAAAGTATTTGAAGAGTTTTTACAAAATATTCCAAAAAATATTTTAAGAGTAAAAGGTATAGTTGAGTTTGAAAATTCAACTTCACAATTTGTAGTTCAATATGTAAATAACTTTTATGAAATAATCGAACTTGAAGAGAATAAAAAAAGAGAAAAATTCTTAATTTATATAGGAGAGAAAATTCAAGAGAAATTTGATATTTTCATGTAATATATAAAACATAAAATTAATAATTTGTAAAAGTTTTTGTTTTAACTTAAATTAGAGTAATATAATATAAAATAAAAAAAGTAGCTTATTATGACTAAAGAAGTTAATAAATTATTAAATATTATTAAATTTACTCCATTAATTATAATTTTATTTACATCTATTTTTATTATGATAGTTATTTATCAAGAGCAAGAAAACGAGTTTAAAAAAGAAAAAGACTTTATTAAACAGCAATATATAAGTCAAGAAAAAAACAAGATAAAGTCTTCTATAAATGCAATTCATGACTATATACAACAACAAAGACAAAGATCAGAATCTGTACTTAAAAATGACCTAAAAGAAAGAATACTAAATGCACATAAAATTGCAACTAATATTTACAACAAAAATAAAGACCACTTAAGCAAAGAGCAAATAATTAAAATTATAAAAGATTCTTTAGAATTAATTAGATTTAATCAAGGAAGAGGCTATTTTTCTCTTCATACAATGGAAGGAATATCTATTCTTCATCCTATAAATAAAGCTTTTGAAGGACAAAACCTATTAAATAAAAAAGACTCACATGGAAATACTCCTATATTAAATGCTGTAAATATTGTAAAAACGAAAGGTGAAGGCTTTATGTCTTGGTATTATGTTAAGCCAAATGATTTAAAAAATACTTACAAAAAGCTAGGAATTGTAAAAAAGTTTGAGCCATATAATTTAATTATTACAACAGCAGAATATGTAGATGATTTCGAAAACAATTTAAAAAATAAAATTTTAGAACATATTTCAAAACTAAAGTATAAAAATGACAATTTTATTTTTGTTATAGATTATGAAGGGAGGATACTTTATCATCCATCAAAAAAAGTTTTACATGGAAATATCTTTAAAGAAGAAAAATTCTCTCATCTTAGCAATTATTTCAAAAAGTTTATTTATGAAGACACTAATAAAAAGGAAGATTTTACGTCCTATGAACTAAAAGTTTATACGAAGAATGACACAAAGATTACTTATGTAAAGAAGCTTTATGAATGGTCATGGTTAATTTTAAGTGGATTTAAAGTATCAGATGCAGATAGAATTATAGAAGAAAGAAAACTTATATTAGAAAAAAAATATACTAGTTACAAACAAACTATCTTTTTATATATTTATATTATTACTTTAATTTTAATGTTTATTTCATATTTCGTAGCAAAGCTAATTAAAAATAAATTTTTAGAATATCGTTCAAAAGAGAATGAACAATTAGAAAAAGAGTTAATTGCCAAAAATAAGATTATAAACTTAGAAGAAGAGTTTAACAGTTTTTTTGAATTATCTATTAATTTACAACTTATAACAAGTATAGAAGGGAAAATAATTCAAATAAACAATGCTTGTAAAACTATTTTAGGTTATAAAAAAGAAGAACTTATTAATACTAGTTTTATAAATCTAATTCATAAAGATGATATAAAAAAAACAGAGATAGAAATGAAAAAACTTGGTGCAGGAGAATCTATTTATTATTTTGAAAATAGATATAAACATAAAAATGGAACATATATAAATCTTGCATGGTCTTCAATTGTTAATAACTCAAATAATTTAATCTATGCAACAGCACAAAATATAACAACTGCAAAGGCTATTGAATTAGAAAACAAAGAAAAAGAAAAAATTCTATTTCAACAAAATAAATTAGCAGCAATGGGTGAGATGTTAGCAAATATTGCACATCAATGGAGACAACCTTTATCTACGATTTCAACAGGTGCTACAGGTGTTAAATTACAAAATGAAATGAATATCCTTGATAATTCAAGTTTAAATCAAACAATGGATACTATTAATGACTCAGCACAATACTTGTCTCAAACAATTGAAGATTTTAAAGGTTTCTTTGATCCAAGAAATAGTAAAGAAACTGAATTTAAGATATCTCATACAATTAATAAAACACTTGAACTGACAAAATCGCAGTTTGTATCAAAAGAGATAGAAATTGTTACAAATATTGAAGATATTCTATTAATTTCAAAAGAAAATGAACTTATTCAAGTTTTAGTAAATATTCTAAATAATGCAAAAGATGCATTAGAAACAATACAAAATCAAAGAAAGATAATTTTTATAAGTACATACAAAAAGAATAATAATCTTATAATTGAGATTAAAGATACTGCTAAAGGTATTGAGGATAATGTTATTGATAGAATATTCGAACCATATTTTTCTACAAAACATAAAGCTCAAGGTACTGGAATTGGATTATATATGAGTCAAAGTATAATAACAAGTAGTCTAAATGGAATAATTAATGTTAAAAATGAAACTTTTACATATGAAGATGTTGAATACAAAGGTGCAAATTTTCATATTGATATTGATAGTATTTGACTTTATATAAAGATAGACTCTTTTTTTATTAAAAAAACATACATCTTACAAGCAAGTTGACTACCTAAATCACAAGCTTTTTAGAAAAGCTTTGATCTTTTTGTATATTCTTTGGCATTATTTTAATTAGATACAATACTTATGTTATTAGATGTACATTCCACTAATAGTAAACTAATTACTGCTATAAAAATATTTTTATACATTGAAATATACAAAAATATTCATAATTAAAACCCAATTTTATTTTTCTTACATTTTTTTCCTTTAAACTGCATACATAATAAAATCTAAAGGACAATTATGAAAAATTCAATGACAAAAGTTTATAAAAATCTTGCATTTGCAGGATGTTTAGTTGCAGGACTAGCTACATCTTCTGCAGCTTCAAGTGTTGATAAAGTTCACTTTTTAATTCCAGGTGGTGCTGGTGGCGGTTGGGATGGAACTGCTAGAGGTGTTGGTGAAGCTTTAAAAAAATCAAACTTAGTTAAAGAAACTTCATTTGAAAATATGTCAGGTGGCGGTGGAGGAAAAGCTATTGCTTATATTATTGAAACTGCTAAAAAACAACAAAATACTTTAATGGTAAACTCTACTCCAATCGTTATTCGATCACTTCAAGGAGTATTTCCTCAGTCATTTAGAGATTTAACATTAGTATCTTCAGTTGTTGCTGATTATGGAGTTTTAGTTGTAAAAAGTGATTCAAAATATCAATCTTGGGCGGATGTGAAAGATGCTTTTGATAAAAGTCCTAGAAATGTAAAAGTTGCAGGAGGAAGCTCAAGAGGTTCTATGGATCATCTTGTTGCTGCGCAAATCTTTAAGGCTGCTGGGGGTAATCCAACATCTGTAAGATATGTACCTTATGATGCAGGGGGAAAAGCACTTGCAGGATTATTAACAGGTGAAGTAGATGTTTTATCAACAGGTCTTGGTGAAGTATTAGAAAAACATAAAAAAGGTGAACTTAAAATCATTGGTGTAACAGCAAATGAAAATATTGATGGAATCCCAAGTTTTAAAAGTATGGGTGCTGATGCATTCTTTGCAAACTGGAGAGGATTTTTTGGCGCACCAAACTTAACAGAAGAAAAAACACAAGCTTTTGCTGATGTAATAGGAAAAATGTACAACACACCAGAATGGGAAGTTGTAAGAAAGAGAAATGGTTGGGCAAACTTATATCAACCAAGAGCTGAATTTAAATCATTTTTAGAAAAACAAGAAGAAGTTATTGGTTCATTAATGAAAGAAATGGGATTTTTATAGGATAAGTAGAGCGTAAGCTCTGCTTATTACAAGGATAATAATATGACAAAAAATGCAATAGGTTCAATATTTTTTTTAGCTTTTTCAAGCTTTTATTTTTTTAATGTTTTTAGTATTAAAAAAATGCCCGGGTCTCAATTTGAAGTAATGACAGCTTCAACTTTTCCTTTTTATTTAGGATTAGGTGGAATAATTATCTCCTTACTTATACTAGTTCTTTCTTTTATAAAAAAAGACAATGATTTTCTTACTTTTGAATATTTAAGAAGATTAGATTTTAAAACAACTTTTTATTTTGTATTAGCAATGATTTTTTATGGCTTTACAATTAGAACTTTAGGTTTTATTATCTCAACTATTATCTTTTTAACAATTGGGTTTTTATTACTAAAAGAGAAAAATATAAAAAGAATATTATTAATTTCAAGTGGCGTATCAATAGGTTTTTATTTACTATTAAACAATGTTCTAGGTGTTTATATAGACCCAGGAATGGTATATGATTATTTTGTAGGAGTTGATTCATGATGGATGGTATTTTAACAGGTGTAGTTACTGCTTTTACAACATATAATATTATGATGGTAGCAGTAGGATGTTTTGCAGGAACATTTATTGGAATGCTTCCAGGACTTGGTCCAATTTCAGCAATTGCTTTAATGATTCCAATTACATATGGTATGGAACCATCTTCTGGCCTTATTTTAATAGCAGGAGTTTATTATGGTGCAATATTTGGAGGTTCTACTTCTTCAATATTAATCAATGCTCCAGGAGTTGCTGGAACAGTTGCAAGTTCTTTTGATGGTTATCCAATGGCAAAAGGTGGACAAGCAGGAAAAGCCTTAGCAATTGCAGCTTATTCTTCTTTTACTGGTGGAACAATTGCTGCTGTATTTTTACTATTTGCAGCACCGGCACTTGCAAATGTAAGTTTAAGTTTTCAGTCTGCTGATTACTTTGCTTTAATGGTTTTAGGTCTTACAGCAGTTGCTGCATTTGCAGGAAAAGGAAAGTTTTTAAAAGCTGCTATTATGACTGTTTTTGGTCTAATGCTTGCAACTGTAGGAACTGATTCTGATTCTGGAATTGCTAGATTTACTTTTGGAAGATTAGATTTAATTGATGGAATTTCATTTTTACTTTTAGCAATGGCAGCTTTTGCTTTATCTGAAGCTATGATGAATATTTTAGAAAATCATAAGCAATCAAAAGAAGAAATAGAAGCACTTAAAAAAGATATTGGTTCTTTAAAAATCACAAAAGATGAAGTAAAAGAGATGGCTCCAACTGTTGGAAGATCTTCTGTTTTAGGTTTCTTTGTTGGCGTATTACCAGGTGCGGGGGCAACTATTGCTTCATTTTTAGCTTATGGTATGGAGAGAAGTATTGCAAGTGCAAAAGAAAAACTAAGATTTGGAAAAGGAAGTATCAAAGGACTTGCAGCTCCTGAGAGTGCAAATAATGCAGCTTGTTCTGGTTCTTTTGTTCCTTTATTAACTCTAGGAATTCCTGGATCAGGTACTACTGCTATTATTTTAGGTGCATTAATTTCATATGGAATTCAACCAGGTCCAACAATGTATGTAGATAATCCTGCACTGTTTTGGTCTGTAATTATTTCAATGTATATTGGAAATTTAGTACTACTTGTATTAAATTTACCACTAATTCCATACATTGCAAAGTTATTAACAATACCAAAACAATTGTTATTACCACTAATTATATTTTTCTCACTAATTGGAGTTTATTTAGTTACTTTTAATAACTTTGATATTTATATGATGACAGCCTTTGCAGTAGTTGCACTATTTTTAAGAATCATTGATTATCCAATGGCTCCTATGATTTTAGGATTTATTCTAGGTGGAATGATGGAAGACAACTTAAGACGTGCTCTTACTATTAGTGATGGATCTTTTGCTTTTCTTTGGGAAAGACCAATAACTTTAAGTATCTTAATAATTACAATTATAATGTTATTTATGCCATTAATTAGTGAATTTTTTGTTAAAATAAAAAAAGGTAAGCAAGCTTAGGCTCTTACCTTAAAAAGAGGTTCCTATGGAAAAGTTTAAAAACTATACTATTTTATATATTGAAGATGATGAAGGAGTTAGAACAATTAACTCACGGTTTTTAAATCGAATGTTTAAAAAACTATATGAAGCTAAAGATGGAGAAGAAGGTTTAACTTTATATAAGAAATATCATCCTGATATTATTCTAACTGATATCCAAATGCCAAAAATGGATGGTATCACACTATCTAAAAAAATCAGAAAAACAGATCTAGATACTAAGATTATAATTTCAACTGCTTTTAGCGACAAAGACTATTTACTTGAAGCTATTGAGCTAAGATTAGAAAAGTATATTATTAAACCTCTTACAAGTAGGAATCTAATACCAGCTCTTACAAAAGCAGTTGAGGATTTAGAAAAAAACAAAGATGAAAAAGTAGTATTAAGTAAAAACTTCTATTTTGATAGTATTACTTCTGTTTTTTATATGGATGAAAAAGTTTTAGAATTAAATAAAAAAGAGTTATTATTTCTAAAGCTTTTAGTTTTAAATAAAGATAAAGTTGTAAGTTATGAAGAGATTGAAAGATATGTTTGGGAAGATGAGTATATGAGTTTAAACTCTTTACGAACTACAATTGGTTTTTTACGTAAAAAAATCCCTTTCAATTGTATAAAAAATATTTCAAATATGGGTTATAAATTAAAACTTGAAAATGAATTATAGAAAGAAAATAGAACAAGGTGTAAAAAAGACTATACTACTTAGTTCTACTATTATTATCATTATTGTAGCAACAGTAATTGGTTCAACTCTAATAAAAACAGAATATAACAACTTTAAAAATCATATAAAAAACTTTAAAAATACCCTTATTGATAGAGAAAAGTTTTACTTAAAAACAGAAGTACAAAACTTATTAAATGATATAAAATTTGAAGAAGAATCAATTTTAGATAATAAAAAAGATAGAATAGAGAAGCAATCTATTATTGCTTTTAATCTTGCAAGTTCATTATATGAAAAAACAAAAAATCTATCAAAACAAGAGCAAATAAGTTTTATAAAAACTTCATTAAATCAAATTTCGAAAAAACAAAGTGATATTAACTATTTTATTTTAGATACACAAGGTAGACTACTATTAAATAGCGAAAACCCTGTAGATGAAAACCAATCTTTTTTAGATTTTGAAGATATTAATGGCTTTAAATTTATAAACAATATGATTGAATCAAAAGAAGATAAGCAAAACTTTATAGAGTATTTTTGGTATAAACCAAAAAGTAATATCACAGCTAAGAAAATTACATATTCACGACATTTAAAACAACTTGGAATAATAATAGGTTCAGGAAGTTTTTTAGAAGTTGAAAAGAAAAAACTAAAAAATAGAATTATAAAAAAAATATTTAATCAAAACTATAATATTGAAGAGTTTGTACTTATATATAAAATTAATAGTTTAAATAATATCACAACAAATAGTGAACTTTTAACTCAAAAACAGATTATTCCAAATAAAAATGAGCTTCAAGCAATAAAAGATTTATTAATTGAGACAAACTATAAAGGTAATGATTATATATACTATGAAAACAATAATAAGCTATTATATGGTACTTTTGTAAAGCACTTACGGTACTTTATAGGTATGGGAGTAAATTTATCACAAATTAATAATATTATTGAAAAAGAGAGAGTTATTTCTCTAGAAAACTTATATAATAATATTTTTAAATTATGTATAATTATAGTAATAATGACTATAATATTCTTTATTTTTTCACTCGGCTTTAGAAGAAAAATTGAAAACCTATTTAATCAATATAGAAAAATAGTAAAACAAAATGAAGAAAAATACGCTCTACTTTTTAACTACAGTAATGATGGATTTATAATCTCTGAAATCAAAGAACAAAAAACAAGTATTTTAAGTTTAAATCATACCGCACTTAAAACAACCGGTTATGACTCAAAAGAGGTTTTATATAAAGATTTCTTTAAATTGTTTGATAATCTTAGTTTAGAAGAAGTTTTAGAATCTAAATCTTTATTTAAAACAATTAAACTCTTTACAAAAACTAATCAAATAAAAACAGTTGAATTAAATGTAATTATTTATTCATATGAAAATCAAGATTTACTTTTTGCATCTTTACGTGATATTAGTGAGAGAACTCTTTTAAAAGAAGAAAAACTAAAGCAAGAAAAAATGCTTATACAAAAATCTAAAATGGCTGCAATGGGTGAAATGATAGGTAATATCGCACACCAATGGAGACAACCTTTATCTCAAGTATCTGGTTTGTTTTTTGATATTGAATCTGCATATGATTATAAAGAATTAGATAAAAAATATCTTTCAAATAGAATAAATGAAGCAAATGATTTACTTGAGTATATGTCAAAAACAATAGATGATTTTAGAAACTTTTTTAATCCAAACTCTAAAAAAGAAGATTTTTTAGTAATTGATGCAGTATCTAGTTCTTTTAATATTGTAAAAGCAACACTTAATTATCATAAGATAGATATATCTTTTTCCATAGATTTAGGATATAAAATCAATGGTTATAAAAGTGAATATTCACAAGCAATTGTAAATATAATTTCAAATGCAAAAGACATCTTAATAGATAGAAAAATTCAGAACCCTAAAATAAAAATTTATTTAGATGATTCAAAAGAAACAAAACTATGTATTGAAGATAATGCAGGTGGTGTAAATAAAGAGATAATAAATAAGATTTTTGATCCATACTTTACCACTAAATACGACTATGGTACAGGTATTGGATTATATATGACAAAGTTAATTATCGAAGAAAAGATGAATGGAAATATAAATGTAAGAAACTCTAAAGAAGGGGCAATTTTTTCTATAACTATTCCTAAAGTGTAAAATGTAAATAAAGAATTAAACACAATTAAAATATACTAAGATTCATAAAAATTTAAAGGATTATAATGAATGCATTAGTTTTAATTGCACATGGAAGTAAAAGAAGTTTATCAAATGAAGAGTTTGTAGCTTTAGCTAATGAAATAAAAAATAAAGATAAGAATTTTTCAAAAATTGAAGCAGCATTTTTAGAGCTTGCAACACCAAGTATTCAAACTGCTGCAAATAATCTTATTTCACAAAACATCTCAAAAATATATTTTTATCCGTATTTTCTAAACTCTGGAAAGCATGTAGGTGTTGACTTACCTGATATTATAAATGAATTAAAAGAACAAAATCCTGATGTTGAGTTTATTTTGTTAGAACATTTTGGAAAATCGAATAGAATAAGTGACATTATTTTAGATGATATTTCATTATCATTATAAAAAAGAATAGCTTGTTAATCGTATATCGATTAACAAACTATTTAAAATAAATCAACGCTACTAATTTGCTCTTCATTAAATCTTACAACTTTATCTCTACCACTATTTTTAGCTTCATATAAAGCAATATCAGCATTTTTAATTGCACTATCTAAAGAAGTAGTATCAGCAGGGAACATCGACAATCCAATACTAATAGTTTTTTTCAACTTATTACCAGCATAAACATCAATTTCATTTTCTCGTACTTTTTTACCAATTTTATTTGCTACATTAAGAGCATCTTTTTCACTATTAACTCCAACTAATAAAATAATAAATTCTTCTCCACCATATCTAATTACAAGGTCAGATTCTCTTATACTTTCTGTCATTATTCTTGCAAGTTCTTTTAAAACCTTATCTCCAATATCGTGTCCATATTCATCATTAACAGCTTTAAAGTGATCCATATCTAATAATAAAACACCAATATTTATATCTGCTCTTTTTGCATAAGGAATTAGTTTCTTGCTATGTTCATCTAAGAACTTTCTATTATATAATCCTGTTAAGCCATCTCTAAATGCTGATTCTTGTAAAGCATCCATTAGTAATTTAACTTCAATAGAAGGAGCTGCTTCATTTATATAACTTTTAACAAAAGATATCTTTTCTTTAAGTTTTTCTAAGGCATTAGTTGTTTTACATACAAAATTGATTATTAAGTTTACATCTTTACTAATATCAACATTTGTACAATAATGGTAATTATCTTTTTCTTTAAAATAAGGACATGAACTATGATAATCAATAGAAACAACATCATTCTTTGTTCTTGAACATCTACATAACTCTGGATTTTCTTGAATATATTTTTGACAATAAAGTGTTTTACCAACTTCTTTAACAATATTCATTTTATGTTTTCTTGTATCAATTTCAACAAAAGAAAAAGATTCAATTTCAAATTGATTTATAAAAACTTGCGATAATCTATCATAAATTTCATCTTTACTATTATCTAATTCAATCTCTTTTTTAAATTGATAAAGATTAGATAAGTTTAAAACAATCTCTTTTGATTCTTCTAAAGGGTTGATTATATTTGTACCTGATTTATTTCCAATAAAACCTTGTAATCTTTTATCTATATCGATAAAGGCATCTTTTAAAACAAACATAAAATCATTATATTTATCTACTACTACATTCATTTCTTTGTTTAAATTTTTTGGCTTAGTAATTAAATCAAAGTTACCAGTACTTGCTTCTTTAATACTTGTATTAAAAGTATTAAATAACATATAATATGCTTTTATAATATTTGATGATAAATAAATAATTGTTAAGATTGTTAAAAAAACTAATAAAGGGATTAGATAAATTAAATTTGATAGAACGCTTTGAGTTTCGATTAGGTCTAAGTCTAAAGATATTGCAGCTAATTTATAATCATCTGAAATATTATTACAAGAAATACAAGTATTACCACTTTTTATATTGACATAATATGGAAGTGAAATACGCATTGTTGTTTTAGAAAAATTTTCTATTAATTTATATTCTATTTTTCCTGAAGATAAAACTTTTTTATCAAGTTCATCTTTGACTTGTTTTTGATTATTTATATGATTATTATTTAAAGACTCACTCTTAACTAACCATAAATCATTAAGTCCTTTTATGTGAGATAAAGAAGTAATAAAATCTTCTGAATAATCCATATTTTTATTAGTATTAAAAGAGTTTAAACTATTTATAACTACTTTTGAAATTGACTCAGCGCTTGCAAATGAAGCTTTTACATTTGCATTTTTAGTGTTATATAAATTTAATCCTACAATTAATAAAGAAATAATCAGTGCCATAACAAACGATAAAACAATTAACTTTTTTCCCATGATTATACCTATAATTATATTTTACTTTTGATATAATAGCAGTATAAACTTATTATTTAGATATTATTTACATAAATATGCAAGAATAGTTAAAAAAGATTGCTCTTGATATTTTTTTAGTTCAGAAGGAAAAATAATATTATTTTTCTTTTCATAAGAGCTTATACTTTGAGAAGTTACTAATTTAACTTCTACATCACTATATATTTGAATTAAGCCTTCCATTTTAAAGCTAACTGCACCACCAGAAAAGGCACCTTTTTTTGAACGTTTTTTGATTAGTATTTTTTCAACATTATTATTTTTAAAAAAACTGTTTATTTCATCAAGATATTTTAAAACACTATTTTTATCTTCATCGTCTTCAAGTGTAATTTTTTTAATTTTTAAATCAATATAATCAATAATATCATCAGATGAGTAATCAACAAGTGTTAATACTGTGTAGTTAGATTTTAATTCTACTGCGCATACTTTCATAATCTTCCTTTTATAAGTAATATTAGGAAAGTATACTAAAGTTTAAAGAAGTGCTTTAGTTTTATTTCAAATTGTAATATAATTTGTTAATCTTTGATTTCTTCAAATAAATAAAAGTTTGTATGTCCTGATTTTTTGTCATATTCATCACTTTTTTTATCAGTAAATCTATATATCATTTCCATTGCTTTTTTATGACAAGTAGTATTTCCAATAACTTCAGATGAATCATCTTTTGTTAAAAAGTTTTTATCATAACTTTTTTTGAAATTTGAAGCTGCTTCTTTATTCCCAAAAGTGTATTTCATAATATTTATATTTCTTTTTACATCTATTCTTGCTTTTTTATTTGCATCTTCAAATCTTAAAATTCTATTACCATTTGAAGATATCTTCATAGTTGTAGCTGTTTCAATATCTTTTGTATCATCAATAATTATATACTCTTTACCATTAATTAAAATCTCTTCATCATTTAATTTTTTAATCTCTTTAATTAATGTTTTTTTACCTTTTGCCATTATAAAACCTTTATACTCTATTCGTTAATTTCATGCATTATATCTAAATAAAAATAATTGAAAATATAAATTATGATAAAATGAAGAACTTACATATTTAAAATAGGATTTAAAATGACTCTACCTCTTGCACCAAATGAAGTAAATACTGTTTCACACTTAATTCAACTGTCTGTTGCACCTGTATTTTTATTAGCAGCAGTTGCTGGATTACTTAATGTTTTTACAGGAAGACTAGCTCGAATTATTGATAAAGTTGAAAAAATTGATGCAGGAATATTAAATAAAAAAACAGAAGAAGCAAAAGAAAAAGCAGAAGAAAAGTCAAGAGAAAGAAGACTATCACTTACTATAAGAATGCAAAATATAAATCGTTCTATTTCACTTTGTACAATGACAGGACTTTTAATAGCTTTAGTAATAGTTACAATGTTCTTAAGTTCAATATTTCAGTTTGATGGTTCTGTAATTATTGCTACTTTATTTATCTTTGCAATGCTTGCACTTATATTTTCACTTATTTTATTTCAAAAAGAGATATTCTTTACGACATCATTTCTAAAAAGAAAAGAACAAAGCATTAAAACTAAGTAAAAAAGTATTTGCTAAAAGCTACTTTCCATAAAGAAAATATTATAATTACAAAATTTTTAAAAGAATAAAAGGAAAATATAAATGCATTATAAAGAAGAATCTAATAAAAGTGTTCAAGAAGTAGTTGAAACAATACAAGAAATAGTATCAAATTATGGTTTTGGAGTTTTACATATTCACAATGTTAAAAATACATTAAATTCAAAAGGTATTGATTTTGAAAAAGAGTGTCAGATATTAGACGTTTGTAATCCAAAAGTTGCTAAAGAATTTTTAGGTCAAGATATGTCTTTATCAGTAATTATGCCATGTAAAATATCAGTTTTTACAGATAATGGTACTACGAATATTGCTATGAATTCATTGACACAATTAGTTGATGATATTAATCCTGATTTTATAGAACTAGCTCAAGATACACAAGAAACATTATTACAAATTATCAACGAAGCAAAATAAAATAAAATGAAAGAGTTCGACCCAATAGCATATAAAAAAATGGTCAAAGAACATCAAGAAAATGATAATCCAACAGCTTGGTTTGATTCAATTTATACAGATGCGCAAGGTGATTATAAAGCAGTATTTTGGGCTGATTTAGAGCCTAGTCCTTATTTAGTTAAATGGCTTAAAGAAAATCCAGGCTTTATAGAAAACACACCTTTATCAAAACAAAAAAAAGCAATTGTAGTAGGTTGTGGTGTTGGTGATGATGCTGAAGCTTTAAGTGAGTATGGCTATGAAGTAATTGGTTTTGACATATCAAAAGAAGCTATAAATCTATGTAAAAAAAGATACCCAAACTCAAAAGTTAAATATTTAGTAGCAGATTTGTTTGATTATGATAAACAATGGTTTCAAAACTTTGATGTAGTTTATGAGTGCAATACAATACAAGTACTACCTGGGAAATATAGAATTCAAGCTAGAATTGCTATTTCAAACCTTTTAAAAAAACATGGACATGCACTGGTTTCATGTAGAAGTAGAAAAAAAGGCGAACAAGAAGATGATATACCTTTGCCATTAGATTATGATGAGATTAATAAATTTGTAATAGATGATAATTTAGAAGAAATAAGCTTTTTAGCTTATGATGATACGCAAGTACCTTCTATTCCTCATTTCTTTGCTATTTATAAAAAAAATAAAGAATAGAAAATAAAAATTATATTAAAAATTAAGGAATAAAATTTTGGAATCAATAGAATTAATAATTCACTCAAGCTTACGTTGGTTAGTACTTATAACACTATTTGTACATTTATACTGTTTATATACTGGATATTTTAAAAATAAACCATTTTCTAAATTTAATAAAATATTTTCACATATAACAGTAGGATTTGTTCATCTTCAATTAGTTGTTGGACTTTATTTATCATATACAAGTGAAAAAATAAGTGCTTTTTTAGATAATGTTAAAGACTCAATGTCTATTTATGAGCTAAGATTTTTTGCAGTAGAGCATACTACTCTTATGTTACTTGCAATTATTCTTATAACTATAGGTTCTTTTAAATCTAAAAGAATTGAAGATGAAAGAAAAAAATATAAAACACAAATAATATATTACACGCTTGGTTTAGTATTAATCTTAGCTTCAATTCCTTGGAATTTAAGCCCTCTTTTTAGATTCTAAGATTAGAGATGTTTAAATTAATAGTTTTAGGAATACTATCAGGAGCTTTTTTTAGTACAACTTTTGTATTAAATGAGCTTATGAGTGTTCAAGGTGGTCACTGGCTTTACTCAGCCACACTTAGATACTTTTTTATGATTTTATTTCTAGCTATTATTTTACTTTTTCAAGGTGGAATAAAAAGGCTGATTGATGTGTACAAGCTCTTTTTAGAGCATTACATCTTTTGGATAATAAGTGGAACTATAGGTTTTGGCTTCTTTTATGCACTTATATGTTTCGCTGCTGATTTTTCACCTGCATGGGTTATTGCTGCTTCTTGGCAGTTTACTATTGTTGCTACTTTATTCGTATTACTATTTTTTGGAAAATCTTTTTCTAAAAAGATTTGGTTTTTTTCCTTATTGATATTCATAGGTGTTTGTTTAGTAAACTTATCTCATATTGATAACTTTGATTTTTCAATATTTATTTATGGAGCAATTCCAGTACTTCTTGCATCTTTTTGTTATCCTTTGGGAAATCAATTGATTTGGGAAAGTCAAAATCAAACTAGTTCAAATAAAAAAAGTTCTAAAGTACCTCATATAAAATCATCTTTATTAAAAAATAGTTTTAATAAAGTAATGCTTCTGTGCTTAGGTTCTATTCCTTTTTGGTTTATACTTCTTCTAATCATACAGCCCCAACTTCCAAGCTCTTCACAAGTAATTAACTCCTCACTTGTTGCTCTATTCTCAGGAGTATTCGCAACAACTATTTTTCTTTATGCAAGAGGTTTAGCCAAAGATTCAAATGAAATAGCAGCAGTTGATGCAACACAAGCAAGTGAAGTAATATTTGCAATAATTGGAGGATTTTTACTCTTTGGAACTATTTCTATAAATACACTTTCTTTTCTAGGTTTAACTCTTATAATACTTGGATTATTCTTATTTATTAAATATCAAAATAAATCATAAACTTGATAAGTATCATGGAAAAGTAGATTCATTCAGTTATATTTGTAAGAAATAATTTAAGGAATATAACTACTATGAATAACTTATCAAATGCAGCTGAAAATTTTCCTCAAGGTCATCCAGTAAGAGTTTATCTTGAAGAGAATATCTTATTAAAAAAACTTTTTCAAGAACTTTTTGAAACTAATATGGAAGAAGATTATCAAAGATTTTATAATATCTTCAACCAAATATGTGAAGTTGAAAAACACTTTGCAAGAAAAGAAAATCAACTTTTTCCATATTTAGAAAAATATGGTTGGACAGGTCCTAGTCAAGGAATGTGGGCATTTCATGACCAAATTAGAGAAGAGATAAAAGCTTTAAGAAAAAAAGTTGAACAAAAAGATTCTTCAAATATTTTAAATGAATCAATTGCTTTATTTAATAGCCTAGATAATCTTATGCAAGTTGAAGAAGGAAGATTATTACCTCGAGCACTTGATATGTTAAGTGAAGATGATTGGAAAGAAATGTATGAAGGAGATAAAGAGATTGGTTGGATGTTCGCATCTGCTCCTGTTAGATATCCTGAAGTAAAAGAAGATGAATATGTTCATCCAAGTGCTGATAAGAAAAAAAGAAAGCTTCCTTTCTCACTTGATAATAGAACACATTATGATGAAGGATATTTAACTCCTGAACATGTAAACTTTATCTTTAAATTTTTACCAGTAGATATTACTTATGTTGATGAAAACGATATTGTAATCTTCTATAATAGAGGTGAAGATAGAGTATTCCCAAGAAGTGCTGGGATTATCGGACGTGAAGTTAAGTTTTGTCATCCTCCAAAAAGTGTTGACCAAGTACTTAAAATTCTTGAAGAGTTTAAAGCAGGACGTCAAGATACGGCTGAGTTTTGGATTCAATTTAAAGGTAAATTTATTCATATTAGATATTTTGCTGTAAGAGATGAAGAGCTTAACTATAAAGGTGTGATTGAAATGTCACAAGATATTACAGATATTAAAAAACTTGAAGGTGATAAAAGACTTCTAGATTGGGCATAATTAAAGTAATATAAATAAAAAACAAATATATTTTGATATAATTTGCAAAAAATTATGGAAAATATATGCAAATTACTAAAAATTTTATAGAACTTATATCACATGACGATACTTTAAATAAAGAGCAAGCTAAAATATTAGAACTTCCTTTTCCTCCAGAATCTAACTGGAAGGAAGAAGTTTTAAATAAAGAAATCCTAAAAAATGATGCAAATAGACTTATGCTTTTAAAAGGTAAGTTAGCTATCAAAGCACAAGAACAAATCTTAAAAAACTATAATATGGTTTTAGAGTTTAATAACATAAAAACGCCAAATCAAAACACAGTTAAAAAAGTTGAAGAAACAAAAATAAGTGATTCTAAAATTGATGAAGATGAAGAGCATATTAGAATTTACTGCGATGGTGCATGTTCTGGAAATCCTGGATTTGCAGGAAGTGGATTAGCAATTTACTCAAATGAAAGAAATCCTGTTTTATTACATGGGGATTTTGTGGAAATGGGTACAAATAATATTGCAGAATTAAACGCACTTTACCAAGCTTTAATCATAGCAAAGCAAACTAGTTCAAAAAATATTATCACTATTTATTCAGATTCAAAATATTCTATTGATTGTATTACAACATGGGCTTATGGATGGAAA
>MDTG01302280.1_pt1 | contig 23630 bp, 21 predicted proteins | sample 811421 | NCBI WGS metagenome assembly MDTG01 (sample SAMN05326645, study PRJNA326480) | marine metagenome | isolation source: seawater | place: Pacific Ocean: South East | collected 2011
CACCGGCGAGAAGCGCAAGTACCTCGTACCGTTGGCCAAGCACATCCTCGTTCAGGAGAACGACTTCGTGAAGGCCGGCATGCCGATGTCCGATGGCGCCACTACCCCGGCTGACATCCTGTCCATCAAGGGCCCGACGGCGGTCCAGGAGTACCTCGTCAACGAGATTCAGGAAGTCTACCGCCTCCAGGGTGTGAAGATCAACGACAAGCACTTCGAGGTCATCGTTCGCCAGATGATGAAGAAGGTCGTCGTGGAAGACCCGGGCGACACGCGCTTCCTCGAGAAGCAGTTCGTCGAGAAGGCCGACTTCATGGACGAGAACAACCGCATGTTCGGCATGGTGGTCGTGACCGACGCCGGTGACAGTAACGAGCTGACGGAAGGCCAGATGGTCAGTGCCCGTGAGCTCCGCGACGAGAACGGCGCCATCCGCCGCAACGACGGCAAGCTGGTGGAAGCCCGTGAGGCACTGCCCGCCACGGCCCGTCCGCTGCTCCAAGGCATCACGCGTGCGTCGCTCCAAACCAAGTCCTTCATCTCCGCAGCCTCCTTCCAAGAGACGACGAAGGTGTTGAACGAGGCTGCAGTGAGCGCCAAGGAGGACCACCTGGGTGGCCTCAAGGAAAACGTGATCGTGGGTCACTTGATTCCGGCCGGAACCGGTGTCCGCAAATGGCACAACATGATTGTCGGCTCGCAGGACGAGTTTGACAAGCTGACAGAGGCTGGCGAGGCCACGGAAGCCGAAGTGGTCGACTGATCACTTGGACAACCCCAAAAGAAAAAGGCGGCCCTCAGGGTCGCCTTTTTTCTTGGTTCGGAAAGTCGGTGGTCGCCTTCAGGCCTCGGTCTCAATTGAGGAGCGCCGCGTCCGCCAGGCCGGGGTCCACAGGTGTGGGGCCGTTGTAGCCGAAGAGTCGGTTGCGCTTGATGATGTGGTCAACTGGATGGGGAACCATGTCTTCCCAGCCGCCTTCGCCCTCGCGGATCATGCGGAGCACCTCCACGCTGAAGATGTCCAGCAGGGACAGGTCGTCCAATTGGATGTCCGAGATGCGCTTGTTGAAGAGCAGGTAGTCGTAGAGGGGCTTGATCCGCGGGTGGATGGGTGCATTGTCAGTGCGGATGAGCACGTCGTTTTCATTGTCGTGCCAGGGGTAGGCGTAGACTTTTAAGTCCCGGCTGAACATCACGCCAAAGGCTTGCAGGATGCCGCCGTTGAGGTCGCGGTAATAGCGTTCGTTGAAGAGGTCCATCAGGGCATTTCCCCCCATGATGACGCCCATTCGCTTCTTGGTGTACCGGGAGAAGTATTCGATGAGCTTATAGTACTCCTGGTAGTTGGAGATGAGGACCGTCTGCCCAAGCGAGCACAGGATGTCCGCCCGGTCGAGGAAGTCTTTTTCGTCGATGTCTCCCTCTGCTTTGAGGTTGTTGAGGGTGATCTCGAAGAGGAGCTGAATCTTGTCCTGCTCGACCCGCTTCTCTTCTTGGAATTGCGCGAGGCCCCGCTGCATCATGTCGAGGTTGACCCGGGTGACGGGGCGGAAGCTGCCACGGATGGCGAGGATGTTCTTCTTGTAGAGGACGTCCGCGGCTTGGAGGTTGCGACCGTCCGGGGAGAAGATGACCGCGTCGGTCATGCCGTGCTTCACAAGTTGCAGGGAGAGCAGGCGGTTGTCCACTCCGTCGAAGTCGGGGCCGTCCATCTGTATGGTGTCGATCTCGATCCGGTCCCGATCCAGCTCGTCGTAGAGGCTTTGCAGCAGGTCGTTGGGCTGCTTGTACAAAAAGTGGCAGCCGTAGATCAAGTTGACACCCAGGACGCCGATGGTGGCGTGCTGCAACAGGGCGTCCGATTCGTGGAATCGGGCATGCAGGATCACCGTGTTGGGCGCTTTGTTGGGCCCGGTCTGGAACCGCATGCCGAACCATCCGTGGCCTTCAATCGTCTTGTGGTAGTTGATTGTGGCGACGGTGTTGGCGAAGGCGAAATACTTCTTGGTGGGGTGCTTCTCCTGCGGCAGGCGCTCCTCGCACAACATGTACTCGTGATCGAGCATCTTCTGCACCCTTGGCTCGCACACATAGCGCCCGGATTCCTCTACGCCGTAGATGGCGTCACTGAAGTCCTTATCGTACGCGCTGATGGTCTTGGCGATGGTGCCACTGGCACCGCCGGCGCGGAAGAAATGGCGGACCACTTCCTGTCCGGCTCCGATCTCGGCGAAGGTGCCATAGAGATCGTGGTTCATGTTGATCCGCAAGGCCTTTTGCTTGGCCGACAGGACGACACGGTTGGGTTCCACGGGGATGGGGGCGTAAGGGGTTGCCTCAAAGGTACCGACTGAAATCCGGACCCCCCGGCCGCCACCGGTTTAACTTTGCCCGGCATGGGCGTTCACCTCACCCTCCTCGGAACCGGCACCTCGCAAGGGGTGCCCGTCATTGCGTGTGATTGTGGGGTCTGCACGTCCCACGATCCTCGGGACCAGCGCCTCCGCTCCAGCGCCCTGTTCGAGGTCGATGGCGCCCACGCCCCCGAGGGTGATCGCACTTTCGTCATCGATACCGGTCCGGACTTCCGGCAGCAGATGCTGCGGACCCGTGTCCAAAAGCTCGATGCGGTGCTGTTTACCCATGAGCACAAGGACCACGTGGCCGGCCTGGATGATGTCCGCGCCTTCAACTTCCGCCAGAAGCGAGACATGGACGTATATGCCGCACCCCGGGTGCAGGATGCCCTGCGGCGCGAGTTCCACTACGTTTTCGCCGAAAAGCCGTACCCCGGTGTGCCCCGGGTTCGGTTGAACGGCATCGACGGCGCCCCCTTGCAGGTGGGCGGGGTGGACATCGTACCCCTGCCGGTGATGCACTACCGGCTTCCCGTGTTTGGATTCCGCATCGGCCCCATCGCCTACATCACGGATGCCAATGCACTGGCTCCAGAAACCTGGGCGCGCCTCGAAGGCTTGGACGTATTGGTGTTGAATGCACTGCGCCGGGAGAAGCACATCAGCCACTTCAACTTGGAAGAAGCCTTGGAGGTCATCGAACGGGTGGCGCCTCGAGAGGCCTATCTGACTCACATCAGCCATCTGTTTGGGAAGCACCGCGACGTAGCAACCATTTTGCCACGCGGGGTGTACCTCGGAGAAGACGGGCTGAGAATCTCTGCCGAATGACCCGCTTGCTGCATACCTTGATTGTGGGGCCCATTGGCCGTCTGCCGTATTGGGTCTTGTACCCCATTGCGGATGGGTTGGCCACGATGCTGTGGTGGAGCGGCTACCGCAAAAAAGTGGTGCTGGCCAACCTTCAGCGGGCCTTCCCCGAGAAGTCCGCCGCCGAACGGACGGCCATCGCCCGTCAATTCTTCACCCACCTCGCGGAAGTCATCGTCGAATCCTTGAAGCACTTCAAGGCGGACCGGGCCGAACTCGCCGAACGGTTCCACCACGTGAACCCCGAGGTGCTGGCGCCCTACGCCAACAAGGCGCCCGGCGTGCTGCTGTCCTGCGGGCACTTTGGCAATTGGGAGCGCTATGCCGTGACGGCAGGCGACGCCTTGCCCTTGCCCATCATGGGGGTGTACAAGCCCCTCACTAACGTGTTCTACGACGACCTCATCTATCGCATCCGCAGCCAGTTCGGCACGGAGCTGGTGCCCATGAAAGAGGTGTCCCAGTGGATGGTGGAGGAGCAGGACCGGGCCAAGGCCGTGACCCTCGCTGTGGACCAGCGCCCGCTCGACCCGAGGAAGGCGTGGTGGACGGAATGGATGGGGCAGGAGACGGCCATGCACTTCGGATTGGAGGCCTTTGCCCGCAAGTATGACATGCCGGTGGTCTTCTTTGGTCTGCGCCGCGCCGAGGAGAAGCCCCGCGGCCATTGGGAGGTCCATTACGACCTGATCACGGATCGGCCCAAGGACTGGCCAAAGGGGGCGTTGCTGCAAGCCACCTACGACCGCCTAGAGGCCCAACTTCGCCATGACCCGGCTTACTGGCTGTGGTCCCACACCCGTTGGAAGCACACCCGCCCCGAAGGCGTTCCCTTGAATGTGGTGGAACGACCCACTGCCGCTTCCGCGACAGAAATCCCCGCATCATGAAGGCTTCCCAGACCCCGGATGCCCCTTTGGCTGAGCGCATGCGCCCGAGCACCCTCGAGGACTACGTCGGACAGACCCACCTCGTCGGGCCGGATGCCACGTTGCGCCGTGCCTTGAAGGCCGGTCAGTTGCCGTCCATGATCCTGTGGGGCCCGCCGGGAGTCGGAAAGACTACGTTGGCCCGCCTGATGGCGGAAGCCACCGGTCGGCCCTTTCACCAGCTTAGCGCCATTCGAAGTGGCGTCAAGGAAGTCCGTGAGGTCATTGACAGCGCGGAGCGCGAGGGCATGTTCAGCACCCGGGCGGTTCTGTTCATCGACGAGATCCACCGATTCTCCAAGTCTCAACAGGACAGCCTCCTGGGCGCGGTGGAGCGCGGATCGGTAACCCTGATTGGCGCTACCACGGAGAATCCCAGTTTCGAGATCATTCCCGCGTTGTTGTCCAGGAGTCAGGTCTATGTCCTGGAGGCCTTTGGGCGCGAACAACTCGAGGAGATGGTGCACCGTGCCTTGGACCAGGACGAATGGCTCCAAAGTCATGGTGTGGAGATGGTCGAATGGAATGCCCTGCTTCGAGCAAGTGGGGGCGATGGTCGGCGGCTGCTCAACGTTTTGGAACTGGTGGTGGCCGGTGCGGCTGCGGAGCAGGAGGGAGGCGCCAAAGGCCTTCGGGTCGACGACGCGCTTGTATCGCGCTTCATCCAGGCCAACCTGTCCCGCTACGACAAGACGGGTGACACCCATTACGACATCGCTTCGGCTTTGATCAAATCCATCCGCAGCAGCGACCCCGATGGGGCCGTGTATTGGCTGGCCCGGATGATTGAGGGTGGGGAGGACCCCAAGTTCATCGCCCGGCGCCTGCTCATCTCGGCCAGTGAGGACATCGGGCATGCCAACCCCACCGCGTTGGTCTTGGCCAATGCGACCTTCGACGCTGTCGAACGCTTGGGGGTTCCCGAGTGCCGAATCCCGCTCTCCCAGTGTGCCACCTACCTCGCGTCGAGTCTCAAGTCTAACAGCGCCTATGCCGCCATTGGTATGGCCCAGAAGGCCGTCCGGGACCACGGCGACCTGCCTGTGCCGATGCATTTGCGCAACGCGCCGACGAAACTGATGAAGGACCTCGGTCATGGAAGCGGCTACCGCTACGACCACGACCACGGAGGATTCAGCGGGCAAGAATGCCTACCGGACGGATTGGCCGGCCAGCGCTTCTTCCGTCCCGGCAACACGCCCCGGGAGCGGAGCATGGCTGACTTCTTGCGCAGCTTGTGGGGCGATCGCAAGGGGTAAACGCGCGAAAATTCGATTCGGAGCGCAACCTTCTTATACCGCCTGCGTATCTTTGCCGCCCGTCATCGGAAGCGGTGATGCAAGCCGATATAGCTCAGCTGGTAGAGCAACGCATTCGTAATGCGTAGGTCAGCGGTTCGAGTCCGCTTATCGGCTCTAGAAAGCCCCTCCCACGAGGGGCTTTTTTTGTGCTTCCGGGTCAGTATGAGCGGCGCTTGCGTTTGCGTTTGAAGAGGTTGCCCACCTTGTTGGCGGCACGTCGGGTCCACGGTATGGGCTTTCCGGACCGGAACATGCCCTGGTACCAACTGTCGGGGCCGCCACCCCGGCGCATGCGTTTGGCGGCCCGGCGTTGGGCGCGCCACCGCTTGCGGGTGGATTTGTCTTGGGCTTTCCAATGGGCCTTGCGCCCTTCGCGGAACAGGGCCTCGTTTTGCTTTTCGCGGTCCCGCTTCATCTTCAGCTGGGCTTTGCGCTGACGGGCGGGGTCTTGACTCCGTTCGCGCTGTGCGTGGGCTTCCATGGGGCTGAGCAGGCCAAAAGCCGAGCAGCTCAACAGCAGAAGGAACCAACGGGTCATGGCTTGAAGAACGTCAATCGACGGCAAAGCGCGCCCAGCCCGTCGGTACGGCACCAGGGTCGTCTTCCGGCACCCCATAGACGGCAAGGATGTACGTGCCCGCTGCCAAAGGCGCTGTGCGCAAGGTGAAGGTGGTGGTTGATTCCTTGCCCCGTTCTATCTCGCCTTCCTCGATTTTCCGTCCGGTGACATCTCGGATGTTCCAGCGCAATGGGCTGCCCGGCGCCGCGAGGAGGTTGGCTTCCCGGAACACGACGCGGAGTTGTTGGGCACCGGCCGCCAAGGGGTTGGGGTAGATGAGCAGGTTGTCCTTGGCCCCATCCGCAGCAGGTGTGGCACCCCCGAGGGCAAGGTGGGCGGCCCAGAGGTCCGGGATGCCGAAGCCCAGTGCCGTGTCGGGGGCCGCTGTGCGGGAGGCCGACTCGATCAACGCACGTCGGATGGCCCAGGCGGGCTGGTCGGGGTGCGCGCTCCACAGGCTGGTCGCTGCGCCGCACAGAATGGGCGAGGAAAAAGAGGTGCCGTTGCCGGGTCGGATGGTGCCGTCGGGGTGGATGTAGAATGCGTCGCGACCGGTGGCGCTGAGGTCGGGCTTGATGCGCCCATCCGCCGAGGGCCCGTAGCCGCTGAATGAGGCGTGTTGTCCGAATGCATCCACGGCGCCCACGGCGATGACGCTGTCCCCATCGGCGGGCGCAGTGATCTTTTGCCACGGGCTGTTGCCGCTGTTGCCTGCGGAACTGAAGATGAGCATGCCCCGGGTGGCCGCGATGTCCGAGGCCCGGGTAATGGGAAAGGTGTCTCCGTCGAGATCGGCCGTGCTATGGTCCGCCGTCGTGTCATCAAACAGCGAGTAACCGAGGGAGGTGTTCAAGACATCACACCCCATGCTGTCGGCCCGCTCTGCGGCGGCCACCCAGTGGTATTCCTCAACGAGGTGCTCCCAGCCGACATCTTCGGTGCGGAACAGCACGTACGCCGCCTCCGGCGCGGACCCGAGGTAGTTGAGGCTGTCGGTGCGCTCTCCGGTCATGGTCGACAGGACCATAGCGCCGTGGCCGTGTTGTTGGTAGATCCACTCGGAGATGGCTCCGCCATTGGGGAAGTTGCCGCCGACGCGGATGCGGCCCTCCCGGCGCGCCTTGGCAAAGGCGGGATTGGTATCCACCCGGTCGAAACCGCTGTCGAGTACCCCCACCAGCATGCCGTCGCCGCGGTGGCCAAGACCGTGAAGCAGGTCGAGCCGCAGTTGGTTGGTTTGCGGCCATGCCGCGCCGTACTCGCTGGCCCCGCTCTGCGCAGCGATCCCGCGCAACCCGGGGAGGGCCGGGACCGGATCTGCAACCGCGTGCCAGCGGGTGCGCCGCACCTCAATCACGCCGTCCAAGGCGGCGAGTTGGGCCAATAGGTTCGCCGTTTCTGCGGAGTCTGAAACGGTGGTGTCGACCTGGATCACGATGCCATTGAGCCAACGGCTTTCATAGAGTTTGCGGAAGGCCGGGCCCTCCGGCAGGCTGCCCACCATCATGACGGCGGCGATAGCAGAAGGGGACACCGGCAGATCCAGGGAGTCGAGGGAAATGCCCTGTCGGTGGCGGCGGTCCAAGGCGCGCTGGCTGAGCATCTGAAGCCCGACGTTCGGATCGTTGAGGTCCACGCTCGATTCGGCCTTGTCGGCAAAGCCCACCCAGTGGTGCAACGGGGCGACCTGAGCAAAAGCCAAGAGTGTGGGCCACAGGGACACGCAGAAGAGAAGGGGGCGCAGGCCGTTCATTCTTCCGTGGATTCCAGGCGTCCGAGGTTCCAGCGCTCTGTAAGGAGGGGCTGCCCCTCGTGGTCAAAGTAGCGCCAGGTGCCGTCCTTGACACCGGCGGTGTATTCGCCGACTTCTTTCATGGGTTGGTTGCGCAGTTCGCGGCGCATCGAGGTGTCACTTGCGCCAGGCCGTGCACTCACCTGGCGACCGCGTCCGGGATCGGCCATGTGGAGGGGCGTGCCGCTGGCGTTACCGGCTTCGGATGGGACCATCGACCACTCGCCCTCGTCGTGCCAAGCTGTGTAGGGGCCATCGAGGCGGCCATGGGCGTAGCGGCCCACCCAGTGGGGTCGGCCGCTGGGGTAGTCGGCGGAGAACTCGCCATTCTGCGGGGTCTCCGAGATCACTTTGCCGCCTTCATAGGCAATGAGGGAGCGCACTTTTCCGTCGGGGTTGTAGAGGGTCCATTCTCCTACGGGCAAGTCTTCTTGGTATTGGCCTTCGCTCAGCAGGACCCCACCGTTCTGCATCACGCGGGAAGGGCCATTCCGGCGTCCATATTGCCACACCTCTTCTGCGCGCAGCCGGCCTTCCCGGTCGTAGGCCTTCCACGTGCCTTGCTTGGCGCCCATAGCGTAACTCCCTTCTTCGAGCAGCTGGCCGCTGCGGTGGAGGGCGGTGAAGTCCCCGTCAAGGCTGTCGCGGGTGTAGTGTTCCACCATGCGGGTCCGGCCCTGCTTGTCAAAAGCGGTCCATTCGCCCGTTTTCCATTGGGTCCACTCCCCGTCGACCTGCACCGTGGTGTACTGGCCGTGGTGACTTTCGGTGCCGTCCTCTCGGTAGAGGATGGCCTTGGCGAGGTCGGTGCCGGCTTCGTGCTGGACTTCGCTCAGAACCTTGCCCGTTTCCCGGAAGAAGGTGAAGTGGCCGATGGGACGGCCGTCTTCAAACGAACCACTGTAGTAGAGCTTGCCATTGGGGTAGACCCGGATCCACCGGCCCTGCTTCAGGCCTTGGGCATCAACTACGTTGAAGTCCGATCCCGGTCGGCCATCGGGCCATTGGGAGGTGTCGGGTTCCGGTTGGGCGAAGGCGAAGACCTGGGCGATTAGGGCGCTGGTAAGGAGGAGGAGTGGGCGCAAATTCATCCAAAGACCAAGTTGCAACGAAGCGCACAGGTTCGGCCGTAATCCGTCCCTTACTTTTGCAAACCGATTCACCCAATCCTCCCCATCATGATCCAACGTACCAAGGTCACCGTCGTCGGAGCGGGCAATGTGGGCGCCACCTGCGCCGATGTGCTCGCCACCCGTGAAGTCTGCAACGAAGTTGTTCTGCTCGACATCAAGGAAGGCTTCGCCGAAGGCAAGGCCCTCGACATCTGGGAAACCAGCCCGGTCAACAGCTACGACACCCGAACGGTCGGCAGCACCAACGATTACAGCAAGACCGCCGGCAGCGACGTGGTCGTGATCACCAGCGGCCTGCCGCGCAAGCCTGGGATGAGCCGTGACGACTTGATCGCCACCAACGCCGGCATCGTCAAGGATGTGACTGAGCAGATTCTGCCGCACAGCCCCGAGGCCATCATCGTGATCGTGTCCAACCCGCTTGACGTGATGACCTACCAGGCGTGGAAGACCGCCGGACTGCCCGACCACCGTGTCGTCGGCATGGCCGGCGTACTCGACACCGCCCGCTACCGCGCCTTCCTCGCTGAGGCCCTCGACGTGAGCCCGAAGGACATCCAAGCTGTGCTCATGGGCGGCCACGGAGACACCATGGTGCCGCTCCCGCGTTACACCACGGTCGGAGGCATTCCCGTCACCGAGATGATTGACGACGACGCCCTCGAGGCCATCGTGCAGCGCACCAAAAAGGGCGGCGGTGAGATCGTACAGCTTCTCGGTACGTCCGCCTGGTACGCACCGGGTGCCGCTGCCGCGCAGATGGTCGAGGCCATCGTCAAGGACCAGAAGCGCATCTTCCCTTGTTGTGCGCGCCTCACTGGCCAGTACGGCCTGAGCGACCTCTATCTCGGTGTGCCGGTCAAGCTCGGCGCAGGGGGCGTAGAGGAAATCATCGAACTCCAGCTCAACGAAGATGAGATCGCCCTGCTCCACGAGAGCGCCAAGGCGGTGAAGGAAGTCGCCGACGTGCTCGACGGCATGGGCGTCTGAGAATTCTGAATGGGAAGTCGGAGCTCAGCGACCGGCTTCTACCACAATGCGGCGGGCGCTTCCCAAAACCGGGGCGCCCGTCGTGTTGTTGGAGGTGGCCTGCAGGAGGTAGGTGCCCCTGGCCACACTGTGTGGCATGCGGAACCGGCCTTGAAATCCGTCAAGCCGGGCGATGTGGCGTCCGGTCAGGTCGATCAGCCAGAGCGCGTCGGCCGGTGCAGAAAACCAGCCGCCGGCAGACACCGGATTGGGGGCGGGATTCCAGTCCAACAGCCGGTCCGGACGGATTTCGTCCAAGCGGTCCACGATGGGGGAGCAGCCGCGGAAGGCATCTTCCGCCCCGGCATGCCACAAGGTGACCCCGCCATCCCGGATGCCGAGCGCGAGGTCCTGTGCGCCATCGCCATCCAGGTCTTCCAGGGCTGGGGCAGCGAATTCGCCTTCCTTCCAGCCGTTCCATTGGTCGGTGACTTCGGCCCATTCGCTGCCGGTATCCTCGACGGGATTGACGGGCAGGTCAAAGACTTGCAAATGCCCCAGTTCATTTCCGACCACCAGCCATCGTCCGTCGTCCGTATTGAGCACGGAAGGGGTAGAAAAGCCATTGATGCCGAGCAGATTGTCAACTTGGACTTGGCCGGCGGATTCGGAAATGAGCGTGAATTCAGCCATGCCGGAGCCGGTGTTTTCGAAGAGGTTGACAACGCCGTTTTTCTCGCCGACCAGCAAGTCGAGGTCGCCATCGCCATCGAGGTCGAAGAGGCAGGGGGTGGCAAACTGTCCCACGTCAATGGGATCGCCGGAGGCCGAAGGGAAGGCCGGTCCGGTCAAGGTGTATTCCGCGGGGTTGCCCGGGGATGCTCCATTGGTCCAGAGATGCAGGTTGCCCAGCTCATCGCCCAGCAGGAGGTCATCATCTCCGTCGCCATCGAGGTCGCCGAATGCCGGCGCCACGCTTTCCACACCGAAGTCGGGCAGGGAAAGCCAGTTGGTGTCGAGTTGCTCGAAAGCGGGTGCTGTGGCCGTGCCCACGTTGCGGAACCGGGCCAGCATCGCAGGGGTATTGCCGGGACCGTAGTAGCGTTCCTTGCACGCGACGACCAGGTCGGTCAGGCCGTCTGCATCGAAATCGGTGAAGGCGGGGTAGGCACCGCGCCCGACCTCAATCATGCCGTCCTGAAGGAAGGCGCGGGATTCGAGCACCCACTCCGGCTGGGATTCCGATCCGGCATTGCGGTACCAGTGCACTCCACGGCGGCCGTCGATTTCGAAGGTGACGTTGGGGGCAATCAAGAGGTCGCGCACCCCGTCTTGGTCCACATCGATCGGGTAGGCCGCTGGGAACCGATCCACTGAAACCGCCTCCCCGCCGAGGTCGGCCGGCCAGCTGCTGTTGGTGGCGGTGGTGCTGTCCTGTCCGTCGACCGCTTCGGTCATATAGCAGGCGATGAGGTTGGCGTAGGACACGTCGCCCAGCAGCAAATCGAGGTGGCCGTCGCCGTCCAATTCGAGCAAGGCCGTGGTGCCACCGGCGTGGCGAGTGATGCCGGTCAATTCGCCCGCTTCCCAGCGTGGGCCGTCGACGTTGAAGCCACAGGTGTGGGCTTCGCCAATGAAGAGGCCGTTGTCCTCCGAGGCCTCATCGAGCATGCCGTAGCAGCGGTTCGTGACGTCCCAGACAAGGGTGTCACCGCATCCCACGGATCCTTCCGTGGCCCCTCGGCCGGTGTAGGCGTAAAGGGTGGAGGAGGTCTCGGTCCAGGTGACCATGTCGAGGTCGCCGTCGCCGTCGAAATCGTCGAGCGCAGGGATGTCGGTATTGAGGCAGATCAACGGCAGTTGCTGATCACCTGAACCGAAGTTCCAATTGCCGAATAGGTTGGTGGTCGGGGCGTTGGGATAGGCCACGAGGTCATCTTGCGCCTCGCCCAACCACAGTCGGATTCCGCTTTGGCTGTTGTGGAACACATCCGGAATGTCGTCGCAATTCGCATCCCGCAACAAGGCCCAATTCTGTATGCCCTCCGGGAAGGCGGTTCGCCAATCGGGCCGGTACAAATAGGTCAATGGGGATTCTGGCACGTCCGAGATGCAGCCTTGAAAGGGGAGGACGCGCGCTCCATTCCGGTCAAAAACGAAGAGGTCCTGAACGCCATCGCCATCGAGGTCTGCCGCGGAGAATTGGGGTGCGGTGAAGCCGCCTACCCATGGGTTGTCCAAGGGGGAGCCGTCGAGGCTGAATACCGCGACGGTGTCCCATCGGCCCAGTTCCGGGAGGCTTTGCCCTGCTGCGGGCGTGGTGACGCCCAAAGCGAACAGGAGGACTGGAAGGAAACAGGAGCGCATCAACCTTAGTACAGGTTCAAAATGGGCATTGTGACATCAATTCCAGCGGATTGGTTCAACCATGCCTTGGACGGGCAGCACAAGGCCGTAGTCGGTTTCCACTTCCTGACCGAGGAGGCGCGCTCCACCACAAACGAGTTCTCCCCGGTCGTCCCGTTCGATGACGATCATGTCTCCGTTCAGGTTCTCATACGCCCCTTCCAGGCTTTTCGGACTTTGGAGTCCCACCAGGATGTGGGCCTTGACGAAGCGCACCAAGGCGTCGTGGTTCTCCTCTTCGATGAGCGCTTTCCATTCCTTGTTTTCCTTGAACGTCTCGTCGCGGGGAACGAGGACAGCATGACCGGAGCCATGCACGGTCCGGCCCAATTGGGAGTAGGTGACCAGCCGCTCGAAATATTGGGTCTCTGGACCCGTGACCACGTAGCGCCAGGGACTCACTGTGCTGTATGGCCGGTTTAATTCTTCCTCGGTGTATGCCTTTCTCGGGGCTTTTTTGGTTTGGCTTCCATTGGGGGCGGTGGCTTCCGCAGGCGTGGGTGCATCCGGTTGGGCAGGAGACACATCACCGTTTCCGCAGGACACCATGGAAAGCATCCACGCGGAGAGGAAAAAGGAAAAGGCGTAACGCATGTTTTATTGGGATTCGTCATCGCAAATTAGCGGAGCATGACATCTCGTGGTTCCGCTCCTACAGAAAGCTCTCCAACCGCATCGGTTCATCTCCTCAGGGCGGGCATCCTGCTGATTGGGGGCATCATCGCTGGTGCGTTTGGAGCCCATGCCATGAAGGCCGTACTCGATCCGGTGGGGCTATCCGCCTTCACGACTGCGGCGCACTACCTTCTGTTCATGGGGGCGGGCGTGATGGGAGCTGCGGCCTCGGGCAAGGAGTCCGGTCTAGGATGGGTGGAATTCGGGACCGTACTGTTTTCGGGAAGCATCTTTCTCCTCTTGTGGCTCAAATCCATGGGTTGGCCCCACGGCATTCTTGGGCCGGTCACGCCCATCGGGGGCACCTTCATGATCGGGGGATGGGTCCGCTGGGTTTGGGTGCTGCTCGCTGACCATCGTGGATGAGTTCGCTTCATTTGTGAATTATCCGAACATTCTGACCCCCTTTCTGGCCTGCATACGAAAGGGGAGACTTTTACATTTGTGCCGAAGGCTAGCAATGATCAGCCCGACATCATGGTACATCAAGGAAACACTCCTTTCCGGCCCGATTTGGCCGAAAGCGGTCTGAAAAAGGCCCGTCAAATCTGGTGGAATCTCGCCCCCGCCCAGCTTATCGAGCGGACTTTGCTCTCGGGAGAGGGCAGGCTCACCGCCACTGGCGCCCTCGCCATAGAAACCGGCCGTTTCACCGGGCGAAGTCCCCAAGACCGCTTTATCGTCCAAGATGCCATCACCGACTCCGACGTCTGGTGGGGGGACATTAACCAACCCATCTCGACAGAACAGGCTGCCGCGCTCCACAAGGATCTGATGGCCTACCTCGACGGCAAGGGGCTCTACGCCCGAGACGCCTTTGTCGGGGCCCATCCGGACCACCGCCGGTCCCTCCGGGTTTTGTCGGAAAAGGCGTGGTCCAACCTGTTCGCCTACAACATGTTCCTCCGGCCCACCGCAGAGGAGGCGTCCCACTTCCAACCTGAGTGGCACGTCATCTGTGCGCCGGGGTTCAAGGCTGATCCTGGCCGTCACGGCACGCGCCAGGCCAATTTTGCCGTGCTCGACTTCACCCATCGCCGCATTCTGATCGGGGGGACAGGCTATACCGGTGAAATCAAGAAGGGCATGTTCAGCGCGATGAACTTCCTGTTGCCCACCGAGTCGGATGTGCTGCCCATGCACTGCTCCGCCAATGAGGGCCTCGACGGAAGTACATCCATCTTCTTTGGTCTCTCCGGAACGGGCAAGACGACCTTGTCGAGCGACCCTTCCCGCCGGCTTATCGGCGACGACGAGCACGGCTGGGGGCCGGATGGCATCTTCAACTTCGAAGGGGGGTGCTACGCCAAGACCATCGATTTGGATGCCCTCAGTGAGCCGGACATCCATGGGGCCATTCGCCACGGGGCCTTGCTGGAAAACATCGGCTTCGAAGCCGATGGGGTGACGCCGGACTACGGCGACGCCACTACCACACAAAACACGCGGGTGAGTTACCCCATCCACCACATCTCCGGAGCCAAGGCCGAGAGCCGCGGAGGACATCCTGACCACGTGTTTTTCCTGACCTGCGATGCCTTTGGGGTGCTTCCGCCCTTGGCCAAACTCGACACCGCTACGGCCATGTACCACTTCATCAGTGGGTACACGGCCAAGGTGGCCGGCACCGAGGACGGGGTGCACGAGCCGACTGCAGTGTTCAGCGCTTGCTTCGGCGCGCCCTTCCTGCCGTTGCACCCTGGGCGATATGCCGACATGCTCGGAGAACGTTTGGATGCCTACGGCACACAGGTCTGGTTGGTCAACACCGGCTGGACCGGGGGACCTCACGGCGTGGGGCACCGCATGGCCCTCAGCGACACCCGGGCCTTGCTCGGGGCCGTCCTCAGCGGGCGGATGAACGAGGTGGAATACCAGCGTTGCGCGCGGTTCGGTTGGGATGTGCCTATGAGCGCTCCGGATGTCGACGCGGGACTGTTGGATCCCAAGTCCACCTGGGGTGACCCCGTGGCCTATGATGCCCAAGCCGACGACCTCGTGGCGCGCTTCCAGCGCAACTTCGAGCCCTTCGCTTCGGGCGTCTCCGAAGCGGTGCGCCAGGCGAGTCCGGGCGTGCACGAAGCCGTAAGCTGACGGCGGGTTGTGAATGGAGAAAGCGGCTGGAGGTCCTGAGGGCGTCCAGCCGCTTTTTCTTTGTGGCATGCGCCGGTTCTATGCCCCTGACGTCGTTCCCGGACCCCATTCCCTTGGGGCGGAAGAAGCCCGTCACCTCGGGCAGGTGCTGCGGGCCAAACCTGGTGATGCGGTCGAATTGGCCGATGGATGCGGTGCGGTCTTTCCCGCGGAAGTGATTTCCGTGGGCAAGCGGGAGGCATTTTTGCAAGTGGGGGTGCCCGCTAGATTACCGAAGCCGACGCCCCGGTTGTCCATGTGGGTCGCCCCTACGAAGCATACGGACCGGTTCGAGTGGTTTCTCGAGAAGGCCTGCGAATGCGGGGTGTTGGAAATCCAGCCCATCTGGACCGACCGGAGCGAGCGTCGCATTGAAAAGCGCGACAGATGGTTGCGCACCTTGGCGGAAGCCATGAAGCAGAGTCGCCGGGCCTGGTTGCCAGAATTGCACCCCGCACGATCGATCTCCGATGCCCTGGCTGCGATGCCCAGTGCGGACGGGGACGGTCCGTGGTTGGGACTGGCCCATTGTCCGGTCCCGGAGCATCCCGAGTGGAAGCGCCAATCGGTGGTTGAAGCCTTGCCCCGAGATCGAGATGCGGTCATCGCCATCGGGCCGGAAGGCGATTTCTCCCCCGCTGAAATTGAAGCCTTCGCCAAGGTCGGATTTACACCCGTCACCTTCGGCGATCACCGACTCCGCACCGAGACGGCTGCCTTGTATGCGGTTCAGGCGTTTCACATCTGCAATACCCCATGAAATTCCTGCGTAACCTGGCCGTATTGGGCATACTCGGTACTGTCGCCTTGTTCTTGACCAATCCAGGACCTGACGCCTTTTCTGCATTCCTGTCGAAGTACGTGCAGGCTGAGTTGGCCGATGATTCACCCGGAGAAACCGAGCTGGGCAAGGCTTTCCGAAAAGGGTTGGGGCAAATCGCCGGCGCGGCGGGGGGACAATTGGCAGAGCGAGAGGACCATTCACTCTGGTCCTTTTACACCTTGCGGATGGGCGAGAATAAACATGTCTTCCTCGGCATTGGAGGGCAGTTCATCAAAATCGAAAGCACGGTGCTTCAGCCGGGCTGAACGGCTTCAGTGGCCGGCGCATCCGGCATGGGCATCCAGTGGGTGACCGCCCCGAAGTACTGGTTGGAGGCCCCTTCTCCGCTCCAGAAGTGGCGGCCGTGGGTGTCTGCCTTATCGGGCTGGGCGGCGAAGAAATTCTCCAGGAAGCGCAACACGAGCACTTCCCGCTTTTCAAAGCTGGCTTTACCTGGGAGCAGGACTTCATTGCCCGGCACCATCCCCAACACGCGTTGCCCGTTTTCGGGCAGGCGATCCGCACAGGAAATCCAAGAGGCGGGCATCAGTCAGCGTCCTTTGAATGCCGGGGCGCGCTTTTCCAGGAAGGCGGCGACCCCTTCGGCATAATCAAGGGTACGGGAGGCCTCGGCTTGAAGTTTCATTTCGGTGTCCAGCTGGGCGTCCAAATCTTGTTCTAGGCCGGCGTTGAAGGCCGCTTTGGTCAAGGCCAGTCCCCGGGTGGGCATGGCAGCGAGTCGGCTGGCGAGGGCCTCGACTTCGGCTGTGAACTGTTCGGCTGGAATGGCGCGGTGAATCATGCCCATGGATGCAGCTTCGGTGGCTTCGACCGGTGTACCAAGGTATGCGAGGGCAGTGGCCCGTTGTAGGCCCACGAGCTTGGGCAGCATCCACGTTCCGCCGCTGTCCGGGATAAGGCCAATCTTGGAGAATGCCTGAATGAACTTGGCGCTGGTGGTGGCCACGCAGAGGTCAGCGGCAAGGGCGATGTTGGCTCCAGCTCCTGCGGCCACACCGTTGACTGCGGCGATGATGGGCTTGGGCAAGGCCCGCATTTTTCGAATGGTCGTGTTGTAGGTGCCGTGGACGATGTCTTCCAATGGCGGCGCATCCTCGGCGGTCACTTCCTTGAGGTCTTGGCCGGCACAAAAGGCCTTGCCTGCCCCGGTCAACACCACACAACGGATACCATCATCCGCAGCGGCCTTATCTAGGGCCGCCTGCAGGGCCGCCGCCATGGGGCGGGTGAAGCTGTTGTACGCAGCCGGACGGTTCAGGGTCAAGGTCAAAACATGGCCCTGTTGTGTGGAGAGAATGGGGTTGCTCATGCTGGATTTCAGAATGGGGTTCAGCGCTGCACGATCAGGCGCTCGATGGTCACGCCCCGGGTGTGGTGCACTTCGATGAGGTAGGTTCCAATTGGCAGGCCGGATACGTCGAGGTGTGCGGCGCCAGTCGTCACAGCGGGAGACAGGACCTCCCGGCCCGCTGCGTCCCGGACGACCAAGGCCGTGGGGGTCCAGGCTGTCGGGAGCATCAGGCGCACTGCATCCATGGCAGGGTTGGGTTGGATGCGGAAATGGGCGTCAGCGGCTTCGCCGATCTCGGACAAGCCGAGCGTGTCGCAAAACACTGCGATGCAGCCCGTGGCATCGATTACCTCCACGCAGTACACGCCGTTAGCAAGTCCGCCCCATCCGATGGAGAGGTTGCCGCTGCCGCCTTCGATGCCGGTGGGCTCCAAATCGCCGTTGAGCAAGACAAATTCGTAGGGTGGCGTGGCACCGGAGACTTCACAGCTGAGGAAGCCTTCTGTATCATCCACCGTGGTGAATCCCTCTAGTATGAGGCAGTCTCCTTCCTCTCCGAAGTTGCACGCTGTTGAATCTTCACAGAGTAGCAGTGGTGCGCAGACTTCAAGGGGACTGGGGTTGACCTCCAAGACCACACCGGATGACAGGTCCTGACCGGCGAACGCGGGGAAGGTGGCCGGATAGCGGTCCGCGCGGAAGGTGAGGTTGTTGTTGAGCTGGAGTTCGGTGCCCTGCTCGACCGGGGCCCCTTGCAACAAGGGCGTGCGGTATGCCCAGGCGAGTTCTCCGTCCTCGGTGATTTCAAACAGCTCGCCGGTCCGGCCGCTGCAGATGAGGTTGCCGCCGTTGCCGAAGCGCTGGAATGAGCTCAGGCCGCTGCTGGCCAGTCCCGGCTGGGTGTAGGTCCACTGAAATTCGTCTGGCCCCCAGCGCTGGAGGGTGGGGTTCCATTCATAGCCTCCATCGTACTCGTCGAAGATGGGCGAGATCACGGCCGCTTCGGAGTGGAAGCCGCTGGTGTCGACGTTTGGGACGCGGTTGTTGAAGACAAAGAAGCGGTTCCAATCGGGGTTGCCCGGGTTGACCCCAAGTCCGTCTCCCCAATGGATGTCGTGCTGGTAGAACAGACGTTGGTCCGTGCTGTCTCCGCGGTCATAAGCCTGCGGATTGCCCCAGCGCCAAATGAGGTTGTCGTTGAACTGGTAGTCGTGCCAGATGACCCAGACCTCGTTGAAGGTGGGCACGCTCATGATGATTTGGCCTGCCGTGTCGTAGAAGGGGAAGTAATCGACCGCGTTCATGTGCAGCCAGTCGGCCGGCTGGGAACTTTCCGAGCCGAAGTTGAGATCAATCTTGTGCTGCTCGTCAGCAATGACCCCATAGTTGGCCTTGGTGCTGTCGAAGTCCTGAACGAGGTGGTCCCAGGCTCGCCACTCCCAGACGATTTCGGCACCGCCCTGGCCGTCGGGTTGCAATTCGATGAGCTTGTCGCTCCACAATTCACCGCCAGTGAGGAGCTCGGGGTCGCGGCCGTTTTCGATGCATTCCAGACTGTCGAGGACTTCCCAGCAGATGGCGATCACATTGCCGCCGGGAACTACGGTGAAGTCGTGGTGCAGCCGCAAGCTGTCGTTGTTGGCCGTGAAGCTCCAGAGGACGTCGTTGTCCCAAGTGCGGCGCTCGATGGTGGCCCCTCCGCCTCCGGCCCAGATGGGGTCGTCGCCGACTGAAGCCGGACGGGAGGTCATGATGAGGTCGCCGTTGGGTTGCAGGTAGGCGGTGTTGCCCGGTCGGCGCGATGGATCGAGGGCCCAGTCGTGCACCACTTCACCGCACGCATTTAGCAGCATGGCGCGGTTCTGGTTGTGTGGGTAGATGAGGGTGTAGCCTTCGGTGTAGAGGGTGGGGTCGTAGGCAATGGTGCCCACGGTGTTTTGGGCCAACAGGGTGCTGCAGGTCACCAGCGTGGCGAATAAGGCGAGGAGTTGGAGGCGCATGGAGAGAAGGTGAATTCGAGTGCAAGATCGTCAGTGGGCGATGAGAATGCGACGTGGCGTTCCGAAGGGGCGTCCCTCTGCATCGCTGAGTATCAACCAATAGAGTCCATTGGACATGTCGGTGACGGGGATTCGGTGTTGCCGAGCCACGTCAGAAATCGTCTGGATGAGTCGGCCGGTGGCATCCCGCAGGGTGCAGCGCACCGGGCGTGTTGCGTCCACGTTCAAGGTGGCCGAGGCGGGGTTCGGACCGACGCGGAAGACCAAGTCGTGTTGCTGCACGTCATGGGTCGTGGTGTCGATTGGAGCCGGGTAGAGTTCGCATTCCAGCGGCAGGGGGTTGTTTTCGACAACGGGGCCCGGGGTCAGTTCCCGTCCGGCCAACCCCGGGTAGTCCGAGGCATAGCGGTAGGCACGGAACGTGCTGTTGCCGAAGGGGGTATCGCCTTGGTTGATGGCTCCGAATTGGTTGTAGGCGGTGACATATTCCCAGACAAGGTTCCCGTCTCCGGTGATTTCGAAAAGGTGGCCAGGATTGCCCTCGCAGATTAGGGTGTTGCCGTTGGGCATGCGCTGGGCACCGCTGATGTTGGGGCTGTGGAAATCGATTGTGGGGTTTTCCGGCCAGCTCCAGTCCAGTTCCGCCGGGCCAAAGGGGGAGCTATCCTGGGGAAGGACATAGCTCTCCAAGGCTGCATCCCAGGGAAGGGTCAGTTCGTCCACCGTGCTCGCATTGCCGCCGGGACGGCCGTTGCCGTTGTTGTACAGCAATACCGTGACTTCCGGGTCGCCGCCAAGGGCCGTCGGGCCGTCCTCCAGAATCCAATGCGCATCGTGCTGTTCGAACAGCTGGCGGTCGGCTGCGGTTCCGCGGCCGTATGCCACAGGGTTCCCCCAGCGGTACAGCAAGTCTCCATCTGGACCTTTGGCCTCCTCCGAGGAAACCCCGTGGTCGAGGATGTAGAATTCGTTCCAGTTGCGGGAATTCAAGATGAGCTGGTCCAGTCCGGGGTGGTAGGCTACAGCATTGCAATGGAACCAGTCGCCCCCGCTGCTGCCGCCGGGAAATCCGCCGCCGGACACCTGTCCGTAATTCACATCGAGCCTCCGGGGATGCTCGGAAGGGGTGCCGTAGTTCGGGAGTGAAGGAGAGACGTCTTGAACGAGGTGGTCCCAAGCGTGCCATTCCCAGACAATGTCACCACCGAAATCGCCCTCGGGTGCAATCTCCAGCAACACGGGGGGCCACAGCGGCCCGTCGTCATCGCTCAATCGGCCCACGGCTTCGGCCTCTTCGGGGCTTTTGTATTCCCATGCGAGAAGGACCACGTGCCCATTGGGCAACCACGCCATGTCGTGGTGGTGGTGCAGGGTGTCGGTGGCGAGGTTGCAACTCCAAATCAGGTCCCCCTCCCAAGAGAACCGTTCGATCCGTCCCCCGATGCCGCCGCCATTGAAGACGGTGCTGGATTGGCGGCAGGTTCGCAGCAGGGAGCCGTCCTCGAGGAGGTAGGCAGATTCGCCGGCCCGGAATTCGCTGTCCCAGTGGTTCACGGTGCGGCCGCAGTTGTCGATGAGGTGGGTCCGGGTGGCACCGGTGGGGGCAACGAGGGTGTACCCATCAAAGGCGTCGGCAGTGTTGGACAGGAGTCCTACGGTCTGGGCAGGCGCGTTCCAAGCCAGAAGGGCCAAGACACCGGTCAGGCAGAGTTGCTTCACGTCGCAAAGGACGCAAGGCCGGCGCAAAAGATGGGTGACCAGGGTGACCCGGTCGTATTTTTCGCCTCCCATGGGTGTGGAGATCAAGAACAAGAAGGCATCGTTCAGCTATTTCCTGACGGACAGCTACACCGCCGGCATCCAGTTGCAGGGGACGGAAATCAAGAGTATCCGGGCGGGCAAGGCCAGCATTGTAGAGGCCTATTGCCGGTTCCAGGGCGACGAGTTCTTCATTTTCAACATGCACGTGGAGACTTATGACAATGCTGGCTACGTCACCCACGAACCCCGGCGCATCCGGAAGTTGCTGCTCAAGCGCACGGAGTTGACCAAGCTGCAGAGGAAATTGCGGGATGTCGGGGTGACTGTGGTGCCCACGCGCCTGTTCATTTCCGACAGCGGCTATGCCAAGCTGGACATCGCCGTGGCCAAGGGCAAGAAGCTCGTGGACAAACGGAATACCATCAAAGACCGCGACCAGGCGCGGGACCTCGACAGAAGAAGGGGGTGAGCCTCAGACCGCGGCGCTGGCGGTCTGCACCTGGATGCGGTATTGCTCCTGGAAGGAAGTCCAATCCCACAGGAAGTGCTGGAGGACTTCCTCCATTTGCATGAGAAACCGTGGGTTGGGGACGTTGAGGGAACGGAAGTATTCCTCCTGATGGTCGTTGAGGTTATACCCGAGGTACATGCCGCGGGCCATCGCACTCAAGGTCTTTTTGGACGGTCGATTGGAGGCCACCATCTGTTTGCGGACCTGCTCGACGCGGGCCGCAATCTGCTCAGCAGGCAAGCCGAGCTCTTTGGACAGTTCGGCGAGGATCGCCTGGGTCAGGCCCTTCTCGGAGCCGCCCTCGAAAAAGTGGGGAATGAAGTCCAGGTTGCCGGCGAGAACGACCAAAAGAAACGGAGCCGCGTCGCCCTCATCGATCAGGGGCGGGTTCTCGAAGTGCTGAGATTCCCGGATGAGGCCAGCCACGTCTGACCATGCATCTTCCACACTGTCAAGGGTCGCGTGCACGAAATGACGAGCGACGTCTTCCGTTTTCAATTTCTTTTTGCCCCAGTTGAACAGCATGGCTCAGGTTCGCTCCAAAGCTATCCGGGGTTTCGTCAGGGTTCTCCGACGGGCCTGTTGGCCGTGTCAACAGGTTTATCAACATCTTTGCGGCCCATGAGCCAAGACCCCCTCGGAACCCGCCTATACCGCTCCATCATTCGCCCCATTGCCTTTGGCATGGATCCGGAAAAGGCCCACTACCGGACGATGGGGGTCTTCGGGATCGGACTCGGGATTCCCGGTGTGGGTGGTGCTTTGCGTCACTCCATGGACCCAAGCGCGGTCCCGGAAGATGCCGTCGATGTGGCCGGTCTTACGTTTCCACACCGCGTGGGGCTCGCCGCCGGTTTCGACAAGGACGGCCGATGGCTGCACGAGCTCAAGGCCATGGGCTTCGCCTTCGTGGAAGTGGGCACCGTCACCCCCAAGCCCCAGCCGGGCAATCCCAAGCCCCGCTTGTTCCGCCTCAAGGAGGACCGAGGGCTCGTGAACCGGATGGGCTTCAACAATGGCGGGCTGGACGCCTTGGTCGAACGCTTGAAGCGACGGCCGGAAGGGCTCATTGTGGGGGGCAACATCGGCCGCAACAAAGTGACGCCCAACGAGCGGGCCGCCGACGATTACCACGCGTGCTTTGTGGGGCTTCACCCGCACGTCGACTACTTCGCCGTTAATGTCAGTTCGCCCAACACGCCCGGGTTGCGGGAATTGCAGGATCGTGCTCCGCTCACGGCATTGTTGCAGCGCCTCCAGGAGCACAACCAGTCCCAGGACGTGCAACGCCCCGTGTTCCTCAAGATCGCCCCGGACCTCAGCGACGCCCAGTTGGATGACATCGTGGCTTTGGTGGCGGACACTGGCATCGATGGCGTCATCGCCACGAACACGACGATTTCAAGGGACGGCTTGAAGACACCCAGTCAGGAAGTGAAGGCGATTGGAGCCGGCGGCTTGAGTGGGGCGCCGGTGCGCCAACGTAGCACGGAAGTGGTGCGGTACCTCCGCCAACGCGGCGACTTTGCCATCATCGGAGTAGGGGGCATCGAAGATGGCGCCTCTGCCCGCGAGAAGGTGGACGCAGGAGCCGACCTCGTGCAGGTCTACAGCGGCATGGTCTACACCGGGCCGAGCATTGTGCGCGACTGCCTGTCCGGTCTGCGCTGAACCGGCGTCACCACTCGAATTCGGACCGCAGTCCGGCGCGTTGCAACCGGATGCCCTTTTCCGTTCGGTGCACCGTGGCCGCCTCGTGGTGAGCGTCGTGCTCGAGGAGCAAGGTCCACTGTTCCCGCTCTGCACACGTGAGGATGCGGTCTTTCTCCGCGACCGTCATCAAGGGCCGAGTGTCGTACCCCATGACCCAGGCGGAAGGAATGTGGGTGGTCGAAGGCAAGAGGTCCGCGGTGAACAAAGCCTTGCGATCTCCCCGTTTGATCAGCGGCAGCATCTGGCTTTCGGTGTGTCCGTCGACAAACAGCACATCGAGGTCGGGAAAACCGGGAATGGGTCCGCGGGTGTCCGTGGCGCCATCGGCCCGGGGGACGAACTGCAGTTGTCCCGAGGCTTCGATGGGGTGGATGTTCTCTGTTAGG
>MDTG01320233.1_pt1 | contig 23629 bp, 22 predicted proteins | sample 811421 | NCBI WGS metagenome assembly MDTG01 (sample SAMN05326645, study PRJNA326480) | marine metagenome | isolation source: seawater | place: Pacific Ocean: South East | collected 2011
CTCACCGAGTAGCCGTCACAAGGGCCGCAGTTCTCGATGGTCGGCTGACCGTCGCAAACAGAAAACGCGCCGCATGACCCCCATGTTTTGTCCACTCCCCACCGCCTTTTGCTTGCCGATGCGCGATGACAGCCGCCGATAGAACGCGCCCAAGGCCGTGTCACTTCGGCCAATCGTGACGGCAGCCAGACGCAGAAGCGCAGCGGCGCGGCTGGAGGATCGGCGTGTACGGGAGGACAGCAGCTTGCCACCGGAGATCTTGTTGCCCGGGGCCAGACAGAGCCACGACGTGAAGTGCTTGGCGCTCTTCCAGGCCCGCAGGTCCGTGCCGCATTCAGCCACCAACTTGAGGGCCAGCGATGGGCCAAGGCCATGGATCTGCGTCAGGTCTGTGCCCAACACCCCGTAAAGCGCAGCCCGTACATCGAAGGACGGCGCATTGTGCTGCCTGCCCTTGATCCGCGCCTTGGGCAGTGGGGCCAGTTCTCCGTCTGCACGGGCCGTCAGCGCCCCAACTGCGGCCTCCAGCCTGCGGTCGCACACTTCGATCTGCTCTTGATAGAAATCGTAAAGTTCCAGCGATTGTGTCAGGGCAAAGACATGTTCCTCGCGGTCGTTGCCGACCAGCGCGGCTTTGATCGTGTCCAGCGATGAATGGCAGCGGATATCCCGGAATGCGGCGAGAACTTCAGGATCGCGCTCGCCATCGACAATGGCGCGGATAATCCGCATGCCCGTTGCGCCAGTGATGTCGGAGACGACATGATGCAGTTGCAGGTTCATCTCCATCAGCGCCTTCTGCATATGCTGGATATGCGCGGCAGCATATTCTGTCAGTCGTTCGCGCTGGCGCATGTAGGCGCGCAGGGTGGCTATCTCCGCCGCAGGGCGGAAACTGCCGCGGAGCAACCCATAAGAATGTAACTGGCGCAGCCACCCCGCATCGCTGACATCGGTTTTGCGGCCTTGCACATTCTTGGCGTAGCGGGCATTCACAAGGATAACCTCGAACCCATGCGCCTCCAGGATCTCGAAGGCCGGTATCCAGTAAACGCCGGTCGACTCCATGGCCACGCTCGTGACGCCGCACGACCGGAGCCAGTCGGCGAGATCATGCAGGTCTTGTGTAAACGTCCCGAAAGCCCGCACCGGCATGGCGGCGGCGTCAGGGTTCACAGCAGCCATATGCATGGTCGAGCCAATGTCGATCGCAGCCGCATTAGGGTTGACCACGTTCAAATCCGGGTGGCCGCCGATCTTACGCTTCGTCATGGCATCGCCTCCGTTCAAGTCGAAGGGCGTAGGCCATGCAAGTTCGTCATCATCCTAACCGGGATCGCCGCGATGGCGGCGTCACCACTCTCAAGTGCGCATCGACCCATGTGCCACGTTTCTTAGCGGGGTCTGACCCTCCAATAAGCCATCGGCAACTGCCCTTCGGGCACAGCATAGCACAGGCTGTTACTACCGTGCACAGGCGGGCTGCGGCCCAGAACGGTTTTTTAGGATGTCCCTCTCCTCCTTGAGGATGCGGTTCTCACGCCGAAGCCGTTCGTTCTCCCGCGCAAGCTCGCGGTCCTCGGGCGAGACCACATCCGTGTCGCGGTGTGCCGTCACCCATTTGTTCAAGGTCGAAAGCCCAACGCCCAAATCGTCGGCAACCTGACGCCTTGTTAACCCGCTGGTCAGCGCAATTCGCACTGCATCCCTGCGGAATTCATCCGTTCTTCCTGTGCCCATAGTTCGTCTCCTTTGTTGCAGTAAATGCTATCAAAGGAGCGGCATCAAACCGTGACAGGTCCAAATGGGGCGTGACGCGAGATGTGATTCAGATGCGCATTAATCTTTCTGGGGCAAAAAAGCGGCTGAGACACGCAGCTTGAGGCGGTCTCTGCTCTGGACGAATGACGATCCAGCTAGGCTTTCTGTGACCACCCAGAGGAGAGCACAGTGACACGTAATGTATTTTTTTGGACTGCAACACATTGATTAATATAGATGAAAAACTCTTTAAAAATTGTCTTACCAATGTAAGGATGTATTATTAATAAATTAAGCAGTGTGACACACTATGTCCGAGATCGAAGCGCTACTCAAGCAGGATGGTCCTACTAGGGCGGCGGCGCTAGCGGAAAAGCTGGCTGCAAAGACTGGCATAAAGGCCGAAGCGGCGCGGCAACGCTTGGTGAGAGCCCGGCCACCTGTCCGAAAGTATCCGGGATCCCTCCTGCCGAAGCGGGAGGGTTTCTTTTATCTCGAGGAACAGCGCAACACGGAGCGCTACTGGTCTAACTTGTTGCGTGATCTGCGCGCGACCGGATCGATCTACGGCCTCGCAATCGATGCATTCATGGCCCGAGGAGGCATCGTCCCCCAAGATGAGTTTGCCGTCATCAGCGGCGCTCCTATTGCACTGAAGGGCCAGATTCCATCAGAAGGCGTTGCGAAGGTGCTGGTTGAACTCGGTGTCATTGCCGTCGAAGACTTGACTGATCTCGGCCCTTGCTATGTCGCAAATGAATATGCAGTAGCGCATCCCGCTCCGTCATCTGTCATACGCACCCGGTCCCTAGTTGAGGGGGTTATTCTTGATGGACTGCGCGAATGGGTTCGCAAGAACGGTTTCGCCAGCTACGAGAAAATCGCAATACGGGGCGAAGCCCATCAACGCATGGTTGGTCAGTTCAAGTGGGATTTGACAGGGCCAAGCTACCTTCTGCCTCTGCGTGGCCCCAAGTCCCAGAACGGTTTTTTTGTCGCCGACGTGTTCAGTGATGTGAGGATGGATGCAGATGCTACACGATACTTCATCCGTAAGGCTGTACTTTACAGGCAAACATCACGTAGCGGCGATATCCTCCCCTTGCTGATGGCAGAGAGCTTTACAGGCGAAGCTCTCACCCTGTGCCATAAGATAGGGATCATACCCTGCACGCCCTCGAACCTCTTCGGAAACAAAGTCGGCGGTGCAATTATAGCGCTGACCGCCACTCTCAAGCATGCAGCCGGTATCGCCATCAACAACCCTGAGAAGCTCTACACTCTGCTCGACAGTCTGTCGGAAATCGAAGGTGCAGCCGGAAACATGCGCGGCATCCTGTTCGAGTTAATAGCTGTAAACTTGGCAAAGAAGGCCTTTGGAGGAGGCGTAGAAATGGGCATCAGCGCCAAACATGCCAAGACAGGGAGAAGTGCGGACATCGACGTTCAATGTGTCACCGAGGACAGGGTGAGGCTTATCGAATGCAAGGGTAGAGCGCCTGGTGGCACTGTTGCGCTTTTCGAGGTCGAGCAGTGGATAAAAAAGCTGCCGATCTTCCAAAACTATCTTTCTAGAATGCCGCATCTCAGCGAGCGCCATCAGGAGTACATGATTTGGACAACTGGCACGTTTGACCCGGACGCAATCACTTTTCTCGAAGCCGAGAAGCTCAAAAGGACAAAAAGGCCTATCTCATGGAAGGACGGGTCTGATGTGCGTCAGCTTGCACGGAATGCGAGGCTGAAAGTTTTGGGAAAGGCTCTGGACGAGCATTTCTTGCGTCATCCTCTCTCGACGTAGGTATGGCCCTCCGCATTTCGGGGAGATGGCGTGGGGCGATCACACCGGTAAAACTGCAAGTGCTGCGCATCGATGATTGGAGCTGACGGCAAAAAGTCCACGGTAGAGTTGCGTATTAATAGCGGTCCTTTCCGCCGGTGGCTGAAACGGTTAGCTTTTGGCAAATCCTGCTCGGTCGAAGCCGTCTACATGCATCTATCCTGCGTGATTTTTTGTAACCGTGCCATTGGCACCGCCAGCCTGACGGAGGGGCGATAATGTAAGACACGTCGCTAAAGACGTCGTTAGCGACGTGCCTTATGGGGGGTGCGTGATGCGCGGTGAATTTCTTAAGTTGGAGCGGCGGCGCTTCTAGCGTGACGAGGACAACCTTGAGATTGCCATGTCGGTTGGGATCGTCGAGGCCACGGTGACATAGGTGGCGTAGCGCCATGATGTGATCCGGTAGCGGATCTATGCGTGGCGGCATTACATCAAGAATAAGAGCCTGTGGTCGCCCGATGCTGGGGCGCTCTTTTTTCCTTTGGACATGCCTGTTGCGGCCGGAGTGCCAGTGGAGCAGGCACTGATAGCTGTTGAGTTGCGTCTGCGTAGTGGGCGTAATTGCATTGATACATTTGCCATATCTCGCTGACATTCTCGAGCGTATCCACGATCACAAGATCAACCGTCTGGACGAACTGCTGCTGTGGAACTGGTCTCCAGCGGCATCTGCAATGAGCAGTCAAGCCGCGCAGGCAGCGGTATCAATGAAGCGGTTACACTTCTTCCAGTCTCAGCATATTTTCACCACACAGACTTAGACAGAGCCAATTTAAAGGCAACTTGACATTGTTCCAACGTAAAGGCCGAACGCTTTAGGCGGGCACCCATCCCGGCAGACACTCGGTCAGATAGGTCGCTACGATCCGGTAGAGCCTGTCCTTTGCGATGCTGGACGTGTCAGTCGAGTAAAGGCACGGCATGATCTCGACTACGCCCTGGTAGTTCCAGAGCCCTTGATCCGCTGCCTCGATACGATTGAGCAAGTCAGCCAATGCCGCCAGATCCTGCCTATACACATCAACGGCGTCGGCAATGTCGACCCAGCCTTCATAGCGTTGGTGAAGCTCAACATGCCCATCGCAATAGAGAAGCACGTTCTTGCAGTCCGTGCGGTTGTGGAAGGACGGAATGCTGAACCCGAGATACGTCTCGATGCGGTAATCCTCGATCAGCGCAGCGTTCCACATCGATCGATCAATGTCGAAAAAGGCGAGGTCTTTCTCGTAGTCCTCGGCTAAGGTGACCTTGCCGTCTTCGAACATCTGCTGTGTCCGCCGATACCGTTCGAAGTCGTCATGCCAGAGGGGACGAAACGCGTCGACCGACGGCGCGGCTAGGATCTCATCGAGTAGCAGCAGCCCTCGTTTGAACTTCTCGTGACAGCGGCGCTTGCTGCTTTCTTGGTAAACCATCGGATCGAGCAATCCCTGTTCGGGGTTGTTGATGGCCTCAAGCGCCATCGCGATCTTCATCGCGGTTTCGTCACGCGTCTTCCTGAAGTCACCGTAAGATGCAACCTCGATCATCAACTCTCGGTTAGCGGACGCGCGGTCGAAGTTCATGAACGTGTAGGCCGAGACCAGCCCATCGAGATCGAAATGCTCGGTCGTCACAGCCCAGTCGCCGTTGATCGCATTGCCCCCGTCAAAATAGGTGAAGACGCTTTTTGCCGACAGATCCGTCTTCAGCGCCGTGGGGGTATCATTGTTCGGCCAATGCGACAGCGTCAGAACGGTTCCTTCGTTGGCGATGCTGTCCACCGCGATGTTCGGCATCGTCCGGCTTTTTTCATAGTCGACATACTTGACGCCGCCCTCTTGTAGAGCGAGCGTGTGCTCTGTGTCGACAGCCAAAGATTCCTCGGGGAACGGTGTCAGTCGGCGCTCCTGCATAGGCTGGTCTTCCCAAGCCAAAACGGGCGAGCCGCCCATTTCTTCAAGCCTTACGGTTGGAACAACGATGTTTGATGTGCGATAGTCGGTTGGGTCATCAACGGTCTTAGCCCCCAAGCCGCCACGCCAGGTAGCGAAATCGATGAACCGGTTGTCGATGAGCACGCCGACGCGCCCTGCGAGCCACAAAACGAGCTTGTCTTCAAGCATCGGCAGCACGTCGTCATCAACGGTAACCGACGGCCCGCCAAACACGTCAATCTTGGTCATCGCATATGACCTCTCAGGCTTTCTTACCGATGTGTTGACCGGCTTGGCTGTTCTCAAAGATCAATTGATCGCGCTCCGGCGAGTAGATCTCAATCAGAAGCCCTGCCGGGTCCTTGATGTAGACAGAGAGCCGTTTGTCATCTGGCGCGGCATTCGGATAAGGCAGCGGGTTGTTGCCCGTCTCGTAAGGAATTTGCAGTTCTTCGATGTGTTTGGAGAAGGCCAGCACCCCTTCTTTGCTGGTTCGCACTCCGAAATGCACCTTGTCGTTCGCCTCAACGTCCTTGGCCTCTTCGATGTAGAACTCGAACCCGTTGAAATCGGTGACAACCTTTCGCGGACCGAGGTTCCTGAGGTACTTCACGCCGAAGACATCCTCGTAGAACTGAAGCGACTTGTCGACGTCGAGCGCCAGAATGTTGAGATGGTTGAGATAGGCGTCATTGATCACGGGCGTGGCTTTCTTGGAGTGCGCTTTCTCCACCCAAACGGTATCCGCGGTCGAGATGTCCTTGCGCAACTGATCCTCGTTGTATTTAAAGTAATTGATTGCCTCGGTGAACAGTACGAAGTCCGTGGTCAAATCCTGAAGACGCTTTGTGATGTCGACAGAGAGATTGAAGTCATCGTCAAAGTCATCATAGGTCAGCATAACTTGCCGCGGAAAGCAGAACGTCTCTTGCTCGAACACCATGCTCATAGCCAAATCTCCAAGCGCAAGGTGGCTGCGGAGCGTTCCCGCTGAAACAACAAAGGCCACAGGCTTCTTCGTCAGGGCTTTGTTGAAGATCTCGGATGTGAACTTCATGATGCTACTGGCGGAATAGCAGTAGACCGGGCCCAAAAAGATAATGCCGTAGGCGCGCTCGATCTTCTTATTCAACTCGGCATATTCCGGCGGCATCCCTTCGAGCCCGGTGGCGTTGATCCAAGCTGGGGGCAAGTCCCGAATGTCGACGATTTCAGCCGTCCGTTTGGCGTCCTGCAGAAACCGTAAGATGACAGGCGCGGCGGTGCGGCTGTGCGATGGATTGCTGGCGGAGTGACTGATGATGAGAAAGTCAGACATTTATGAAGTCCCCTCGAGGTTCCAGTAGATATCTCAATTCAGGGCCCACGGCCTTCGCGCTGACATCTGCCAACTGGAGGATGTCTTTCACCGGCTTGTTGGCTAGCTCTATCAGCACGTCTGTTTTGATTTGCGCCGTGTTCACGATATCCATGGTGCTTAGGGCGCTCAGGCGTTCAGGCGGGCTCATAAGACGTGCGTGCTGACCGCCGCCGATCGCGCTGGACTGGAAGACATGCGCGATGTCGACCAAGTCGCGCTGCAACAACAATGACAGCAGCTTAGGGCCGCCTTCGACCAATACACTGTTGATCGGCCGTCCGAGGTCAGCAGCAACGCTCGGCTCCGAAAGGCTGGCGATCATATACTTAAGCGCGTCTGTCCCCGGCGGAATGATGTGCAAATGGATGTGGCCGAGCGCTTCTAGTTCAGACCATCGATCCGCGTCCAAAGTGGTTTGAAGTGGTTTGCGAACGACAACGACAGGCGAGTCGAGGCTGAAAAGTGTCGCGCGCAGTGTTTGCCAATCGGTATCGGACACTTGAAAGACCCGACCAGACGGATCGAAGAGGACCCGCACCGGCTGCCTGTGGATCGGAAGCGGGGAGTTCCGCACCGTAAGCGTAGGCTTGTCGGCAATGGCTGTTCCAGCACCTACCAGTATTGCATCATATCGCTGGCGCAGCCAATGCGCGCATATACGCGACTCCGCGCAGGACACCCAGCGCGGCGTGCCGCTGTCGAACGCCAACTGCCCATCGAGCGTTTGCGCCCATTTGCCCACAATCAACGGGCGCCCCATGGAATGGCGCATCAGAAACGGCAGGTGCCAAGCCGCCACTTCTGACCCTAGGACGCCGGTTTCGACCTCGACTCCGGCAGCTCTTAGAGTAGAAAAACCGCGCCCGTTTACGCGAAGATCGGGATCCCCGACGCCGACGACGCAGCGTTTGATCCCCGCGCCGATTATCAGATCGACGCAGGGCGGCTGCCGACCAGTGTGCGAACACGGCTCTAGCGTGCAGTAGAGCGTCAACTCATGCGGGTTATGCTCGGGCGACAACGCTTCTATCGCCACGCGCTCGGCATGGCGCTGGCCGCAGACCTCGGTGCTGCCACGGCTGACAGCGATACCGTCCTTGTTCACCAGGATGCAGCCGACGCCGGGGTTGGGCTCGCTTAACCCGCAGCCCTTCATCCCTTCCAGAAGGGCCTGTGCCATCCAATACTCATCTCGGCGCGACAGCATGTCGTGCTCCGGATCTTCGCCAATCAACTCCGGTATGCTGCCGAAAAGTGAATACCCTTTGCGCATCAAAGACCTCTCGCATGAGCAAATGGCCTTTGGCGATCATAAGGCCGCCAAGGACCGCGCGCGCGTTGCTAAACAGCCGTCAGCTCGTGGATGTAGCCATCGTATGAGCTGGCCAAAAACCGACCCGGAGCTGCCGCTGGCGCGATGTTCGAAATGCCCGCCGCGGTAGGCCGGACCTCCTTCAGCCAAGCGCAGGCGCTGGTGTCGAAGATTGCGATCTGACCACCATAGCTGCCAACGGCTATGAACTTGCCGTCGGTTGTTGCCGACACACACTTGATCGAGTTCGTAACTGGCGTGTCGTAGACGCTCGCTGTGGCGCCATCCCAGACCCGCAGCTTCAAGTCCCGGCTTACGCTGGCAAACTGTCCATTCGGAAGCACAACACAACCATTTGCTATTCGGTCATGGGCGTTTTCCAGCGCGTGTTCTAGGCCATAGTCGGAAATCCGGTGGATCGCACACGCACCCGTCGCGCAGACTGAGAAGATGTAATCGCCGGAACAAGCGATCCCCTTGATGGCGTTGTCGTCGAGCTGGATGGTCTCGGCATACTCCGCCGTGCCCTGCTGCTTCAGACGTAGGATGATGCCCTCACCGGTATAGGTGCCGACAATCACATGCGGTGTGCCGTTTTTGGTGAACGTGGCTGCGGTGTTGAGCGGGGACTTGTGCTGATGCACCAGCTTGCCGGATCTTGCGTCGAAAATTGCCCCAATCTGCCCACCAGTGAGAATAAGGTCGCCGAGGGGCTGGAGGAAATTGCACAGGCTGCCGACCTCAGAGATTGGCTTGCCATTACAGAAGAGCCGACCCGAATCGCCGATGGCGTAGATATCGCCGTTGTGGTTTGTCACCGCGTTGAAGGAGACATAGGGCTCGATGCCGTCGATATTCCACGACTGGCTTTCCAAGTTGAAGGTCGCGTAGGTCGACCCAAAGGTTCCGAACACCAACTTATCCTTGCTCTGAAACGCAACCGATCTTGGCCAGATGATAGACGGCAGGTCCGCTTTCAGTTGCAGCGTGAGTTCATCATCGGCGCCAACCTGCCACACCATTAGCGAGCGGTCGTAGCTGAGGCTGACCAATAGCTTTTCTGTCGCGCTGTAGGCGAGACGTTTGATCCCGGCCTCATGAGCAGAGGTCTTTGTGATCTCGCCGTCTTTGATCGTTAGGATATCTCCGGCGTCGTTCCCGGCAAACACTACACCCATGTCTGTGATGACGATGGTGTCGGTCTCGATGCCGCCAAGGTCATGGGTCTCTAGTAGGGCGCCTGTTCTGCCGTCCCAGTGCCGGATCGTGCCGTCGTCACTGCTCGACACCAAGGTGTTGCCGTCCCCGACCCAAGATACAGAGATGACATCCGCAGTATGCCCTTGTAGTCGCGTCATAGGCGTTCCGTCGATCTTGAACGTCCGGATATCGTGGTCCCGCGAACAGGTAGCGATTACCTCGCCTCTGGGATGGAACACGCTCATCTCGATATCGTCGTTGTGCCCGATGCAGACGCTCACAAGCCGCATGTCCGGTACAGACCAGATGCGCGCGGTGTAGTCGCTGCCTGAGCTGACCAGATACCGCCCGTCCGCGCTGAACGAACATTGGTTCGCTAGGTGATCATGGAACCCGCGCAAGACAGGCAGATGCGTTTCAGCGTCCCACAAGATGACCTGGTTGTCGTAGCCTGCGGTTGCGATTAAGCCATTGGAATGGCAGGCAATTCCGCTAATCGGACCAGCGTGTTTCATCCTCAATCCCTCCTATGTTGCATTCTCACGTATGGCGGCCACATCAAGCGTGTGGTTCGTCTTATCAAGCTTCGCCTTTAGGTAGTTTTGATTGTGCTGAGTCACGAATGTTCCGGTTGGTAGCGCCTCGACTATGGTGATGCCGTGCTTTTCGAGTTGCTTTCGCTTATCGGGGTTGTTCGAGAGCAGTCGGATGCGCGGGCACCCCAAGGCGAGCAGCATCTCGGCCGCTGCCTTATAGCTGCGCAGATCGGTGTCGTATCCGAGCCTCAGATTGGCCTCATAGGTATCCACACCTTCGATCTGTAGAAGGTAGGTATCGAGTTTGCTGTAAAGCCCGATCCCCCGCCCCTCTTGACGCAGGTAGAGCAGGTATCCACCGTCATCTCCAATCCTCTTTAGGGCCTCGTGGAGTTGAGGCCTGCAGTCGCAGCGTTCGCTGCCAAATACGTCTCCGGTTATGCATTCAGAGTGTATACGCACCAAAGGGACGCGCACGTCGGGGCCGAGACCGATCGCGAAGTGCTCGTCGGACTCGCACAAGTTCTTGAATGTGTAAAAATTCGCTGGCTTTACGTCTCCAGATAGTTGGATTGGAACTCTGGCACGTATCGATGCAATCTCGACCGTCGTCTGATAATCGTTCATTTCACCGCCCGTTATCGAGTTTCGTCCAAGACCACCAAGCCACACAACGATTATATGTTGCTTTGTATTGCTGACATACTACCATTAGATGCATAATGTCAACTCTTGGGTGCAACTTGGTGTATAGCGTCAACTCTTGGGTGCAGAATGTGAGCTCGAGGAATTCCGACAAACTGGATGATCCACTGGCTTTCGAGAGAGGAATTCGGACTCGCTCACGTGTACGGCGGAGACGGCGGCTTTATCCGCATCCGATATATGTAAGAGCGAGCGTAACATTGAGAAGTTTGCCCAACCTGCTGATCCTAGGAAGACCACGCCGTCTTTGAAGGTTAGTGCAAGGGGGACTGATGCGATACCAAACCGCCGCTTGCGCCTTAAATACGCAACGAAGGAAACTGACATGGAAATGCTATCATCAAGCGAGACCTATGCCCGCGACGCCAGCAATCACGAAGCGTGCGTGTCAACACCGTTGGGCCCGCCTGCGGTCGTCAACGACCGCGAAGCGATGGGCTATGGACCTGGCTATGTTCATGCGCGCCTGTCGGATCACGACAAACTGGCAGAAGCGGTCCGAGACCTCTCGGCAGAGGAGTTGATCAAGGTTCTCGACGACGCCTCAGCACCGCTTGAGCAGCGAATTGGGGCAGGCACACGACTTAACCAAATCGGGGATATCCGGCTAGATGTGCAGTCCCCCAAGATGATCGAGCTGCCTGCGGCCTCGGCAAAGATCGGCTTGGCGCGCGACCAAATCGACACCGTTTTGAGTGAGAACGACGGTCTGTTCATAGAGCGGTCATGGATCGAGAAGGAATGCCCGGAGCATCAGGTCGAACTCGACCGCTTTGCAATCGGAAAATACCCGGTGACAAACGCGGAATACATGGAGTTTCTGCGCGCCACGAAGTCGAGCGAAATTCCATCCAGCTGGCGGTTCGGGCGCTACCCCAGCAGCCGCGGAAACCACCCTGTCTACTCGGTTTCTCCCTCTGGCGCCGAGACCTACGCGGCATGGCTGGCGAACCTGACTGGCCGAAAATTCCGACTGCCGACAGAGGCGGAATGGGAATACGTGGCATCGGGGCCCGATCATTTGCAGTTTCCTTGGGGCGACACATTCCAGGTCGATCTGTCCAACACCGCCGAGTCTGGGCTCTTCACCACGACGCCGGTCGGCTGTTTTCCCAACGGTGTGTCGCCCTTCGGCGTCCATGACTTAGCGGGCAATGTCGAAGAGTTAGTGGCCGATGTCTACGGCGCCTATCCGGGCGGGACGGAGGTCCACGATGACCTCGCGCTGGCTTTCACCGAAGGTTATCGGGTTGCGCGCGGCGGAAGCTTCACAAGGGTCCGGGACTTGGCCCGCACCCGCCGTCGGCACGGCGCGTTCCCACGTGAGATCTACGTCATAGGCTTCCGCTTGGCAGAAACGCTGTCTTAGAATATCCGGCTGTTGATTTTCACCCAGAAGTGAGCCGGCAATAGGCAAAATTTTCACTGAGAACTGAGCCATGTGAACCTTCTCCCAAAGCGGTTAGCGGCGGGAGCAACGGAGTGATCCACATGGGACTTTTGAACATTATTCGACGGATGCATTTGCGTCAGAAGTTGTCGATCCGAGAGATCGCGCGGCTGACGGGAGTGTCGCGGAATACTGTTACCAAGTATCTGGCGACGAATATCGTCGAACCAAAGTTTGCAACGCCGGAATGGCAAAGCAAGCTTGACCCGTTTGCCGAAATCTGCCGTAGGGCTGGCATCAGCCAGGCGACCTACTTCAATTGGAAGAAGAAGTATGCGGGTTTGCTGCCGACCGAGATGAAGCGGCTCCAGCAGCTCGAAGACGAGAACAGTCGGTTGAAGAAGATCGTGGCCGACCTGACCTTGGATCGAGAGATGCTGCAGGATGTCATCCGGCGAAAGATCTGAAGCCTGGTCGTTTGCGCGAACTGGTTCGCGGGATGTGCAGCGATTGGGCGGTCTCGATCCGAGCGGCCTGTGGGGCCATCGGCTTTGACCGTTCGACGTTTCATTACAAATCCCGCCGCGTCGATCAGGCTGCTGTGGAGAAGCGGATCAAGGAGATTTGCGAGACACGCGTGCGTTATGGTTATCGCCGGGTTCATGTGCTCCTGGACCGCGAGGGCTGGGGCATCAACATCAAGAAAGTCTATCGCATTTACAGGGAGTTGGGCATGCAGCTCAGGAACAAGACGCCGAAGCGGCGGGTGAAAGCCAAGCTGCGTGATGACCGAACCGAAGCCGTTTGTCCAAACGATGTCTGGGCCATGGATTTTGTCCATGACCAGCTCGCAACGGGCAAGAAGCTTCGGATTCTGACCGTGGTGGACACGTTCTCGCGCTACGTTCCGGTACTCGACGCTCGGTTCAGCTACCGGGGTGAAGACGTTGTCGCCACTCTGGACCGTGTATGTCGAAGATCGGGCTACCCCAAGACGATCCGGGTCGATCAGGGTAGTGAGTTCATCTCCCGCGACTTGGACCTGTGGGCCTATCAGCGTGGCGTCACGCTCGACTTCTCACGGCCAGGAAAGCCGACGGACAACGCCTTCATCGAAGCCTTCAATCGCAAGTTCAGGGCGGAATGTCTAAACGCGCACTGGTTCTTGACGCTTGCAGATGCTGCCGAAAAGTTGGAGGCTTGGCATCGATACTACAACGAAGAACGGCCACACAGTGCGATCGGCAACAAAGCCCCGATCATGCTTACGAAATCAGGGAGCATCACCAGCCTGTCACCCTGAGCGAAGCCGGAAAACTCTGCCTTCGGGCGGTCCAAGGTTGGGGTTCGGATCACCATGGACCGGACTCTAATCGCAGATGGAGGAAGAATCCCGTGGCAGGTCAGAGGTCATCAAAAGACAAGCGTAATCGTCCGCCCCGCGACCTGTTCGCGGCGCGGACCTGGACAAGCCTATCGCGCTAGATGAAGGGACTCGTTAAGTCGCGGCGCGCTTTGCAGCCACGATGACGCTTGGCATGTGGTGCTCGAGCTCATAGATCTTGATATTGTTGCAGTTCAGTTCCGTCAGGTCGCGCTGCACCTCTTGGATGCTCTCCAAGTACCCATCATGAGTGTTTAGGATCATCTTCATCGAAAAGGTGTGGTTATTCGACGGATTCTTTGGGTCGTCCTCGTCCATGAAGAACTTTCCAACGAAGATACTCCCGCCCGGCGTGACCGCGTTCACGGCACGGCGCAGGATATTAATCTTCTCATCTGCACCGTAGCTGTGAAGCAAGTCGTTGACCAGTACAGCGTCGTACTCGCCCTCGATCTCCATCTTCCGTGCATCGCCGGCGACAAGCGTGACCCGGTCTAGCAGGTCGGCCGGCATACTATGCTTGGCGTAGTCGATTGCCACGGGCAGGTCGTAGACCGTCGCCTGAACCTCGGGCTTGAGCCGCAGCACCTCGGCCGAGAATGCGCCATGACCGCCGCCTACATCGATGAGGGACGTAAGGCCGTTCGCGTAGGTGCAGATGATCGGCGCCGTTTTGGTTATTCTCTCTCGGTTCGAGGCTTTGACCATATCGAGATAGGCGAAGATCGAGTCTGTGCTGAAGACAGTATCCTCGCGACTACTTTCGGGCTTTGCTTTCATCATGCTAGCGAGTTTGAGCCATTCGCTGACTTCGCTACGGTAGTTCTCAAGCGCTCCGATCTCTTCTTCGCCAATAGATGCTTTCAGCTCTGCGTCGAGCGACACCCCGGCCCCGTCTGTCTGCAGAACACCAAACTGAACCAGGCAGTTGATCAGCGCGCACAGACGCGGGGCCTTGACTCCGAACGTGTCGGACAATGTGTAGATGGGCACCGGCTGATCTGCTGCCATCAGATGCTCAAACAAGCCGAGTTCCATTGCTCCAAACAGGATACAGGATCTCCGATAGTCGGTCGCTATGCTTTCTAATAAAGGCGTCTTCATGGTCCGTCTCTTTCTTCTAAAGGCTGCTCAGCTGCAGCCTGCGCCCCACTGCGGCAAGAAACCTGCGTTTATGTGACATCGCCCAGATCACTTGGAGTTGCGGAACAAAAACAGCCCGTAGTGATCACTTTCATCCAGATACAACTTCTGAAGTGTGTATCCGGACCGCTGCATCACGTCTTCTACCTGATGGGGGTAGAACTTGCGCATCTGACCGATTTGGAAGACGTCGCCGGGCTTAAGCTTAAATTTCCTATCGATGGCGCCGATGGTGACGACCTGATCCGCTGTGCTGACGATGTTGGGCCGTACGACAAGGGCATCGCGGTCAAAGCTCACCTCGTATTTGAACTTCGAGATGTCGAAATTCGCGTCCATCCACTCGTTGAGATTCTTGAGACAATGCAGGGCAAAAAGATCGTTCAGCCCGTGTTCGTCTTTGTAGGCCTTCACAATTTTGTGGTCGTTGTCCTTTACAAGATCGACGCCGAGGAGAATGAAGTGTTCTTGGCTTTGTGACTTGGCAATAGACGAGAACAGATCGGTGGCTTCCTTGTCCGTGAGGTTGCTCAGGTTACTTCCGAGGAACAGAAACGTAGAGGTTGCACTCGTGTGCTTCACATGCGCCAGGCCGCCGTGGAAGTCTGACGCGATGGTCTGAATGTCCAGCTTCGGAAATGCGGTGCTGATCTGTTTATGCAGCTTCCGCAAGATGTCGTCGTTGATGTCGATGCCGATATAGTGATGCGGAGGGCTGACGGCAGTCAACGCTTCTAGAAGCGGGTAGAGTTTATCGCCGTTCCCACACCCAAGTTCCACAATCGCGGCGTTCTGCGATTCCGCGATGATTGAGGCTGCCTCCTGTTTCAGCAGGCGGAACTCGGCCTTCTTGAGGTAGTAATCCTTAGAGTCACTCAATTTCGCGAAGTAAGCGGAGCCTATATCGTCGTAAAGAAAAAAGGACGGAACCCGCATCGGGCTTTCCTCTAGGGCTGCGATTAATTCTTGCCTCATGTCCATGTGATCACCTCCGCTGTTATTGATCAGGCGTGCGACGCTGCACACGGACGGCACCCAAGTCTCTCTTGGTTTGCCGCATGTGGATGGTCGAGTTTGGCGCCGCGGTCATTCGATGCGCGCCCGTTGTATGAAAACGGCACCGAAGTTGGCGTGGCGCATGCGCAAGGTCGCTCCCCTTAGTCACTGCCTGATGCCCCCACTACCTCTTCCACACCCGCAGTCTCGTGCGGAGTGCATCTCCTCTTGCGCGCGTAGTAGTCTCTCAGGATCAGCAGAGAGTTAAGAAAGTCCCGCTCCGGCACCGAGAGCGACAGCCGTATGTAGTAGACACCCGTCGTATTCTTCGAGTTGTCGTGAAAGCAGCGCTCCGACAGGATGCAAACGCCGTACTTGAGCGCGAGCTCTTCTTGGTCGGCGATCTCATTGTTGGCCACCATCTCTGGTAGTTGCAGAAGCACGTTGAAGCCCGCATCCAGAACGATGTCGTGCGGCGCCTCGGTTCCAAAGATCTCAACGATGCTTTGGTAGTTGCGCGCGATCCGACCCTCCAGCACGTGGACCTCATCGACATAGGCCTCAACGAAATTCGCAATAAATCCATCAACACCAACTTCGCAGGCTGGGAAATCCGAGGGGTACTGGCGCACTGCATTCCGGAAATGCCTGCGCGCGAACCGCATCACGCTTTTAGTCTCAGCGACCCCGATCTTGCTGGCAAGCTTCCCGATACGGCAAAGCGCGAGTGTCGGCGTCCCAAACACTATGGGATTGAGGCTTCTTGCGCGCATCTCTGCTTCCAGCCCTCGGATGTATCGCTGCTCCATAAGCAGGAACCCAAGGCGGAGACCGGCGAGGCTAAGCGACTTCGACGGCGAGTCGACCACAAAACAAAGCCCGTCGAGGATGTAGTCGTAGACGAGTTTCGAGATGTCGTCGGTATCGTCCCAAGGCATCAGGCACACCCGGTCGACGATCACTAGGCATCCGTTAGCCTGCGCCCAGTTCAACACTTCCTCGTAATACTGCGTCGATCTCAGTACACCGCTTGGATTATGCGGCAGGGCGATGATGATTGCCTTGGGTTGAATTTTGCCCAGGTGGTCCAAGACATAATCAATTTCTGGCACGATCACGCCTTGGTGGGTCACCTCCACGTATTGGATGCCGAATCGGTTCATGAGCGAGCTGTAGACCGGGAATGACACACCAATCATCGCAACCGTGTCGCTGCTCTGCAGAAGCCCATCGTGTATGAAGTACGAGAACAGGCAATGCGCGCCATCGGCCGCCCCATTCGACAGAGCGCAACTGATCCGGCGCGTGCTGCCAACCTCTTTCTGTTCGCAAATCTCAATGATGTCTGTGATGTATTTGCCACCCAATGACCGACCGTAATTCCGGTAGCTGAGGTCATGCTGTATCTCGAAATGTAGCGCGTCTTTGACGCACCTCATCGTAGGCTGCCAGTTTACACCTGCTGACATCTCGGTGATGCCAATGGACTGGGACGCTCGTGTGAACAAACTGAAGGATTGATAGATATTTTCAGAAGGTTCGACCATGACATCCCATACTGTTAGAGACCTGACCTAACTTTGACGCCGTCAATCGCGCTTGATCTGACACCGAGATCAGAGAGGGATGCGCGGTCTGCTGCCATACTTCGATCCTCTGGCCGCTCTATCGCACGAACGCCTTAAGGGTGTATATATAACGTTGATACAACTTAAACCAGTTATCAATGCCGTTCAAGCACATTAATTGCTAGTTCGCCAACGCCTGACTGCGCAGTTTCGCACACCAAGCTCGGCGGCAGTTAATGCTCTGACAAGGCTTCTATTTTTTTCGGAGCACTAACCACAGTCCGAAGAGCGCGCCGATCAAGCTTGCCAACACCCCGATCGAGAACACTGGCAGCAGTGCGGCCTTAAGGATAGTGGCGGAAGGAATCTCCTCAGTCAGACCGTTGAAGCTCGCCACGGCTCCGACAATACCCGCGCCCAGAGCCGTGGCAATTGTCTGCACCACCGGCACTTGCGACGCGGCAAGATCCTCATTCCCATCGCTGGTTGCGGTTACGATCCTCTGCGTGACGAAAGCCCAGCACGTTCCCAGCGACGTTCCCGTGATGAAGAGGCCGAACAAGATCAGCCAAAGGACGTCGAAGTAGTACCCGGTGAAAAACAGCATGCCCCCGATAAACTGGCCCACGGCCCCCATCAAGATGAATGTCGACTGCCAATTGTCCGACTTGAAGCTTCCGGTCACGATGGCGCCAAAAGACCACGATAATGCGATGATGGTAGAGAAGTAGCCCGCGAAGATTATCGACACCCCGAAATAGGTCTGGGTGTAAAGCGGTATGTACACGTAAATCCCCGCCAGCGAGAAGGGCAGCAAGAACACGATCCAGAACCCAACGCCGACCGTCGATGTCAGCGTAAATATTTGGGCAGGAAACATACGAATGCTCTGTTTAAAGTCGATGCGAAGGCACGCGTAAAAGAGAGCCACCGCTAAAGCGATGAGGAGCACAGCAGTCAAGGCCGAAGTCACACTGTCGGTGAACCCAACAAGCATGATGGCCACTCCGATGAGACCCAACCTCAGGAACGGCACGCTCATCTCGTCATTGCCCTTCGCGAACGTCTTGTTTGGAATGGAGCGCCAAGCCATTACGATATAAATTAGCGCAAAGAGGATGTTCGTGGCGAAGGCCACGCGCCAAGAAAAGATCTCTGTCACAAACCCCGCAAAGACCGGCCCGAGGGCTGCAGAAAACGCGTAGACGAAGGCAAAGAGGCCAAACAGCTTAGGCGTCGCCTTGCTGGAGAACACATCCTGCGCAACGCCGTAGGACAGCGCCAGGATTAGCCCCTCACCGATTCCCTGAAAGGCACGCCCCAGCAAAACGACCTGCATGTTCGGCGCGGCAGCCACAAAGAACGACCCGATGCCGAAGATGACCGCGAAGAGGATCATTGCAGTCCGCGCACCAATCTGTCGCTTTACATACACGGCGTAAGCGCCAAAAACCACCGATGTCGCAAGATAGATCAGCGTGATCCAGCTGATAAGTCGGGCATTACCTAAATCGTTAACCATCGTCGGTGCTGTTGTCGAAACGATGTGCCAGTTGACGGAATGCAACCCAACACCGAGACACATTGTCCAAACGGCGAGGCTTTGTTTTCCAAACAAGAAGTTCAAGTAGTCATCGTTGGTCTCTGCGCTATGCATCTTTCATCTCACTCTTTTGACAACGCACTGGGCGTCAAGCGTGGCGAGGAGCTCTCGCCGCGAAACGAATTCGTTTCTCCTAAAGTCCTGATTCTGTTTGGTATCGGCCATCATGATCTCCTTGACAGCCATATGTCTGCGATCTCAACATTGGTTGAGGTCAAGGAGTTATTCATGACGGAAAGTTATTTGTCGGTTGGCCAAGTCGCGAAACGAAGCGGCTTGCGCATATCAACGCTGCATTTCTACGAGCGCCAGGGGCTGATCGCCTCCACACGGAACAGTGCCAACCATCGCGTCTACCGTCGTGAGGTCCTGCGACGGGTCTCAGTGATTAAGATAGCCCAGCGTGCCGGAGTACCACTCTCCGAAATAGCAGAAGCTCTCTCAAGCCTGCCCAAACATTCTGTGCCAGACACGAGAGATTGGGCGCGGATTTCGGAGGTCTGGCATGACAACCTTACCCATCGCATAAAGACCTTGACAGCACTCCGGGACAAAATGGCGATGTGCATCGGCTGTGGATGTCTCAGTGTGAAGCGGTGCCCATTAGTAAATGAGGGCGATCATCTTGCGAGCGAAGGTGCAGGTGCTCGATTGCTCTGAACCTCAGAGAACGATCATTCGTTCGGGCGAAAAAAGGCAGCTACCCCTGCTGAAGCAAACGCTTCATATCCTCAATCGCTTTGGACGGCTCCGTTTCGAGAGTAGCTAGCTGAATGACCGAGGTTTCAGCCGAGAACGCACTATGCGTATGGTTCAAAGAACTCCCGGTGAAGTTCATTGCGCAGAAGAATGTCGAACGGGACCGTGTACTGGCTCATTTCGAGCCATAGCCCATGTCCTGCTGTTGTGCGTAGGCGGCCTGTTGATCGAGGACGGCGTCGCGCTCGATGTCGATTGCGCCCTTGTACGACATGACGTCTTCCATGCGGACGCCACGATGCTTGCCAACCTTTCGATGCGGAATACTACCATCTTCAAGCAACTTGATCAGAACCTTTGCCGCCTGGATCGTTGAAATCTCGACATTATTATGTATGATGGGATTTTAGGGTCAAACATTACAGCCGGGATGTGAAGTAACTGATCGATAGGAAAATCTTGGCAGCCACGGAAAAGGCTTGATCAGAGCGCGACATCGGGCAACGATTGCCGTCAAAGAGGCGGCCGCTTGGGAGTTTCGTATGAAGAGGATAGCGTCCATTGCTGTCGTTGCTTCCGTCCTTAGCTTCAGTGCAGCCAAGGCTGATCCAAGCTTTCCCTGTTCGGGCAACCTGAACCAAACCGAACGCCAAATCTGCGATGATGTTCTCCTTGGAGATTTGGACAGGGAAATGGCTCGCTTCTTCTTTCAGGCACGCGACGGGGTGACCGGAGCTCGTCGGGATGAACTTGTTTCGGACCAAAGGCTTTGGCTGCACTGGCGCAATGCCTGTGGCGAAGATGGCCATTGCATCCGCCGACGCTATCAACATCGCATAATAGACCTTGCACCGCCTGATGAGCTTCCGGTTGCATGGCAACAAGAGAGCTTGGTAAATCCGTCGCTCGCTGGAGCTACTCCAACCTATCCCGATCAGGTTGTTGACCGACGGGTTGCAGGTGCCAGATACGAAGTCGAATTCGCAGATGGCACTGTACGTTGGCAGGCCTTAGACGGCGGTGCCGAGGGAGCTGACTTTCCTGATGGTACCGGGACTAGATCCTCTTTGTCACAGGCACCGCCGCCAGACTTCCCCAGCCTACCAGGCGCCTACTCGGCATGGGGGGACAGTGTCGAAGCCGGGCTGCTGGAAATTATTGATCGAATGCTCAGCCCCGCCGACCGCGACAGATACCGCACCTTAACCACGTCACGGCCATATTCGATCAGAATATACGACCACATCCGTGTTATTAATTTTCTGTCCATTCCGTAGAGACCTTGGTATGCGCTTTACATTCACTATACTTTTCTTTTTGTTCTTTCCAGTTTTGAGCTTTGGACAAGAGCATGTCGATAGCGCTATTCCTGAAATCGCGGAAATACTGGCCACGCCGCCAGACGCAGTAGCAGCGGGCGCGGAAGATCCGTTTGGTTTCATCCTTCCCATGGGGTTCGAGCCGGACGAGGCGACCAAAGCGTCTATCCAAGAGGCGGTTCGCAGTTTTTATGACTATCGAACCGAAGCGTTTCAACACCGACTCAAAGTGTTCTGGTGGCAGTATTTCTCATCTCAGATCATCTTTTTCGTGGTCATTATAATCGTCGGTGTTGGACTCTATTTCTCGTGGCTACAGTTTCATGCGACCAAGAGGCGATCCTCCGAGACCGCCACAACCTTCGAGGCTAGCATGGCCGGGTTCAAGATTTCGTCACCGATCCTGGGAGTTATTATTCTAGTGCTGTCGTTGGTTTTTTTCTACCTGTACCTCGTCCACATCTACCCAGTGAAAGATGTTTTCTAGAACGCCATATCAGTCTTAATTTTTTTGCGGACGGCGATCCGCTCGCCAGTTATTATTCTGACAGCTTCCTACTCCAACACGGCATAGTTTAAGAAACAGGATTATCCGCTGTGAAAGATTATGACAAATTAAAGCGCTCCACTTTGCCAGAAAATAGTGACCCGCTGATCGTTGAACTAGTATTCGACACACCTCAGTCGCAAGTCTCGGTCCGAGACCGGGTCTTTGATGCGCTGCCAGTTGCTAATATCGAAGCGCAAGCGGTATTCGATGCCGAGGCAGACCGGTTCCATTTCATCTCGTTCCCCGACATCGACCCGCACGGGCAAGAAACACAGATATTTGCTTTCGCTCGTTCGCTGCGCGTGCAGTTAGGGGCAACCGAGGCTAACCCGGTCTTGCCCGACAGCCTGTATGGCGCCGCGCATGTGGGCAGCGAGAGCTTATTCGCCTTCTGCGAAACCCCGCGCGACAGTTCGCTACCCTTCGGATGGCACCATCCACGAGTGAAAACGCCATTGGCCTGGGCTCAAACCCGCGGGCGCGGTAGCAAGGTTGCGGTGATCGACACCGGCTATACCGACCACAACGAACTGCACGACGTGATCGAGACGCGAGGACAGTGGAATTTCGTCGAGAATGACGACGACGCACGCGACCGCTTTTCTGGCGGATTCCTGAAGAACCCCGGCCATGGCACGCTGGTCGCCTCGGTCGTCGCGTCGCGAGGGAGCGCGGACATGAACGGCAACACCTCGGCCCCAGGTGGTGTCACCGGCACTGCACCTGAGGCAAAAGTGCTGCCAATCCGGGCGATCCGCTCGGTGGTGGACATGACACAGCGCCGCATCTCCGCGGCCATCACCCACGCGGTCAGTCAGAAGGCCGACGTGATCGTCATGGCGCTTGGCGGGCCGACCCGTGTGGCTTCAACCGAGCAGGCGTTGCGCGACGCGGTTGCGGCAGGCACGGTCATCGTCTGCGCCGCAGGAAACTGCTACCCTTCGGTGATCTTTCCAGCAGCTTATGCCGCGATGGGCATCTGCACTGCCGTCGCGGCATTGCAGCCAGACAAGCGGCCCTGGCAAAAAACCGGACGCGGCCCCGAAGTCAGCTTTGCGGCCTATGGTGAACATGTTTGGGGGGCGGCCAAGAACAATGCTTCGGACCCCAATGCGGGCATCCGCGCCAGTCAGGGCACCACGCTTGCCACCTCGATGATCGGTGGGATTGCGGCACTTTGGGTGGCAAGCCATGGCGGGCGCGACGCGCTGCGGATCAAGGCGCAAGCTGCAGGAACCACTGTGCAGGCGATGTGGGCTCATTGCGCCACCCACAGCATGTCCCAGCCAGCCGAATGGGGGGGCGCATCCAACCTGGGCGCGGGTATCATCGACGCGCAGGCAGTGCTGGATGCACCATTGCCTACTGGCGCGGAAAGCCCTACCGCTCCCGGACCGGACGCCACATCCACGCTGAACGTGCTTTTGACGCATCTGGCCGGGCAGGACATCACCGCCGCTGCCGAAGTCACGCCAGAGATGAGCGAGTATGCTAGTGAAATCCTCTGGCTCAGCTTCCGGCGTGGGGCGCGGGCACGGATTTCAGAAAGCGAGGGCAGCACCGACGCGATACTGGGCGAAGACAACATTACCCTTGGTCTGCAATCAGCGCTGTCGGACAAGCCGTCGCTTGGCGCGCTGCTGGGTGCGGGGTGACGAACCCCATGCTGACGGTCGCAAAAATGCGCAAGACGCTCCGGCAGCATGAACAGGTCGTGCGGCGCGCGCTTGACGCGCTGTTTCCCAGCCCAGACGCGCCGCTCAGCCTCGACGCCATAGCACTGGGTGTTGAAGAGGAGGACGGTGAAGACCTGGCCGACCTGCTGCTGGCCACGCTGAACGAGCTACAGAAAGTGCCTCATTTGGTCAGCTACCTGCGAGCGCGTGGCGCCGATCCGTTGCCGCGCGCACGTAACAGGATATTCATGGACAACATCGCGCGCTACAACGGGATCGTGATCGGCACACCGGCGCAGCGAGATTTCGACCTGACCGCATTGAGTGCCTTCGCGTCGCGGGCCGCAAGCTTTCGCTGCCGGATAGCCATCGACGACATTGCCGAAGGTTCAGGCGCCTTCGTGGCGCCGAACCTAGTCTTAACCGCGGCGCATGTGCTGGACGGGCTCCAGACACCGGTCAACGGCGTGGCCCGTCGGCTGGGCATCTATGCGTCTGACGGCGCCTATTACCCGGCGACCTGCGCCAGGAAGTGGCTCTATCATCCCAATGAACCCATAGGCGAACTACCGACCGGAAACGAAAACGACATCGCCCTTCTGCGCGTTTACATGCCGTTGGGACAGGTCTATGGCCTGATCGACGTGACCGCAGCACCGCCCGATTTC